>Ga0169931_10001588_pt1 | contig 37383 bp, 36 predicted proteins | sample Kivu_15m_20L_FD_129675 | JGI IMG/M metagenome (GOLD analysis project Ga0169931, IMG submission 129675) | Freshwater microbial communities from Lake Kivu, Western Province, Rwanda to study Microbial Dark Matter (Phase II) - Kivu_15m_20L... | ecosystem: Environmental > Aquatic > Freshwater > Lake...
GGCGAAGTGATTCGCCCAATTAAAAAGAGTGTAGAGGCTAAATAGTTATGTCGACTCAAAAGTTATCTAAGCCCCGACTTAAAACTCTTTACACTGATAAAGTGCGAGGGGACCTTACTGAGCGTTACAAATACAGTAACCCCCATCTTGTACCGAAATTGGAAAAAATCGTTATCAGCACGGGGTTGAAAGAGGCATTAAAAGATAAAGCAGTTATCCAAGATGCAGTTTATTCACTTAGTATGATCAGCGGCCAAATGCCGGTAAAGACCAAAGCTAGAAAATCTGTTTCTAACTTTAAATTGCGCGAGGGGCAAGAATTAGGTGCGAAGGTTACACTTCGTGGGGACCGTATGTGGGATTTCCTTGATCGAATGAACACAATGTCCCTTCCTGCGACACAGGATTTCCAAGGATTACCTAAAAAGTTTCACAAGGGGAACTACGCTTTTGGACTATCAAGATGCGAGTGCTTCCAGGAGATCGACTTTGATAAAGTGAAACATGTTATCGGTTTGAATGTTCAAATCGTAACAACGGCGAAAAACGAAGACGAGTGCTTTCATTTATTGTCAGCTCTCGGAGTTCCATTTAAAAAATAGGTGTAATCCATGACCGTATCAGATCCAATCGCAGATCTTATTGTTCGCATCAAGAACGGGATCGCAGCTGAACACAAGTACGTTGATTGCCCCCTTTCTAAACAAAAGGTTGCAATTCTCTCCGTTCTAAAAGAGCTTGGGTTCATCAACGATTTTATTATCAATGAGGAGTTGAAGCTTCTGAGAGTCTATTTGCGTTATGGCATGAATAGACATTCAAGAATCTCCACACTCAGACGGCTTTCCTCTCCGGGTCGCCGTTTATATGTAACAGCTGAAACCATCCCTTATGTCAAGAATCGCAAAGGAGATATTGTTATCTCCACATCTCAGGGAGTCATCTCTGGTAGCGAAGCTCGCAAAAGAGGAATTGGCGGCGAAATTATTTGTAGTGTCTCATGACGCGAGGAGTCCATGTCTAAGTTAGCAAAAAAACCCTTGATTATCTCATCCAAACACAAGGTGACACAAACTGGAAGTCTTCTCACTATTCAAGGAACAAAAGGGACCTTGAAAAGAGAAGTCAACTCGCAAGTGCACGTCGAAATAAAAGGGCAAGAGTTGTTTGTTCTTCCAAAAGACGAGTTCAGCGAAAAAAAGTTTTTGGGTACAGAATTCGCTTTGATCCGCAACGCCCTTATGGGAGTAGAGAAAGGTTTCGAAAAGAAACTTCAGCTCGTAGGAGTGGGATTTAAAGCACAAGTTGTTGGAAAGTCTTTAGACCTAGCACTCGGTTTTTCCCATCCAGTAAAGGTGGAAATTCCTGAGGGTCTTTCTGTAGCAGTCGAAAAGCAAACGATGATTACTATCACCGGAATCGACAAGCAGAAAGTAGGCCACTTTGCCGCAACAATTCGTGAAATTAAGAAGCCTGAGCCTTACAAGGGCAAAGGTATCCGCTATGAGGGCGAGTATATCAAGCTCAAAGCGGGTAAATCTGCATCCAAAAAGTAGAGAATAGTTATGTCACATAAAAAATATAGTCTCAAAGAAAAACGGGCTATGAGAGTGCGTAGCGGAATTAAAGCAGTATCGAATAGACCACGTCTTTCAGTATTCAAATCCCATAAGCATCTCTACGCTCAATTGATTGATGACACCCAAGGAGTTACACTCGTGGGTCTCTCATCCAGCTCTTTTGAAGGAGCGACAAAGACAGAAATCGCAGCTAAATTTGGCGCAGCTTTTGCGGCGAAAGTAGCTGAGAAGAAAGTCGAAGAGGTCGTTTTCGATCGTGGCGCCAGCAAATTTCATGGCCGGGTCAAGGCTTTTGCCGACTCTGCTCGTGAGAATGGTTTGAAATTCTAAAGAGTAGAGAGAGAAAAATGTCATTTGATAAAAAAGGACAGCACAAAGAGTCCTCAGATCTACAAGACAAAGTCCTTTTTGTAAACCGCTGTGCAAAAGTTGTTAAAGGTGGTCGCACCTTTAGCTTCTCCGCTCTTGTATCAGTAGGGGATGGAAAAGGTCGTCTCGGGATCGGATTTGGAAAGGCGTCAGACGTATCTGATGCGATCCGTAAGGGTACCGAATCAGCTATGAAAAACGTACGTCAATACCCCATCGGTGAAATCACGATTGAACATCAAGTACACGGCGCAGCCGACGGTACAGAAGTTTTGATTAAGCCGACGGAAGACGGGACAGGTATTATCGCTGGTTCGTATGTTCGTATCCTTCTGGAGCAACTAGGTGTCAAAAATATTGTTGCTAAGGTTCTAAAAGGTCGTAATCCTGCGAATATCGTGCGTGCCACGATTGCAGCTTTGGAGCAATTGGAATCCTCAGCTAAGGTAGGTGTCTAATGAACTTATACGAACAATTTGAAGGTTTAAACCATAAGCGCAGAATGCGCGTTGGCCGAGGAATCGGATCCGGAAAAGGTAAGACCTGTGGTCGTGGAGTTAAAGGTGCCGGATCACGATCGGGTTATACCCGCCGTTATGGAGCCGAGGGTGGACAAGGTGCTTTATTTAAAAAGCTCCCTATTCGCGGTTTTTCTAACGCAAAGCACGCTAAACAGGTTCTAATTTTCAATTTAGGAAATATAGACTCCCTTTTAGGCGAAGAGAAAGTGTTCAATCGCGATCTTCTACGCAAAAGAGGAATTATTCGTGCAATTAACGAGAATTTTCTTATCAAGATTTTAGGAACAGGGGAACTTAAGAGTGCTATTCGCATCGAAGCGAATGCATTTTCACGTTCTGCGTTAGAATTTCTTGAAAAGAATCGGATAGAGTATAAAATCGTCTAATCAAAAAATTTAAGCGAAGCCCTATGATATCTGCCTTTAAAAAGATGTTCTCCATACCACAGCTCAAAGAGAAGCTCATTTTTACCATTGTGCTACTAGCTCTTTGTCGTGTGGGTGCCTATATAACTGTTCCTGGTGTAAATGCTGAGGAGGTCGTAAGATTATTCAAGTTTACAGCGGGTGGAGGGCAGAACCTCTTCCAACTGGTAGATATTTTTTCGGGCGGAGCTTTTGCACAAATGACAGTGATTGCTCTGGGTGTGATGCCGTACATTTCTGCCTCGATCCTGATGCAAATCATGGTTACACTGATTCCCTCCTTGCAAAGAGAGATTCGGGAAAACCATGAGGCAGGAAAAAGGAAAATCGGCAAAGCAACAAGGTTTATTACCTTGCTTCTTGCAGTGGTGCAATCCACTGTATATGCCTTGTACGCAGTCAAGATAAACAACTCCAATCCAGGTATTATTGTTCAAGAGCTCTTGAACTTTGAAGTTGCAGGCTACCCATGGCTGTTTATCCTACTTGTGGTGCTTACAATGACAACTGGGACACTTCTTTTGATGTGGCTCGGCGAGATGATTACGGAGAGAGGAATTGGTAATGGGGTTTCCCTTATTATCACTCTCGGTATCCTCTCCTCCTTCCCTTCGGTTCTAGGAAATATAATTAAGCAACTGAACCTCGACTCTCAGGAATCGGGACAGTTGACCTTCGTCTCCGTCGCAGTACTAGCCTCTTTTTTTGTGGCTATTCTCGTGGGTACGATATATCTAGTTCAGGGACAAAGGAATATCCCGGTACAGTATGCACGCAGGATGGTTGGTCGCCAGGAAGTTCAAGGGGGATCTGCAAATATTCCCTTAAAACTAAACTATGCCGGCGTTGTACCTGTTATCTTTGCAAATACTTTTTTGATGTCATTGGCGTTCGTGTCACAACTTGTTGGAAAAGAGGGGTTTTTCGACTGGATAGCCGGCCTCCTCTCACCTGGCACGATAAGCTACTTGATTGTTTTGTCTTTATTGATTATATTTTTTACCTATTTTTGGACGACTACGCAGTTTCACCCAGAACAAATCGCCTCCGAGCTGAAAAAGAACGGAGCCTTTATTCCCGGTGTTCGTCAAGGTAAGCCTACCCAGGATTATCTAGAACAATCGATGAATAAGATTGTTATGGCTGGAGCCTTTTCCTTGGCTCTGATTGCGATTCTTCCAACCGTGGTAAGCAAACTTTTGTCCGTTGACGCAAATATTAGCAACTTTTTTGGTGGGACCTCGTTGTTAATCCTTGTAGGTGTCGTATTGGACACTATGAAACAAATTGAATCCCACCTGATCATGAAGCGGTATGACGGCTTCATGTCAAAAGGAAAGTATTAACTTTTTTGAAACTCTAAAAGGTAGAAATGTATGCCTCGTATTTTAGGTGTCGACATTCCCGATAACAAGCCCTTACACATCAGCCTTCGATATATCTATGGAATTGGACCCACTCTGGCTCTCAAAATTTGTGAAGAACTAAGCTTGAATCCACAAGTGCGTGCTCACTCACTAGGTGAAAACGACCTTTCGCGTATTAACCAGCTTCTTCAAGCGCAATATCTTGTAGAAGGGGACTTAAAACGTAAGGTGCAAAACGACATCCGCCGACATATCACGATTAAGTCGTATAGAGGTTCACGTCACAAATTAAATCTCCCTTGTCGAGGACAGCGTACTCGTACAAATTCTCGCACAAGAAAGGGAAAACGCAAAACTGTTGCTAATAAGAAGGCATAGGGGTTGAGCTTTGGTTACTGTAGCTAAAAAATCTGGAACTAGCACACGCAAAGAAAAGCGTTCTGTTCCCAATATTATTCTTCACATCAACGCATCCTTTAACAACACGATTGTTACAGCGACCGACTTGCAGGGGAACACCCTCGCTTGGAGCTCAGCTGCAGCTGCCGGTTTTAAAGGTTCAAAAAAATCTACACCATACGCAGCTAGCTGCGCAACACAGATTGTGATGGAAAAACTTTCTCCGTTTTCAATCCAAGAGGTAGAGGTTCGTCTCAATGGTCCAGGACCAGGTCGCGACTCTGCGGTACGTATTATCGCTAACTACCCTGTATTGATTACTTCGATTGTTGATATTACTCCCATACCACACAACGGATGCAGAGCACGTAAAAGAAGAAGGGTTTAAATTATGCAAGTAGTTTATGCGGAGTTTAGACTTCCCAAGCAGATTAAGAGTCAATCTATTGACCACAATAAATCTGTTTATATCGCAGAGCCTTTTGAGAAAGGTTTTGGCCATACTGTAGGAAACGCTCTTCGTAGAGTATTGCTCACTTCGATTGAGTCCTATGCAATAGTCGCTCTCCGTATGGAGGGCGTACCACATGAGTATACCGGTATCGATGGTGTGATTGAGGATATGACCTCCATCATCATCAACTTCAAAGGGGTACTTCTGCGAAAAGTTCCTGTTGAGGGTCAAGTATCCCCACGTGGAATTAAGCGTTATTCATTCCAATTGAATGTTACCAATGAAATGATTCAAGAGGGAAATGGAAACTACACTGTTCAAGTGAAAGATCTTTTCCAAGAGTCAGAATTTGAGGTGATTAATCCCCACCACAAATTATTTACCGTGACCAAACCGATGACACGCACAATCGACTTTAAGATTGCGCTTGGTAGAGGATACTGTCCGTCAGAGCGTATTCAGCTTAACGACCCCTCTTTTAGTGAAATCGTTTTGGATGCAGCTTTTTCACCTGTTCGACACGTAAACTACTTTATCGAGGGTTGCCGTGTAGGTGGTGAAACTGATCTGGATCGTCTTGTAGTTGAAGTAACAACTGACGGTCGTATCACACCCGATGAAGCGATGACGCACGCGGTTCAAATTTTATCTTTGCATCTGAATGTTTTTGACCCTCTTAAAATGCAACAGATCACTTTTGACAATGCTGAGAAAGAAGATTCTTCAGATCGTGACGCTATACTGTCAAAGCTTGCATTGAAAATATCAGAGATTGAGTTATCTGTTCGTTCCACGAACTGCTTGCATGGTGCTAATATCTCCACCATTGCAGAGCTTGTTTCGAAAACAGAGCAAGAGATGCTTAAATTTAGAAACTTCGGCAAGAAATCTTTAAACGAAATCAAGGCTAAACTCGAAGAGATGGGTCTTTCACTTGGAATGGATCTTACCAAATATGGTATTGACCCAGAGCACGTGAAGGAGTATTTCGGTGGCGCAGATCTTTCAGATTTCGAAGAAGAAGATGGGGATTACGAAGACGAAGTATACGAAGAAGATTCTCTAACAGAAGAAGAACCTGAGACCGAAGAGGACGAAGATGAGGCATAGAAAACGTAGCGAAAGACTTGGCAAAACCTCTTCTCATAGGGAAGCCATGCTTGCTAACATGACCAAGGCTTTGGTTATGAAAGAATCGATTGAAACAACACTTCCAAAGGCAAAAGTTCTTCGTCGTTATGCCGATAGAGCGATTACTTTGGCAAAAGAGAACACTCTTTCAAGCAGAAGATCTCTAGTGGCGAAATTAAGAGTCCGTTTCAATGAACTGACTACTAAAGAAGCACGAGCTGCAAAAAATGGTGATAAATCCTCTTTTAATGACGATCGTTTCGTGATTGAAAAATTAATGAACGTTCTTGGTCCCCGTTTTAAAGAAAGAAACGGCGGCTATACACGTATCATCAAGACAGCCAATAGGATCGGTGATGATGCACAAATGTGCGTTATTCAATACCTTGAAGCATAAAATTCTTTAAATTATTCCCCTTTCATTTCTATGATAGGGGAATAGTTTATTCTGGGAGAAATCAGTTGTGTCAGTCAAAATAGGAATCAACGGTTTCGGTCGAATCGGTAAAATAGTATTCAGACAACTTTTTGAGCGTCTTAAAAACAGAGATGTTCAGTTTTTTATCAATGACCTAGCCACACCTAATCAAATCCGTTATTCTCTTTTGTTTGATTCAAACTACGGTCATTTTAACCATGCCGTTGTTTCTACTGATTCAGCAGTGCAGGTTGGATCTTTCACGATCCCTATTTACAAGGAAACGTCTCCTGAAAATATACCTTGGGATGTGGATATTGTAATAGAGTCAACAGGCCGTTTTACGACGCTTGACAAAGCCAGCAAGCATCGGGCAAAAAATAGTGTTATTGTTACAGGACCTTCCAAAGACATACCTATGGTTGTACTTGGAGTGAATGATAGTATATTGAGTGAAAACCATCGTGAGATTTCTATCGCATCCTGCACCACAAACTGTTTAGCCCCTCTTGCAAGATCTGTACATGAAAAGTTTCAGATAATAGAAGCTTTGATGACAACTGTGCATGCGTGCACTCAGAGTCAATTATTAGTAGACGGCTATCGTGGTGATTTACGTGATGGTCGCTCTGCATTTCAAAATATCGTGCCTTCCACTACCGGCGCTGCAAAGGCGGTTGGTATGGTGTATCCGGCACTTAAAGGTAAATTGACAGGTATCGCTTTTAGAGTCCCTGTCTCGACCGTTTCGGTCGTAGATTTAACTGTTCGTTTTGAACGCAAAACATCCTTGGAGCAGATTCTTAATCACCTGCTTGAGGAGGAAAATACAAGATTAAAGGGTATTTTAGCCGTTTCAAAGGAGGAGGGAGTTTCCTCCGATTTTAAAGGGGATACACATTCCTGTATTGTGGATGCAACCTCCTGCGTACAATTAAACGAATCTTTTTATAAATTAATAGCTTGGTATGATAACGAGTGGGGATACTCTTCCCGCGTATGTGATGTTGTCATGCAACGCTTAGAAAAAAATGGATAGATAATCTGTGAACTTTACTAGAGAACCCATTATAGAATCGATAATTTCCGCACGAGACGGATTTAAATTATCGATACGCTCTACAAAAATCCAGGAGAATCGTGAGATTCTCGTAGATGCTGTTGAGATAGTATCTTTTGGTAATTCCCACTTTTTCCGCTGCCAAGAAAAGCCAAAACCTTTCTTTTTTCCAGTTGGTGATTATGAGGTCAGCGAGGTTAAAGAGACCCGCTTTATTTTAAAAAATTCTACACCTGAAAAGTCGGTCAAAATTCAAAGCTCCAAGGAGCATTTGCATAAAACTGCAAAAGAGCTTCCTGAAGAGGAGATCCTCACTGAAGAGGAGGAGATCTCAGAGGAGCCAAAGGAAGAGCTGACTGAGGATACATCTCTAGCGTCTCAACGTGATGATAAAAAATCCAAGCGCAATAGACGTAAACGTGATCGACAGAAGCAGCAACGTTTCACACCTACCGACGCTACGCAGGAGGAAGTCTCTACTGAAGGTGACAAAGGAGGGGATACCAAGGATGAAGCTCTTGTTTCATCTCCTACGAGTATCGCTCCCAAATTCATCACTCCCCCCCCGGCACTCATCATCAGCGCACTCTCCCATCGCAAAAGCGAGACAGTTCATCAAGAACCTCTTCTACCCACCTCTCCCTTAGAGGTTACGGAAGTACCTTTGCAAGAGATACAGCTCAATCCCTCTGATGAGATCCACTCTTTATCCGCTGGTTCCACATCGAGAGGAGAGGAAAATACTTCACTAGAATCTTCTAAAGAGGTATAATATCCCGAAACCTGAAACCCCTCTTTGCGCAGGTGGTGGAATGGTAGACACTAGGGACTTAAAATCCCTTGGCCTTTAGGCCGTGCAGGTTCGACTCCTGTTCTGCGCAATAAAGCCCCAGAAGTATATCTGGGGCTTTTTTTATTTACATTGTGAGCAGTTTTAAGATCCAACGTTCTTGTTTCTATTTTATCTTTTTGTGGTACCCGTTGATACGAGTTGATTTAAGTTATTTGAAAATAGGAGATGCGAATTCGATCTAACGAAAAGAGGGATAAAAATTCGACGAATAGAGGATGTAAAAGATAAAGAAAACAACTCTAGGAGTTGTTTTCTTTAGTACTAGCTAAGAAAAGAGGCGATTTTTTCGAAAAAGCTTTTCTTTCTTGGTAGATTAGAGGGGCTTTCAATAGTTTGAAACTTTCTTAAGAGATCTTTTTGTTCTTCATTGAGATTTACGGGAACCTCAACTTGAATCCGTACAAGGAGGCTACCCTTAGATTTGGAGTGAACGTTTGTAAAACCCTCTCCTTTAATCTTGAGGATTTTGCCATTTTGTGTCCCTTCAGGAATAGTGAGCTTGTAGCTGCCACTTAAAAGAGTAGGGATCTCTTTTTTGGCACCTAGAGAAGCCTCTACAAAACTGATAGGCAGATCTAAATATAGGTCATCCCCCTCGCGGATAAACACGTCATGCGGCTCCACTTTAATGACAACGTATAAATCGCCATTCGGGCCGCCATGTACTCCCGCATCACCCAACCCTGGCATGCGTAAGCGCATCCCATTGTCTACTCCTGCTGGAATATTGAGCTGTACCTGTTTTTTATTTTTGACCTGGCCATGACCATGGCACGATCCACAGGGATTCTTGATGATCTCACAAGATCCGTTACATGTGGGGCATGTCCCTGACATCGTAAAAAAGCCGCGCGACTGCTGAATGTGCCCCGTTCCTTTGCAGGTGGGACAAGTTTGGATATCAGATGCGCTTTTTGCTCCAGAACCGTTACAGGTCTCGCAGTTTTGCGCTACTTGTATGAGTGCTGTTTTTTCTACCCCTTTAGCCGCCTCTTCGAATGAGAGGGTTAAAGTGATTTGTTTACTTGCACCTTGTTGCGGATATTTTCCGCCCTCGCCTCCTTGGGATTCGAAACCAAAAAAGCTCTCAAAGATCGATCCTCCTCTTCCTTGGCCGAACGCATTCATGAAGGTGTGCAATGCATCCTCCATGCTGGAGCCATAGTGGCCACCAAAGCCGCCCTGTCCATTGACAGCATCGGCACCGAAACGGTCGTAAGTTTCTCTTTTCTTTTCGTCGCTAAGAACTTCGTAGGCAGCAGAAATTTCTTGGAACTTCTTTTCTGCCTCCTTGTCCCCCTGGTTTTTATCAGGGTGATAGGTTACAGCAAGTTTTCTATAGGCTTTTTTGATTTCTTCTTGCGTTGCACTTTTAGCTACGCCGAGAACTTGGTAGTAATCTTTTGACATGCAACAATCGTGTTATGGACGGTGTCTTAAAGCCGCTTTTTGTTTGATTTTACGTCTTTCAGAGGGTTTCAAGTAGTATCTTCTTGCACGAAGAGTTTTCATAATTCCCTCGCGATCTACTTTTTTCTTCAAGTGGCGAAGAGATCTATCAACTGTTTCACCCGGACGTAATTTAACTTGAATCATGAATTTTTCCTAATGATTTGGCTTAGATTATAGGGGATTGTCTTACGAAAAGTCAACCGTTTTGGCTTATAGATGTTAAAATCTTTGTCTCTAGAGTTTTAACGGGTTTAGCGCGGCTTTTTGACATATGCAATTTTAAAGCCCTTAAGTTCGGTAAACTGTTTGTTTTTAAATAAATTTATTACATGAAAACCAAGGTTTTTTTGACAGGTGAGGTAGGGAGTATCACAAATTTTTTCGATAAGGGTAGTAGGGGTAAATTCCACTCCCTGCCCTTTTTGGGTAAAAAAGGAATGGTAGGAAAGGTTTGAGCGGGCATCAAGAATCGCCTCCCCCTCTTTTGATGTAGCGTTAACCTGATTCAAAAAAGGGGAGTAGGCGATTAGGGGGATCTTCAGGCTTTCGCATAGGGCAATTGCTACCGTAGCTGCAAGGCGAAGGGGGGTAAAATTTCCTGGCCCCTGGGGGATGGCTACTGCATCTAGTTTTATCAAACCATCATTTGTAAGCTCTTGTATGATAATGGGTAAGCTGTGGGATGGGGGCGCTTCAACCTCGCAAACCACCTTTTGTGATTCGTCAAGAATAAAAACGGTTCCGGATTGGTAGCTTAAGTCTATAACAAGGATGTGCATAAATGATTAAGTTAGCAAAAATCCTTAATATTTGGTACAAAAAAGGGGGTAGGGTAAACGTCCATTTCCAATCTCCTCATTGTGAGCTGATTGGAATAAAATGTTTCGTAGTCTACCGCGAAAACGATTCTCTATGGTAAGATTATCCAATTGAATCACCAATTTAGTTGAAAAAGTACCTTGGAATACAAAAAACCAAAAAAAAAGACTCCGAAGAAGCAGGCAAGTCCTAAGTTAATCAAGGCCGGTTCGGTCTATGTGCTTCCCCTGACAAAAAGGCCCTTTTTTCCGGGAATGGCTGCCTCATTGACTATTGAACCAGGCCCTTTTTATGAGGCTTTGAGGTCAATAGCCAAATCGGAAGATCGCTATGTGGCTCTTTCTATGACCAAGAAAGAGAATATCGGGATCTATTCTGTAGGTTTTAACGACCTTCATCCGATAGGCGTTCTTGCAAAAGTTTTACGAGTGGCTCCTCTGCAAGAGCAGGGAGCTCAAGTTTTTTTAAGCGTCGAGTGTCGTATTGAGCTCAAGAACCCCAAAGCGCAAACTAAGCCTTTGAAGGCCTCTTTTATCCCCCATTTTGATAACTTGGAAGGAGAAGACGAGGAGCTCATCAAAGCCTATTCAACAAGTATTTTGACGACGACCAAGGAGCTGTTAAAGCTCAACCCCCTTTTCAAGGAGGAGCTGCAGGTTTTCTTGGGTCACTCCGATTTTACTGATCCAGGACGCCTTGCCGATTATTCGGTGGCGTTGACAACAGCGACCCGCGAGGAGTTACAGCAAGTCTTAGATGCGCTTGATCTTAAAGAGAGGAGCGAAAAAGCGCTTCTTCTATTGAAAAAAGAGCTCGATTTAAATCAGCTGCAAAACACGATCACCCAAAAAATTGAAGCGAATATCACCAAATCGCAAAAAGAGTATTTTCTCAAAGAACAGCTTAAAACAATCAAAAAAGAGCTTGGTCTTGAGAAAGACGACAAGACTTTAGATGTGGATAAGTTTGAAAAACGTCTAGAGAAGTTGACTGTTCCTGCCCCCATTTTGAAAACCATCCATGAGGAGCTGGATAAGCTTGCTTTTTTGGATGTGCAATCAGCTGAATACGGGGTCTGCCGAAATTACCTCGACTGGCTTACTTTAATCCCCTGGGGGTTGAAATCGAAAGATGTGTTTGATGTCGAACGGGCAAAAGAGATCCTCGACAAAGACCACTATGGCCTTGAGGATGTCAAGGAGCGAATTTTAGAAATTATAGCAATCGGTCAGCTTAGCCGTACTACACGAGGAAAAATCATCTGTTTAGTCGGACCTCCGGGAGTCGGAAAAACGAGTATTGGGAAGTGTATTGCTCAAGCTCTCAATCGGAAGTTCTTCCGTTTTTCTGTAGGAGGAATGCGTGATGAGGCTGAGATCAAGGGGCACAGACGCACCTATGTGGGAGCAATGCCCGGTAAACTGGTCCAAGCGCTCAAAATGACGAAAACAGTGAACCCAGTTATATTGATCGACGAAATTGACAAAATCGGAAACGGTCATTATGACCCCTCCGCTGCTTTGCTTGAGGTGCTTGATCCGGAGCAAAACGCCGATTTCATGGACCATTACCTCGATGTCCCTCTAGATCTTTCGAATGTGTTATTCATCGTCACGGCCAATACCTTAGATACTATTCCAACCCCTTTATTAGATCGTATGGATGTGATACGTCTTTCCGGTTATATTTTGGAAGAAAAAGTCAAAATAGCCGAAAAGTATCTGATCCCTAAGACTAGAAAAGAGTCGGGATTGAAAGCGACTCAGGTAAAGCTCCACCAGGATGCGGTTATAGCTATGATAGATGGCTACGCAAGAGAGGCGGGGGTACGTAATCTGGAGAAGTTGATTCAGAAAATTATGGGTAAGGCGGCGAAAGAGGTCGTTACAAAAAAGAAAAAATCGGTTGTTGTAACCGAAGAAAATCTCACAGACTACCTTAAGCAACCCATCTTTACACAAGATCTCCTTTACGCAGATCCACCTCCTGGAGTAGTCGTGGGTCTTGCCTGGACGAGTATGGGCGGAGCCACATTGAGCATCGAAGCGGTTAAGACGCCGAATGTGGATAAAACAGTGATGAAGCTCACTGGAAATCTCGGTGAAGTGATGAAAGAGTCTGCACAGATTGCTTGGACCTATTTCATGAGCTCTATTGAGAAGTTTGCGCCCCATTATCGGTTCTTTGAAAAAAACGAGATTCATATCCACGTGCCCGAGGGAGCTACACCAAAAGATGGTCCATCAGCGGGTATTACCATGGTAACGGCCCTTTTTTCTTTGCTTATGGATGTAAAGGTGTTGAAAGGCCTTGGGATGACCGGAGAGATCACCGTTACAGGTAAAGTTCTTCCTATCGGCGGTGTTAGAGAGAAAGTGATCGCTTTGAGGCGTTCGAAATTAGACCACCTCATTCTCCCGAAGGAGAACAAGAGGGACTTTGATGAACTTCCCGATTATCTAAAAACGGGAATTCATGTAGTATTTGTGGATACATATGAGGATGTCTTCAAAGTTGCATTCGACTACCCAAACAATAGACGTATCCAAGTGGCATCCGGCCCTGAGGCGTAAAGTCCTAGCTCCTGATACACTAGCAGAATCGATTACTAGTTTGAGGGAGCAAAACAAAAGGTTGATTACCCTGAATGGCTCTTTTGATCTTCCCCATGCAGGGCATCTAGAGATGTTGTCCCAAGCTTTTGATTTAAAGGGGGACAACGGAGTGGTTCTAGTGGCTCTTAATACCGACGCTTCGATTCGGCGGTATAAATCTACTGATCGTCCGATAATCAATCTTGAGGGGCGCGTGAAGATGATGGCCTCTTTTCTATTTGTCGATTATGTTACTTGGTTTGACCAAGACGATCCGCGAGAACTCCTAGAAATCTGTCGACCTGATATCCATGTCAATGGTTCAGAGTACGGGAGCAACTGTATCGAGGCTAATACCGTCCGTGAGGGGGGGGGGGATCTTTTTATTGTGGAAAAGCTAGAGGGGCTTTCCACCTCCTCGATTATACAAAAAATCTTGTCTTTGGGTAAAAAAATTGGTTAGATTATTCTGTTATTTGATGGTTGCGGTATACCTTTTAGATACCTACCAATTTTTTCAACTTTTTTCGGGTGCCTCCTCCTACGTGCAATCGATCATCCCCCTAACTCCCATAAAAACGATCCTGATGTTTCAAGATTTCCCCTTAGATCGGCAATTATATGATCTTTTGCTGTCCCAAAAAAGTGTCCCATCATTCGATGCGTTAGACCCGATCACACAAGAGGTTCTGTCTAAAATACTTTCTGAAGGTCGCCAACAGGGGACAATGGATATCCCATTTTTGAGTTTGTCTATCGTTAACGGACAATTTTTTCGCATTTTCACCCCTGCACTTTTACATGCTAACTTCATACATATTTTGTTCAACTTGTTGTGGTTTGCCCCTCTAGGATCGATGATTGAAAAAAGGGCGGGCCCTCTCAAGTTGCTTGTGCTGATTTTACTAACGGGAAGTATAGCAAACGTTGCCCAATTTTTTGTGACTGGCCCCCTATTTCTTGGGGTTTCGGGGGTAGTTTGCGCACTCGCCGGTTTTATTTTTATCCGGACAAAAAGGGCTCCTTGGGAGGGTTATCCGCTCTCAAAGTCGGGGATAAGTCTACTTTTTATTTACATTCTGTTTTTGACACTTCTCGAGTTATTTGGACAAGTATTTGTCTTTTTGAGTGGGACTACAGTGGTGAGTCCGATAGCAAATACGGCACATTTGACTGGCGCTTTATTTGGAGGAATTTTAGGTTTTAATCGATGGTTTAGGTGTTCAACTTGAGTTTACGAGAATTAACGATTTTGGGTTGCGGTTCGCAACAGCATACTAGAGAAAGAAACCATAATGCCTATTTATTGCGTTGGAAAAAAGAGGGGTTTTTGTTTGATCCCGGAGAAGCAACGCAAAGACAATTTATTTTTGCAAATATTGCCCCAACGGCGGTGACTAGAATTTTTGTAAGCCATTTTCACGGGGACCACTGCCTGGGTTTGGGTGCCATGATTTTACGTCTCAACCTGGATAAAGTTCCCCAGCCTATCCATATCTACTATCCAGAAAGCGGCAAAAGATATTTTGACAACCTTAGATATTCCTCCATTTATACACAAACCATCACTATCGTGGAGCACCCGGTAAAGGTCTCTAAGGAGCTGACCCTTGTGGATGAGACCGAAGATTTTTTTATCTACGGGGCGATGCTTAACCATGGAATCGATTGTGTTGGCTGGCGCATCCAGGAGAAGGATACCCGTAAATGTATCCAGTCAAAATTAAAGGAAAAGGGTGTGCAGGGACCGATGGTCAAAGAGCTCCTTGAAAAGGGGGTGATTGTAACCCAGCATGGGCGAGTGGATATAGATGATGTATCCTATGTTAAGCCGGGCGATAGCGTAGCTGTCGTGATCGATACATTAGAGTGCTCACAAGCTGTTGAGCTGTCGAAACATGCAAAACTTCTTTTAATCGAATCGACCTATCTTGAAGAGGAGAGGGAGTTGGCCGAAAACTATAAACACATGACTGCAAGTCAGGCTGCAAAAATTGCTAAACAGGCTGAAGTAGAAAAGATGGTCATGACCCATTTTTCCGCCAGGTATTCTGACCAAACTCTTTTTGAAGAGGAGGCCAGAAAAATCTTTTTGAATGCTTATGCAGCCCAAGATCTGAAACGTTTCTCTTTTTAATCGAGCGTTGTATCGGGATTGTCTGCTATGTGTGCAAAATGGTCTATAAGAGAATAGCGCTCCTCTACGCTTGAAAAAGCGAGAAGCTCCTTAACAAGTTTTTTCATTTCATCGGGGTTGTCAGACTCAATTAAATGCCTTGCAGCCTGGTAATATGAGGCCTCTACCCCATCGGCTTCAAGCTCTTGCAGCATCATATTTTCTATAATTTTTGCGTTGGTGCGCAACTCATCTGTCATAGATTTCGAATGGTGCACTTTGGATGCTGTCTCTTTAAGATGAACGATATTTTCTGCGATTTTTTTCAAAATTTCGGGTTCCATAACGGCATCTCTAAGCCGAATAAGCCGGATAAATTGTCGAAGGTGTATTTGTAGCTGATGTTTTAGATCATCTTGTTGCATAGAAAGTCCCTATTTTTTTTTGACACTAATAGATCCCCCCCTTTTTGTAAAGATTGAGAGCTAAGACAGGAAAGAGATTGCACTTTTTTAACTCTTATAGTGGATTTTTTCACAGTTCATGAAAACCAAATCCTAGCTGTGTGAAACTTTGGAGTTTTGAGGTAGGTGGGTCTTTTTTATTATTGCGAGGTGGTAGATTCTAAGAAGGAAATAGGCCCAACCAAGGATAAACAATGGAATAGCTAAAAAGAAAAAATAGAGGTGAGGCTGAGAATCTCTCTCTTTTTTTAAGATGAAAGGGCTATCCCCAATCTGTTCAGTGTTGTTTGGTTCGTTTTTTGCAGAAAGGGTACTGAGGCTGTACTCGGTAAGGGCTTTTTCTCGCAATGAGAGAAAGCCTAAAGAAAGTGGCTTAAAGTCCATTTGCAAGTAAATAGAGACCTCATTTTCCGTTAGATAATGGATGAAAAGAGGGGATTCTGTCTCCTTATTTGCTAGAATCCAGCCCGTATCTTTCATAAAAAGGGTTCTTAAGGAGGGGGAATGTTTTGGTTGTGGAGGGCCAATCTCTTTTAGAAGATTTTTTTTGTGATCGATCCACTGAATCCGCTCAATATAAGGCCATTTTTTTAAAATGGAGGCATCGGCCTTCAATATGTCATCGTGATAAATACTTTGCAGCGATTTTGCGAGCTGTTGGATATGATAGATATACTCCTGTGCCCCTGAAAAGGCGACAGAATCGTAGTGAAAGAGCTTTTTTTCCAGAGTACAAATTTCGCTCTTCTTTTGATTATAGAGAGCTACAACCAAGACTAAAGCTACTGACGAGAGGCAGTAGCCTACCCACCAGTGAACTTTCCGACCCTTTTGGGCAATTTTGAAAAGATCTATACAAACTAAAAGGGTGCTAAAAGCTGTGGCCAGTAGATACATCCAGATTTCAAATGAATACGGGTGCACCATCTTTAGTAAAAGGGGTTCGTTGATCCCCTCTAGAGTTCGTTTAGTCTCTACCTGGTACCCTTTCCAAGTGTACGTTCCCCCTTTTTTTAACTGTGGATCTTGGATGTTGAAAAAGGGGATTGGACTGTCTAGAGTCTCTTTTTTGGTAAAACAGAGCTGAAGATTCTCAAAAGGAGCTAGAAATAATGTTTCAAAATCGTGGATCTCCAGAACGCGATGTCCTCCACCTTTTTGGGGTAGAATACGGTAGTAGGTGGTTCTTACGGGGGATTCCTCTCTAGACCATAGCGCAGAGGTGATTTTAAAACTTTTTTTCGAGAAATAGTTGTTGTCTAAACCGACTCTTTGCACAGGTTGAAGGATTTTCCAGTGATCTTCAGTATATTGTACAAGAATAGGCCATTTCGATCCCTGGATAGTGAGTTGACCCAAATAGTTTTTTTGACCAAGAACATCGAGCTTTTGCGTTTTTTGCTCAAAAGCGAGGAAATACCGTTCGACATTTCTCTTAAGAGCTGTTCTAGCTTTCAATTCCATCCTCTCCACCGCTTTAGCCAGTAATCCAATCGAGACGATCAAAACAATAAAAAAAGCGTAAGAGATATATCTATTCATCCTTTTTTTCTATTTCAAAGACGAGCATTTTTGTAAACAACTCTTAAGTTATTTTATGTCTGTGGTAAATTTAAAAAATTTAAATAAAATTGGTTTAAAAATTTAATTTTGTCTAGTCTTAAGAAAACTATGAAATTCGGTCTTTAGGATGATTAAGATTTGTTTTTTTACTTTATCGGTAAGTTTAGCATTAAACTTACTTGAAGCAAAACATGATACTATAGATTTAAAAAACTACCACAAAGATAACTATTCACAAACCGGAGAGGATGGAATCATAGAAAAAATCTTTTCCGTTATTGAGCCCACGAGCTTTTATGCAGTGGAGATTGGAGCTTGGGATGGTTTTTTATATAGTAACACAGCAAATTTGGAAGTCAAAGGGTGGAAAAGAGTTGGATTTGAGGCAAATAAAGAACGAGCTGGGAATTGTCCGACAGTGATTCATGCTTTTGTCACGCCTCAAAACATAAATAAATTATTAGAAAAACAAAATGTACCTATGGACGTAGATTTTATTTCGATAGATATAGATTCTCTAGATTTTTACGTTTGGGCTTCATTGAAGTATATGCCAAAAGTAGTTTGTATTGAGCATAATTATTTTTGGGGATTAAGAGATGCAGTCGTCCCCCTTCAGTTAGATTTAGCCTGGGATGGCAAAGATTATTATGGTTCTTCAACATATAATATGTACAGATTAGGTCAACTAAAAGGCTACACTCTTATATATATCCAAAGCACTAATGTATTCTTCATAAGAAATGATCTTCTTGGAGATTGCAAAAATATATTTAAAGACCAGGGTGACTTTACTAGGTTATACAGGAGTTTTGTAAAAAATTTCAGATTTCCTGATCTGAGTCCTGTAAAACAAACAGTATCTTTCAATCAGGCACTCTCAGATCTTGAAAAACTGTTAGCTTCACCAATTCAAAATTAAAAAACTAGAGATATTTTATGATCAAAAACTACAAATTAAAACTTTTTCTTCTGGGTATTTCCACATTTTTAAGCGCTCATAGTGATTGTATACACTATGATTTAAGAGAAAATGAGAGGTCTATAAACGATATTTTGGAGTTGTACAGGGGTTTAAAAATTGATGCTCATGGTGTCTACCAAATTTCTCTAAATGCATTTAATAAAATGCCTCAGACAGCTGCTTGTGTAAAAGATCTCAAAGAAAAGTATAAACTAGAAGTGGCGTTAGAAACTGGAACATGGTTAGGAAATACGACAAAATTTTTGTCATGCATTTTTGAAGAAGTAGATTCAATTGAAATTGATAAAAATTACTACAATTTATCCACGCAGAACTTGCGATTATTTAAAAATGCTAGAGTACATTTTGGAAATTCGGCTACCGCTCTTTTACCTTTGCTAAATAGCAAAATGCTAGGAAAGCGACTGTTTTGTTATTTGGATGCTCATTGGTATAGCGATTGGCCTCTCCTGGATGAGATTAGACAAATTTCTCAGACTCATAGGGATAATTGTGTTTTGATGATTGATGATATTAAAGTACCTGGAAGACCAGATATTCAATTCGATAGTTACTCTCAAAATGGAATAAAGCTTGAATGCTCTCTAGAATATGTAAAAAAAGAGTTAGATGAGCTTTTTACAGAATATGAGATTTTTTACATCGGGGACAAGTATTCCTTAGGTGGACATAAATTAGTAGTTATCCCAAAAAGTTTTAAAAATTAAATTATTTTTTATTTTGCAGTCTGAGTTTCATACGTATTACGGATGGAGCTTGCAATGATGGAGAAGGCGTTGGCTACGTTGAGAGAGTTTTTTACCCCTTGCAGAGGGATTTCGACGAGATAGTCAGCTTTGGCGAGAATCGTATTGGAAACGCCAAACTCTTCGTTTCCAAAAATTAGGGTTCCGCCCGCTTGGGGAAAGGGGAATGAGGCATAATTGTATGCATTGGTGCCTGTTTCTAGCGCAATCCAAGGGCGCGGGAGGTCCTCTAAACGGGCGTTTTCAAAAATCTCCACATGGTGCTCTGCCCCTAGTGCTGTTTTTGCAATCTCCTTATGCCCTTTAGAGGGGCAAAATGGAGAAAGATGTATGGAACCTAGCCGAAAGGCTTCGCATGTACGAATAATACTACCTAGATTATACGCTGAACGGATCTGATCCAGGTAGATACTGAAGGGCAAAAAAGGGGTCAGTTTTTCTAATTGATCGAGTCTGCGGATTTGGGGCAAAATCTGGGGGGCGCCTCCAGTCGGTTTTATCGATTCCATCAGTTGGTGATACAGCGCAGAAAGCCCCTCAGCCCCTTTTGGAAGCAGAGGAGAAGTCTCGTCGTAGCCTCTGAGACGCTCGTAGTGCTCTATAGCCTCACAATCCGCCTCATTAAGGTACAAACGCCTAATCAGTTTCGCCAAAATCCTTTTTTTTGCCCCCGAGTGCAGAGCGAGGAATTGGTATTTACCGAGTTGCCTTAGATCGTCTTTCAAAATACTCCTCAAGGGTTCCTTTGAAAAAGTGTACACCGTCAGGCTCAATCGAGATTATCGACGTCGCTACCCGATCGATTAGATCCCTATCATGGGATGCGATCAATACGGTCCCTGTAAACTTCTCCAAGCCATCCCCTAATGCCGATACAGATTCAAGGTCTAAATGGTTGTTTGGCTCGTCTAAAACCAAAACATTCGGTTTACTCAAAATCAGGTAGGAGAGAATCAGACGGGCCGTTTCTCCTCCCGATAACTTGTAGGTCTCTTTGAAAACATCATCGCCCGAAAAAAGGAGCTTACCAAGGCTTCCGCGAATTTCTTGATCATAGGCACTTTGGTTGCGAGCTCTTAACCAATCAAACATGGAGATATGCTCTTTTTTATCCACGATATCATGGTGCTCCTGTGGGAAGTAGCCGATCTTCACATTTTGCCCCACCTCCAGCGACCCATGAGAAGGTGCTATAAGTTGCGCCAAAAGCTTCAAAAGGGTCGATTTACCCATCCCGTTGGCTCCGATCACCCCCACTTTATCCCCCCTTGAGATGGTAAATTGCAGCTTCTCAAGAACCGTTTGGTCGTTATACGCCTTCTTCAAGTCGTTCGCTTTAAATACTAAGCTTGCCGCTCGATCGGGTTCGTCAAACATAATAAAGGGGCGGGTGATGTTCGTTCTTTTCATCTCTTGCGGCTGTAGTCTTAAAACCTCTTTTTTTCTAGAAGTCGCCTGACTTGAGCGTGTTCCTGCTCCGAAGCGCTGGATAAAATCTTGAAGTTGAGCAATTTTTTTCTCTCTAGATTTGGCATCCTGCTGCGCTCTTTCACGCACATCCATTTTGGTCTGCACCATCTGATCGTAGTTCCCCGGATAGAGGATGATGGTCTCGTAGTCTATATCTGCGATATCTGTTGCCACCGAATTGAGAAAATAGCGATCGTGGGAGACCACAATCAAGGTCCCTTTGTAGTCTTTTAAAAACTCCTCAAGCCAGGTGATTGAATCGAGATCCAAGTGGTTAGTCGGCTCGTCAAGCATAAGGGCATCGGGGTTGCCGAAAAGAGCTTGGCAAATTAAGGCTCTAAACTGCAGGTCGGAGGGGACATTCCCCATCAACTGATCAAATAGCTCCTCTGGAATACCCATACCACTCAGAAGTTTTTCGGCATCGCTGTCGGCCATGTACCCATCCTCTTCAGCAATGACCTCCTCTAAAGTCCCTAAGCGCATACCCACCATGTCGGTCATCTCCACCTCATAGAGGCGGTCCCGCTCTTCAAATGCTCCCCATAGGCGCTTATTGCCCATAATGACCACTTGCCTTAAGGAAAAATCTTTGTAGTCGTGGATGTTTTGCCTTAGGTAGCCCGTTTTTTTGGGAAGGGCTACTGTCCCGGAGGTGGCCTCTTCAAGCCCCATAATAATTTTTAAAAGGGTCGATTTGCCCGCCCCATTAGGTCCTGTTACGGCATAACGGTGCCCTTTATTGAAAGTAATGGTAACATCCTCAAAAAGGGTACGCGTGCCCACACGTTTGGTAATCTTAGATAGTGTAATCATAATTTATAGAAGACTATAACAGGTGACAAAAGGGTTTTCAAGGTGCAAATTTCACGTTTTTTAGAGTTTATGAAGGGGGTTAAGAGAGTAAGCCCCCATACATTGAGAGCTTATGAGTCTGATCTGCGCTCCTTTCACGATTTTGTACTGCAAAAACCCATAGAAAGCATTTCTAAATACGAAATTCGCTCTTTTCTTATGGCGCTCCACAAAGAAAATATTTCAAAAAAAACGGTCGCCAGGAAGGCTGCCTCTTTAAGAAGTTTTTTTCGCTACTTGGTCTTGCATGAGAATCTTGAAAGAAATCCTATGGATCTCATTGATCCGATCAAACAGGAGGCTTGTATTCCTCGAGCGGTAACTAAAGAGGAAATAGAGATTCTTTTAAACTGCGTTGACCCCAGCAGTTTTTCAGGTCTAAGAGATCGGTGTATTCTGGAGCTTTTTTATTGTTCAGGGCTCCGTTTAAGCGAAGTTGTAGCCCTTAACTGGGATGATATCTCCTTGGAAGAAAGGCTTGTTTTAGTCCGAGGAAAAGGGAATAAATCTCGAATCGTCCCTTTTACTCATACAGTAAAAAATTGGCTTCATCACTATAGAGAGCACCCACAAAACGGTCTTGGCGAACCCGGCGTGGTGTTTTTAAACAAGTTTCAAAAAAGGATTACCTGTCGTTCTGTGGACAGAATGTGCAAGAGTGTTGTAAAAAAAGCGGGGCTTTCGCCCTTGATAACCCCCCACGTTCTTAGGCATTCCATTGCAACGCACTGGTTGGATCGTGGAATGGATCTCAAATCGATTCAGGAGATTTTAGGGCACGAAAGCTTGGGCACCACCCAAATTTACACAAAAGTTTCTAAGACGAAAAAAGAGGAGGTTTACAACAAAAGCCACCCTTTGGTTCTTGGAAAAATTAAAAGCGAATAAGGAGAAGTGGGGAAAAAATTTGAGGGGGCTGTAAGCCGGATTCTGTAAGAGGTGTTAAGCCTCTACTCGTCATTCCTCTGGGTCTATTGTCGCCAATAAACTCAAGCGAATTAGCGAAAGGACAGTCGACGAAAACCGTTGATCCCTTCTCTCTTGCTTCTGATGGGGTTTGCCTCATGCACCAATTGCTTGGTGAGGGGTGATTCCTGAAATCACCGTTTCATCCTATCGTTAAATGTATTACTACACTCTTCGCGGTTTGCTTTCTGTTGCACTTTCCGTAGCCTTGCGGCCCCCAGTCTTTCACTGGCATCTTTCGTCTACGAAGTCCAGACTTTCCTCTGACGCGTTATTGCGCGTCAGCGACGAGTCGCCCCCTCAAAAAAGGCGAATATTTATGCTTTTAAAGCGCGACGGCGTCTACGTTTTGTAGTCGCAGCCTCTCCCTCGGCTTCGGTCTCGGGGAGATAGTGGATTCTTGAGCAGTGTTCACAGAAAATAAGTTTGTCTGCACGACGTACTAGATTCTCATGTTGTGCAGTTAGGCTGATATGGCAGCCGCTGCAAACGCGATTCATCAAAGCCACAACAACTTCATCTTTTTTATTTGATAGAAGGCGCTCATAAACAGAAAGAACGTGGGGATCTGCCTCTTCGGCTAAGCGAGCTCTTTCAGCTTTCAGCTGAGAACCCTCCTGGTTGATCTCCAAAATGGTTTTCACAATCTCTTGTTCTAACTCTTTAGAATTGTTTGTTGAGTCTTCAAGGCTCAGTTTTGTCTTGGCAAAAAGCTCTTCCTCTTGAATGCGGCGCTCTTCCAATTGTTGTAACGTTTGGCTTAGCTGCGTTTTTTCCCGCTCAGAAGAGGTGATCTCTTTGGTTAAAGAGTTGAACTCTTCAAGCTTTTTGGTAACGGCTTGCTGGGCTTCAAGTTTTTTTATTTTGAGCTTCTCTTCCTCAATTTTTTTCTCGACAAAGGCGGTCTCGGAGCGGAGTTGTTCCAGCTCTTTTTCCCTTTCGCCTAATTGATTTTTGAGCTCTACGCGCAAAAGGCGGATCTGCTCGAGTTCTTTTTCTCGATCTTTACGAACGCGGACGAGCCGGATCATTTGCATATCGAGCGTTTGGATCTCGAGGATATTTTTAAGAGTATCACTAAGTGTCTCGGGCATAGCTTCCGTTTGACTAAAAGAAATGGTCTGAAAATAGAATACATCCTATATTCATATAGATCAAGCAAAAATCTCGAAGGAGGACCTTTGACGAGGTTAAAGGAATTTTTAGAGTCCGGGGCAAACCCTGAGGATCATTTAGATACAGTCGCGATGCTCGCCTCTCTTGATTTTATCGAAAAGGGCTCCCCAAGGGTAGCTCGCGCCATTGAGCAGGAGCTTATAGACCAAAGAAATTCTTTAAAGTTAATCGCCTCGGAAAACTACTCTTCCTTGCGTGTGCAGATGACGATGGGGAATTGGTTGACCGATAAATATGCCGAAGGGATTCCGTTTCAGCGCTATTACGCGGGATGTCAAAATGTCGATGACGTGGAGAGTTATGCCCAAGAATTGGCAAAAAAACTTTTTAATGCTGAGAGTTGTACCGTGCAACCCCATTCGGGCTGTGATGCAAACTTGGCCGCTTATCTCGCAATTTTGTCCGAAGTGATCGAAAGTTCCAAAGTGAAGGAGATGGGGAAATCTTTGATGCAGATGACCCATAAGGAATATGAGGTTGTCCGTCAAGAGTTCACCAAAGCCCGTATTCTTGGAATGTCTCTAAAAGATGGCGGCCATCTAACCCACGGATTCAGAAATAATTTTTCGGGAAAACTTTTTGATGCCTACAGCTACGGTGTTGATCCTGAAACTGAACGTTTGAACTATGAACAGATTCGCAACCTTGCAAAAGAGATCCAACCTCATATTCTTGTAGCTGGTTACTCCTCCTACTCAAGAAAAGTCGATTTTTCGATTATGCGCTCGATTGCAGATGAGGTGGGGGCGGTTCTTTTGGTGGATATGGCCCATTTTTCGGGGCTTGTTGCAGGGAAGGTGTTCACAGGAGTGTATGATCCGATCCCTTATGCCGATGTTGTCACAAGCACAACGCACAAAACTTTAAGGGGGCCTAGGGGGGGGATTGTCCTTTCCAAAAAAAGGTTTGAAGAGGGTCTGAAAAGGGTCTGTCCGTTAGCGCAAGGGGGGCCCCTTGAGCATGTAATCGCTGCAAAAGCGGTGGCTTTTGAGGAGGCTCTTGCAACAGATTTTCAAAAATATGCGCACCGGATTGTGGAGAATGCCGAAACTTTAGCTCGCCATTTTATCAATGAGGGGGTAAGGGTAATCACAGGCGGCACCGAAAACCATTTGATGGTTCTTGATGTTTTTTCTTCTTTTGGTTTAACGGGTAGAGAGGCTGAGGAGCGCTTATATAAAGGGGGGATTATCGTGAATAAAAATGCGATCCCCAACGATTCTAGAGGCGTAATACAGACCTCCGGCATTCGGATAGGAACCCCCGCTATTACAAGTTTGCACATGGGGGTAAATGAGATGCTCGATGTGGCAAATTTTATTGTTCGTTGCCTAAAAGGGGAAGATCCTGCCAAAATAAGGGCTGATGTGCAGCATTTGAAAGCACGTTACCCTCTTTATAAAGCAATCAGTTTAGGGAAACTATGTCATACAAATTAATTGATACGATCCATGAAAAGCGTTTGAATAACCGTATTGTAATGCTCCATGATGCGGTGATGCCTGAAAGCTCCAAACGGGTTATTGATGAGCTACTCTATTTGAATTCCATGGATTCTCGCGCGCCGATCCACTTTATGATCAACAGCCCCGGCGGTTCCATAAGTGAAGGATTCGCGATCTGGGATGTAATCAAGTCGTTCAAAAATCCGGTGAACACGATTGTCTACGGCTTGGCTGCATCCATGGGTTCTGTCCTCTCCTTAGTTGGCGGCAAAGGGCGTCGCTTTTGTTTCCCCCATGCTAGAATTATGATCCACCAACCACGAATCGGGGGAACTTCTCAGGGGCAGGCATCCGATATTAAGATCACTGCTGAAGAGATCATCAAAACAAAAAAAGAGTTGGTAAAGCTCTATGTTGATGCGACTGGCAAATCCTTAGAAGAGGTTGAGCGTGCTCTTGACAGAGATTATTGGCTGACGGCCGATGAGGCTGTCCGGTTTGGTTTAATCGACAGGATCATCACAAGCATCGAAGATATCTAACCATGATTGTATTTGCCAAATACGTGGCCGCCGGCAACGATTTCATCGTTTGCGATCAACTTCCGCAAGCAATTGATGTGGTGTGTGATCGCAGACAGGGGATAGGAGCTGACGGCTTGATTTGGCTAGAAGGGGACCTTGTCCATTTCTTTAATCAAGATGGGAGTCGAGCCTTCTGCTGTGGTAATGGCCTTAGAGTCGCAGCTATTCATGCTAAAAAAACAGTTCTGAAGACGGCTTTGGGGGAACATCAGGTGAAATTTTTTTCGGGGGGGTGTCGTGTTAGCTACCCCGATCCGAGAAAATACCACAAGGTTATCGAGGTGGAGGATCCCAGAGCGATTTCTCATGAACCTACAGACATCAACTGTAACTACGTCAAAGTAATCCAAAATGATAGAGTTTTAATGAAAACGATTGAGCGTGGTGTAGGCGAAACATCGTCCTGCGGTTCGGGCGCGATCGCCACCTTTTTGGAACTCAACGGAAAAAAAAGAGTGGGGTCTAACATTTTGGCCGAGTTTACATCCGGTGAGACATTGCTGGTGGAATGGAAAGAGTCCGTGACTTGGCTTGAGGGGCCCGTACGGCAGGTCTTTTTAGGGACTCTGCCATGAATATTGTTTTTAGTGATAAGACCTACCAGGTTGAAATTGACGGCATTTGGGTTTTTTTGCAACTCGGGGAGGGGAGAGAGGCGGTAGATCGCTTTTGCAACTGTGAAAAGGCTTCGGCAGAGGGGAATTGCGCGCATATCGGTCAAGCCATTGATCGGATTTATGGTGGTACACCCTTACCTTTACACAAACGTTACGGAGGCTCGCTAGAGGAGCAGATAGCCTTTTTATTGTATAGGCGCCACGGGATGAACCCTACGTTTGTCAGGGATGGGAATGCAATTCTTGTTGTTGTGGAAAGTTTTGTCCGTTTTTCTATAGAGTGCACCGATCCAGTCTGGGAAAAAACCCTTTTTGATCTTTTAGAGAATCGTGTCGAAGAAAACGAGGCGAATTCGATCAAATTCTCTAACTTGCCCATGAAGGAACTGGAGTTGTTCAGAAGGCGGCGTCCGTCAGATCGATTGAGTTTTGAGCTCAGCCCCTTCCAAGATCTTTTTAAAACCCTGTTCACGATGGAGGAAAAACCTTTTCTAGAGGTGGATAGCACCAAAGACGGGATGCCTACAAATCTTCAGTATCGCCGGGGCAAAGTGACAGTGAAACTTTCTATGGCTTTAGCTAGTTGGCGCCCCTTCATCTCTTTGCTTCATGGTGTGCAAACGAACATAAAAGTTTTCCCTTATCGAGATAGACAAATCGAGACCTTCCGCTATAATCAGGGTGGAGGGACTTTGGAGATTCATACGAAGAAAATCTCTATGGAAATTCCCCATGATCGCAAACGGGGAGATGTGGGGGATTATGAGTGGATTGAGGGGTTTGGATTTTTAAGAAAAACCATTGATCCGATGATTCTAAGTCTGATTATTCAAAAAAATGAGGTGGGATTTTTCTTGAGTCGAAATTTGGATTTAGCCCAGAAATTTCTAAAAGAACCAATCCACCTCAAACCTATCGCCCTTAAGCACGACCTCTTCTTTGATAAAGAGCAATCATTAAATATAAAAGCCTATCTTTTCGAGAAAGGGGATCTAGAGAGAGTCAATGCGCACCTTTACCAAGGTTTTGCTTACCTGGAAAAAAAGGGTTTTTTTAGGGTCATGCCTACGCCGTTTCATGAAGTGACCAAGCTTGTCAAACGGCAAGATGTCTACTCTTTTGTGGAAAAACACCGGATGTGGCTCCAAGATAAGCCCGGCTTTCAGATCCATTCGTCGGCTGTAGAGGCAAGCCTCGCCTATAAAATGCTCCCTTATGCCTTAGTCATCGAACCTGAAAAGGAGGAGGGGCAATCGGCAAAAGGGCTATTAGATTTCGGTTTTATCCTGTATGTTGAGGGGAGCGGGTTTTTCCCAAAAGTGCGGGGTGCCAGCGCAAAATCGGCTATCAAAAAGACTATCCCTAAGGAGGAGATTGCAACTTTCATCCGGGAAAATCGGGAGGAGTGTGAGGCTATTCGCGCTTTTTTTATCCATAAGCCGATCCTTAAGCGCTGCTATCTGGAGGTGAGTCTCAACAAGTTTCAACAGATTGTTGTTCACCCGGTTTATGTTCAAGAGGGAACAGCAAAAATCACCCCATTTGCAGAATTTTTATATTTTGAAGACCTAGGCTTTTACGAGGTCCCTATAGAACAAAGGCTTCCCGAGCGCTACACAGAACCGCAGCTTATTTTAGCGGATGAGGTCCCCTATTTTATCACCCAGGAGCTTGTAAGGTTAATTCCGTTCACAGAAAACCTCGATCCCCATTTTAAGATTCCACAAAATCTCAAATTGGTACTGACCGATGCAAAGTCCGAAAAGGGGCGTTGGAAAATGCGCCTTGTGTTTCGCTCTGAGTTTGGGGAGGTATCCATTAAAGAGGTGGATCAGGCTTTAAGAGGTTTGAAGGGGATGCTTTTGTCCCCTGCAGGTGCGATTCATCTCAAAGATCCCCGTTTCCAATGGATGCAAAAAGGGGCTAAAAAAGGGGAGTGGATCGATATGAATCCCCTCGATTGGCTCAAATTGAAAATTTTTGAAAATATTGAGGTGGATGAAAAGGCCTCATTGGAGTGGGTGAATTTCTTTGAGAGCTTTGATGCTGCAAAGCAGGAGGAGCCACCTTTGGAGGGATTAAAGAGCACCTTGAGGCCCTATCAGCAGGTCGGAGCCCGGTGGCTTTACGCACTCTACCGTTTCGGATTAAGCGGACTTCTATGCGATGATATGGGATTGGGAAAAACCCACCAGGCAATGTCGATTATTGCAGCAGTGCATAATGTCCAAAAAGAGGAGAAACCCTTCTGCATTATTGTAGCTCCTACCTCAGTGATGTACCATTGGGAGAAGCTGCTACACCAATTCCTACCCCATTTGACAGTACGATTGCACCACGGACCGATCAGAAAAAAACCCTCCCTTGAGCAAGATATTTTGGTGACCTCCTATGGGGTTTTGAGAAGTGATAAATCCGATTTTCGCGGCTTAGAATTTGACCTGGCTGTTTTTGATGAGATGCAGGTGGCAAAAAATCAGAGCTCACAAATCCATAAAGTGCTCCTTACACTGAATGCCAAGATGCGTATAGGACTCAGCGGCACCCCAATTGAAAACAGGCTTCTGGAGTTAAAATCGTTGATCGATATTGTTCTACCCAAATTTCTCCCTTCGGATGCGATGTTTAAAGAGATGTTTGTCAATCCTATAGAAAAGGGGCAATCACAGGAGAGGGCGCAGGTGCTGATGCGGCTAATTCGCCCCTTCATTTTGCGACGCAACAAAAAAGAGGTTCTTTTAGATCTACCTGACAAGATGGAAGAGGTGATTACTGTCGATCTTTCCGACGAGCAAAAAGAGCTGTACAAAAACATGTATCGCGTTTCTAAAGAGGTGATAGATCAAGAGATAGAAAAAGATCCGCATAGACAGGTTACAATACACATATTCGCCCTTCTGACTAAACTTAAGCAGATATGTAATCATCCTGCTCTTTTACTGAAAGATGTCCCCAATTACATGTCGCACCAATCGGGAAAGTGGGATCTTTTTGTAGAGCTTTTGCATGAAGCGCGTCTTAGTGGGCAAAAAGTGGTGGTATTTACACAGTTTCTAGATATGGTCGCCATTTTTGAACACTATTTACAAACTCAAGGGATTGGATACGCCAAATTGCATGGGGCTACCTTGGATCGTAAAGGGGAGGTGGAGAGGTTCCAAAACGATCCGGAGTGTGAAGTATTCATCGGTACTATCCAGGCTGCAGGGGTGGGGATTGATTTAACAAAAGCCTCCGTGGTGATTCACTATGACCGTTGGTGGAACTTTGCAAAAGAAAACCAGGCGACCGATAGGGTGCACAGAATTGGGCAGACAAAAGGGGTACAGGTATTTAAATTTTTATCTAAGGACTCCATAGAAGAGGATATCGACTGGATCATCGAGAAGAAAAAGCAGCTGGCCGAGCAGATTTTGACCTATGACAGCGCCGATGAGGATAAACAACTCAGCCACGATGAGTTGATGGAGCTGATGCGTCGGCTAGACCATTCCATGAAAAATTTATAAAGAAAATATTAGCATATTCTTTTGGCAAGTGAAGAGAAGTTTTTTTTTGAAAGGTCTCTATGACACCCTTTTGCCTTTTGTTTTAACAAGAATTCTTCTATAATTTGATGTCTCTTAAGAGGAAATTTTTCACCGTGTTGACCGCAACAGAAAAAAATATTTTGCATATAGTTATCGTCGGCCGCCCAAATGTCGGAAAGTCGAGTCTATTCAACCGTTTAGCAAAAAAACGTGTTGCGATCGTTCATGATGAGCCGGGGGTAACGCGGGATTGTATTCATGCAACTGCCGGCTGGGATCCATTAACCGACATACGGGTTGTGGACACAGGAGGGATATTTCAGGGTTCGTCCTATGATGCGCATATCCTTGAGGGGGCTGAAAAAGAGGCGCGCCAAGCAGACGTTATCTTTGTAGTAGTGGATGGTCAAGTGGGCGTGCAACCTCTCGATCTGCAAGTACGCGACTGGTTGTTCAAATTAAATTTGAATAAGCCACTCTTTACCGTTGTCAATAAATGTGAGTCGTATGAGCTTGTAGACGTCTACCCTTATAAAAAAATGGGGGGTGCTGACGTATTTGCCATTTCTGCTGCACATAATAGAGGGTTAGAGCCTTTGATGGATGCAGCTCTCCTTTCTAAGGGGATTACCCCATTCGATCCCGAAGCTTGTTTGGATGAAGAACAGCTAGATCCGTTTGAGCCTGCCCCTCAGGAGGAGGCGCCGGTTCAAAAAAAGCCAAAGATAGCGGTAATCGGGCGGCCAAACGTAGGGAAATCAACTCTGCTTAATTCTCTTATTGGAGAAGAGCGGGTACTGGTATCGGATCTTATTGGAACGACTAGGGATGCCATTTATGTCGAAGAGGAGGACTGTATTTGGATCGATACAGCGGGAGTGCGAAAGAAGCATAAAGAGGCCACTGTCATTGAAAAATTTGCAGCGATGCGTACACAAGAGGCAATAGAGTCGGCAGATGTCTGCATCGTTTGTTTGGATGTACAGCAAGGGGTAACAGACCATGACCGAAGAATCGCCGATATGGTGATTCAAGCGGGGAAGGGTGCGGTTGTCTTTTTGAATAAATGGGATCTGGTTAAAGCGATCCGCATGGAACACGTGATGCAAGCGATCAAACAAGACCCCTCTTTAAACTGCTTTTTGCCTGTAATCGGTTCTGCAAAGACCGGTCGTAATACCGACCAACTGAAGAGCGCTTGTCTAAAGAGCTATGAATCGAGAAATCGACGTATATCTACAGCCGAATTAAATAAATGGTTGAAAAATCTATTGATGCATCAATCTCCTCCCAGTGTGCGAGGCCGACCCACACGCATCTCTTATCTTACCCAGGTTTCCACTGCTCCACCGAGCTTTGTGATCTTCTGTAATCAGGAAGAGGTAGTGCCTAGTTATTTGAGGTATTTAGAAAACCGTTTCCGTTCGGAAATGGGCTTTGTGGGTACTCCTATTAGAATGCGGACAAGAAAGCGTGCGACCTGGATTGAAAGACGAGAAAGGTAGACCTTTTTAAAAAAAATAATCCTACGCCCTATCCAGATTGTTTTTGCATCAAGAGATTTCTTGTAAATAATGGCAAATTTCTTTAGGTTCTTAACAGATTCTTAAAAAGAAATCTCTTTTTAAGGTCTTTTGTACGTTTTTTCGCATTGAAACTGTCGGTGGTGAATATGTTTGTCAATAGCCTTTTTTTCTCTAAAATTCAAAAAGAGTTGATTACCGACTGCGGAATACGAAATATCTCCACAAATCTAAAAAGATCCAGAGATGCTATATCTCAGACTATACTTCACTCTTTGTCGGGCTTTGGTTTAGCGAAGATCATCGCTGGAAAAGGGTTTCATCTGTTATCAAAATGCCTGTGCGGAACCATTTTTTTGGGGATCTTTTTCAGGGCGCTGGCCCACTATACCAAGGTAAAAACTATCGTACATTCGATGGAGCGTTTCGAGATAGATCTGCTCTAAGCGGCTCTTTTTTTTTGTTCGAAAAAAACGTATTTTATAAAAACAAAATGGTGTTTCTTTGCCGAAAAAATGGAAAAGAAAGGGGGCAAACGAATAAAATGAAAAGAAGCTAACTTGAGGTGCTCTATTTCTACAACTCTGACTGTTTCGTATTTGAAGTTTCTGGATACACCGATAAAATGGTTTTTTTTCTATTTTGTCCTGGGCCTTTGCGCTGTATGCTACCTCTTTTTGGTTCTATTTGGTCGAGTGTCAGCATTCTCTTCTTTTGATAACCTTTTGCATGAACCCAAGGAGGTAACCCTTTTTGAAGAGGGGCACTTTACTAATGGGGCTTTTGTAGACTTTGAAGGTGGTCAATGGATGGCTTTAAGAAAAATTGATAAAGGTAACTCCTATATCTACGTGGGGAATTTTTCTCATGATATGGTATCCAACCTCAAAAGGCTTTTTTTGAGGTCGCAGCATGCAGAGGATCCCCGCCTATTTGTTTTTAAAGATCAACTTGTATGCGTATATAACGATCTCATTCAGGGGAGACGCAGAATCCATTTGGCTTTTTTGCAGAGGGAGGGGCAGGGATTGGTCGTACAAAAAATTCAGGCTCTTACCAAAGAGGGGGGGCTTAAACAGACCGAAAAAAACTGGGTCCCTTTTGTACACCACGACAAGCTCTATTTCCTTTACGAGACAAATCCTTGGACTGTTTTAGAGTACCAAGACGATGGATACTGTAAGATTTTGACTAAACAAGAGCTCTTTATACCGGGAGAAACTCCAAAACTTTCGGGGGGGACTCCCGCTGTGGAGTGTAATGGAGAGTATGTGGGATTTTTTCACATCCGTTCCGGTATTACCCGCTCATATGTCTCCTGGAACCGATACGTCTATTTTGTGGGAGCATATGCTTTTGATTCTTCTCCCCCATTTCTTTTAAAGCGATTGACCATTAAACCCCTCTCTTATCCGGGGGCCTACCATCTGTTTAAAAATCCCAAGAAAATCCTCTACCCTGTAGGAATAAGGCAAAATAGCGACAATTTCTTTGTCAGCATGGGGGTGAATGATGATAGGACTGAGTGTGTGAAAATTCCCAAAGAGGCCCTCTTCTCAACTATGGTGGAGGTGCGGTAGGCTGTCAGAATGGCTCAGGGGGGCGTTTTATGGTGGAGGTGCGGTAGGCTGTCAGAATGGCTTAAGGGGGCGTTTTATGGTGGAGGTGCGGTAGGCTGGTAGAACCGCTCAAGGGGGCGTTTCGTAGCTGGGATCCCACTTGTACTCGATATCGTCTATCAAGATTGTGCGGTACACCCAAGGGTCGCTATTTTCGCGCATCAGCCGGTCCATCCCTTTCAGCCACCCTTTTAAAGGGCCAAAACGGCGGATGCTCAAAAGAGTATAGCGGGAGCTAGTGGGTCTAAAATGGCTTCTGGGGCCGTCGATCGGGGAGAGCACCTCTTGGTGAAATAAAATGATGTTCTCCAAAGTTTTCCCAAAAAAGCCTTCGCTCTCTTTCAAGACAACTTTTGGGATCGGTTTTTTTGCAAGAGCGCTATCTTTTCCCCAAGGTTCGACATACCCTTTGATTGCCAAAAAAATAAGTAAGCTAGAAACCATATTCCAACTGCAGTAAGGGGTAAAGCTTTTTTTCTTCCATAACGGGCTGGACTAAAGCCTCGTAAAGGCGCTCATTGTAGGTTTTAGCCGCTTGTCCTGCCCCGTAAATACTTCCAAAATACCAACCCGCTTCAAAGCTTGTGGTTAAAACCCCTGCAGGGACGTTGCCGTTCAAAAAGAAATAGGCTGCAGTTCCTATGAAGAGAGCATTGACCGAAAAAGCGGTGATTGCCGATTGGTACTGACCCAGGTAGGCATAGCCTCCTCCCGGAATAACCCCGAGCAATTGTGCTGTAAAGGGGGACTTTTTTTGAGCAAGATAAGAGGTGTGTGTTTGTTCTATAACAGATTTAAGTTTAGCCGTTTTATGCTCCTCAAGTTGGTCGTAAGCTAAGAAGTGGTGGGGATGCATTGATTGAGAGAGGGCTTTTTGGATCGAGACCTCATGCGTAAGAATTTCCCCCTTTTCCTGATGGAGAATCGCCAGAGCCGTCTTGTTGTCAGCAGTTTGTAATGCGCTACCTATAAGCACCGCTTGTGCCGATTTGGGGTAATTTTGAGCAAGCGCTTGATGGACACTAAAAGCTTTATGTTTCTGTTTGGTCGCATCATAGGCCTCTCCTAGGATTAGTAACAGATCTTTATAGGCCTTAAAGTCCGGGTTGACAAAAGCTAAAGAGGAGGATTCGAATGTTGTCACAAGGTCATCATGCCTTTTTCCCAGTGAGTAGCATAAGAGCGTGTAGTACTCCACCTCATGTTTTCTATCCATGCAAAGGACAGGATTAGGCTCTTCACTTAAGAGAAACTCGGCCCGCTGAAAAGAGGTCACGGCTCTGTAAAGGTCCAGCTTTTTAGCAAAAAAAAGGCCCATGCGATACTCGGTAGCCCAGTTTTTTTCCAGTTCATTTTGCGTTAAAGGGGTAAAGGCGCTTGGCAGAGATTGGATCATTTTCTCGTGGACGCTATAATGGACACTGGGATTGATCTCCTCACTCACCGAGGTGCAGCCCAAAAGAAAACTTAAAAAGAAAAAAGAAAACCGATTAATCCCTTTTGACAAGATCGACGGCTCGATCAAATGCCTCGGGATTTCCTTGTTCACGAACGATATCTTCTTGTTGCTCACTCACTTCTTTCCATTGATCGCTGGTTTGGATGATTTCGGGTCGAATGAAGATGATTATATCGGAAAGCGCATCGTTGCTGGACGATTGGCTGAAAGCAGCTCCAATCACGGGAAGACCGCCTAAACAAGGTAGACCGGATTTAGCTTTTGTTTGCGTATTACGGATCTGACCGGAGAGCACTACAAATGCTTTATCAGGTACATGGACCCGAGTTTGCATGCTGCTTTTCTTCGTTCTAATCCCTGCCACAGCTTGAGTATTTACCGCATCACCCTGCGTTCCAGTATTCGCTTCCTCAGTAATCTCTTCATCAATCTCTAAAGTGATGATACCATTGTCACCAATATTTGGGGTAATATTTAGTGAGACACCAATATTGCGATACTCCAAGTTAGCGTTGGTAGATTGTGAAATCCCCGATGTGGTGATAATTGAGCCGGTAAAAGGGACGTTTTGCCCAACGAAAATTTGGGACATGCGGCTGTCTTGAGCCATAATTTTTTGATTCAGCACAGTCGTGATGCGCGCCTCTTCTTGAAGTGCTGTTAATAGCGAGCTTAAAGTTAGATAGGATTTTCCACCGTGAAAAATGATATCCCCAATAATCCCTAATTGACCGCTTGAGAGAGTATTGAAAAGGTTTGGAGAGGGGCCGTTTACTGCGTTTACCCCTGAAGACGAGGAACCGGCGGTTGTCGAGCTCCCTTTGACAGTATCCTGAAAAGTCACGCCATCGGTTGAATCGACTCGCGGGTAATTTGAACCCACACCGGCAAATTTCCCTTTAAAGTTAGAATAACCACCCCATCTAAGACCCACATCAAGGGTGTTTGTAGTATCGGTCTCGATAACAAGAACCTCGATAAATACTTGTTTGAGAGGGATGTCGACAGAGGCGATAATCTCTTTGAGTTTTTGCAAAGTTGTTGGATCCCCGGTAGCAACCAAGGAATTTGTCACACGAATCCACTGCAACGAGCTAATAGCATTTACCAGAGATTCGTTCTTGGTGTTTTTGGTGAGCTGTAGCTCTTCACCGATTTGCTTAAGCGCAAGTTGGATATCAGAACCGGTATGAAAGTTTAGTTTATAATTTAGAAAGCCGATATTTTCATAGGATTCAATTGTTGTGGAGGGTTTGGAAAGATCTGCTGATGGGGTATCAAACTCCTGGAAAAGCTTAAGGATCTGCGTCACATTTTCTTGGGTACCCACAACAACGATTCTGCCATTAAGAAATTTAAGGTTTTCTACAGATTTGATCAGCCCCCGATTATTGACCCCATTATCGGAGATGTGATCCACGTACCCTTGTACTTCCTTGATCAAGTCAGGCCCCGTTTTGTAAACCGGTTTGTAATTTTGGTAGTTATCCGCCTCTTGTTTCGTCGTAGAACCCGGAATTTTTTGATCGAATGAGTCTAAAAGCTTTTCGATTTTTTCTAGATTTTCCGCACTGCCGCTGAATACAATCGTACCCTCAGAAATTTTCGCCTGATCGATAGTTTTTACAAGCTCGGGATCCTCCTCACGGATATCTTTTGTTGTTGATTTAAGTTGCGCTAAGAGCTCTTTTGCCGTTTTAGATTTTGGTACATAGCTTAAAAATGTTGCGGTTCCTACTTGTGAAATTTTGGAGGGGGACTGGGTAAGAGAATCGACAGCTGTAATCATCTCTCGTATTTTAGCGATATTGGCCTCGCTGCCGCTTACTATAATCGAGTTAGAGTTTTTTATGACTTTGATCCCTTTAATGGTCTGTAAAAGGCTGGGATCAGCTGTTCCTGCATTCTCCAGATCATTTGCAATCCCCTGAAGAATTTTTTGTAGCTCCTGAGCGGTCATGTTTGTAGGTTTATAGATTATGTATTGTGTAGAAGATACGGTGTGGATATCGAGTTTGGTGATGATATCGGTTAGTTGTTGAATGATCTCTGGGTTACCCTGAATGGTAAGAGTGTTGTTAGCTTTATTCCATTGCACATCATTCACCGCCTGAATAAAGGGCATATTTTCGGTGGAATCGGGGAGTTGAGAGGCCATTTGGTTGAGTTGATCCAGCACGTATTTACCCGATACGTTTTGCAGCTTGATGATGGAAAATCCGGTTTTTGCAGGGGTTTTGCTATGAGAGTCGACAGATGTAATCATCTCCCGTATTTTAGGGATATTGGCTTCGCTTCCGCTCACAATAATCGAGTTGGAGTTTTTGATGACTTTGATCCCTTTAATGGACTGTATAAGGCTGGGATCTGCTGTTCCTGCATTCTCCAAATCATGGGCAATCCCCTGAAGAATTTTTTGCAGCTCAGGTGCGGTCATGCTTGTAGGTTTATAGATTATGTACTGTGTAGAAGATACGGTGTGGATATCGAGTTTGGTGATGATATCGGTAAGTTGTTGGATAATCTGTGGGTTGCCCTGAATGGTAAGAGTGTTGTTGTCTTTATTCCATTGCACATCATTCGCCGCCTGAATAAAGGGCATATTTTCGGTGGAATCGGGGAGTTGAGAGGCCATTTGCTTGAGTTGATCCAGCACGTATTTACCCGATACGTTTTGCAGCTTGATGATGGAAAAGCCAGTTTTTGCAGGGGTTTGGGTATGAGAGTCGACAGATGTAATCAGCTCCCGTATTTTACCGATATTGGCCTCGCTGCCGCTCACAATAATCGAGTTGGAGTTTTTGATGACTTTGATCCCTTTAA
>Ga0169931_10001590_pt1 | contig 37381 bp, 27 predicted proteins | sample Kivu_15m_20L_FD_129675 | JGI IMG/M metagenome (GOLD analysis project Ga0169931, IMG submission 129675) | Freshwater microbial communities from Lake Kivu, Western Province, Rwanda to study Microbial Dark Matter (Phase II) - Kivu_15m_20L... | ecosystem: Environmental > Aquatic > Freshwater > Lake...
ATGCGCACCCAATTCTGCCTGACTTCCCGGCAATCCTCCAACATCAGATCACTTGTGTAGAACAACGAGGGCATCGCCCGGGGGCAGCGAGTCCCAACGAATTGGCAACGCCCTGTAAGGGCAGAACTTTCGCATGCCGTCAGGCGAGAAGAGGTGTCGCCCTTGCAGGGCTGGATGTCGTTAATTTCACGACTACCCCGGGCGATGCCCGGGGCTGATAGGTTGCCGGCCTACGGCCGAAAGACGGCATCGCATTCCTATCCCCAAGTCCACGCGGGGTCCACGCAGCGCGGTGAGCTCAGACATCGCGAACAGAACCGCGCAACCTCAAAACTCGCAATTCCGGCTCGTAGTCACTCAACCCCGAGAGGCTCGATCAAACCCCCTCCCACCACCCTTTTCTCCTCCCTGCCCTTGCACGCTTCCTGGCCACGGGCGATAAGTATCCAGCATGTCGCACACCACGGATTACGTCATCGCCATCGACTTGGGAAGCAGCGGGCCCAAGGTCTCGCTCGTCAGCGATCAGGGGCAGCCGGTCGCCAGCACGACTCGCCGGATTGCAACCATCAACACGCCCGATGGCGGCGGCGAGCAGGACCCCAATGACTGGTGGCGCAGCGTGCGCGATTGCGTCCGCGAGCTTGTCGCCAGCGCCGGAGTGCCGCGCGAGCGGATCGTGGCGATTAGCTGCGCCACGCAGTGGTCCGTCACCGTGCCGGTCGATCGAAGCGGCCGGCATCTGATGAACGCCATTCACTGGAGCGACTCGCGCGGAGCGCCGTATTCCAAGCAGATCACCGACGGCTGGATCAAGGTGGCCGGCTACGGCCTCACCCGCATGCTCCGCTGGGTGAAGATCACCGGCGGCGTGCCGGCCCACTCCGGCGCGGACGCCCTCTCGCACATGCTGTACATCAAGCATGCCCGGCCGGACATCTATCGTGAGACAGCCGCGCTGCTCGAGCCAATGGATTACATCAACCTGCGGCTCACCGGGCGCACCGCGGCAACCTATGCCACGGTCTTCCCCTACTTGCTCACCGACAATCGCGACAGCTCGCGCATCCTTTATGACGACGGCCTCATCCGCTGGGCCGGTCTCGATCGCGCGAAGCTCCCCGACCTCGTCCCGCAGGGTACGATTCTCGGCACGATCCTGCCCGAGATGGCTGCCGAGTGGGACCTTTCCCCGGCCACGCAGGTCATCGCCGGTACGCCCGATAGTCAGGCCGCGGCGCTCGGCTCCGGCGCGGTTCGGGACTACGAGGGGCACATCTGCCTCGGCACCACGGCCTGGCTGAGCTGTCACGTGCCGTTCAAACGCACGAACATCTTGAACTACTTGGCCACGATGCCTTCGGCCCTCTTGGGACGCAACATGGTGATGGCCGAGCAAGGCGCCGCCGGCAAGTGCTTGCAGACGTTCGTCGAACGCTGGCTGTGCGCGCAGGACGAACTCAGTGATGCGGGCACGCCGGCGGATGTTTACGACCGGATTGAACGACTCGTGTCGCGCGTGCCGGCCGGTAGCGGCGGGCTGCTGTTTCTCCCCTGGCTCAACGGCGCCGGTCCGCCCAGCGGCGAAAGCGAAATCCGCGGCGGCTTCCTCAATCAATCGCTCAGTACCGGCCGGGCTGAAGCCGCGCGGGCCGTCATGGAAGGCGTGGCCATGAACCTCGCCTGGCTCCGCGGCGCGGTCGAGCGGTTTATTCGGCGGCCATTTGACGGTTTGAACTTCATCTGCGGTGGTGCGCGCAGTGATACCTGGTCGCAGATCATGGCCGACGTGGTCGGTTGTCCGATCCGCCGGATGGCGGAACCCGAGATGGCAATTTCGCGCGGCGCCGCAATGGTGGCCTGGCGTGCGCTGGGGCGCACCAGCGGCGACGACCTGGGCCAACTCGCACGCGTGGAGCGAGTTTTTCACCCCGACCCTGCGAGCGCCCGCGTGTATCAAGCTCTGTTCGCGGAGTGGCTGAGCAGTTATAAAGCCAACAGAGGCATGTTCCGCCGGCTCAACCGCCGCCAGACCGCCAGCTCTTCTCAATAGCTCTACTCCAGGGAGACTTCCTGTGTCCGCTGATTCTGAGATGGACGTCCTGGGTTCGCTCGACGCGATGATGCATCCCTATCGCGAGAAGTATCAAACCTTCTCCGAGATTCCGCAGCAGGGAGTGCCGCGAGACCAGGTCCTCAAGCAGATGGAAGAGCTCCAGCAGACCGAACGCGATCGCTGGAAGGAAGGCTTCGCCTCGGGCTCGGTCTACAACGGCGACGACGAGCACATCGCGTTCGTCAACAAGGTCTACAACCTGCAATCGCAGGTCAACCAGCTGCACACCGACCTCTGGCCCAGCGCCGCGAAGTTCGAAGCCGAGATCGTGGCCATGACCGCCAACATGCTCGGCGCCGAAAAGGCCGGCGCACCGGTCGGCACCGAGAACGGTATCTGTGGCTCGGTCACCAGCGGCGGATCCGAAAGCATCCTGCTGGCGATGAAGACCCATCGCGACTACTTCCGCGAGAAGCGCGGCATCACCGCCCCGGAAATGGTCGCGCCGATCTCGGCCCACGCGGCGTTCCACAAGGCGGCCCAGTACTTCAACATCAAGATCAACGTCACGCCGCTCGACGAGAACTTCCGCGCTGATGTGGCCGCGATGCGGGCTGCCATCACGCCGAACACAATCGCGCTCGTGGCCTCGGCCGTAAACTTCCCTTATGGCACGATCGACCCGATCGACGAGATCGGTGCTCTGGCCGAAGAGCACAAAATCAACCTGCACGTCGACGGCTGCCTCGGCGGATATCTGCTCCCCTGGGCCGAAAAGCTCGGCGCGGCCGTCCCCGCGTTCGACTTCCGCGTGCCGGGCGTCAGTTCGATGTCCTGCGACACGCACAAGTATGGTTACGCCCCCAAGGGGACCTCGGTCGTGCTGTATCGCGGCCAGGAGCTGCGTCAGCATCAGTACTTCACGCTCGCCGATTGGCCGGGCGGTCTGTACTACTCGCCGACGTTCTCAGGCAGCCGTCCCGGCGGATTGAGCGCCGCCTGCTGGGCCTCGCTCGTTTCCGTGGGCGAAGCGGGCTACCTCAAGGCGACGGGTTCAATTCTCGACGCCGTCAAGAAAATGCACGAAGGCCTGCTCACGATCCCCGGCATCAAGATTCTCGGCCAGCCGATCGGTCCGTTCGCGTTCGGCTCGGACGATGTCAACATCTATCAGGTGATGGATCAGCTTTCCGCTCGCGGCTGGGCCCTCACGGGACTGTTGAATCCCGCGGCGATTCACGTCAGCCCAACGCTGCGCTGGGCGCAGCCCGGCGTTGCCGAGCGCTTCGTCGAACACGTTCGCGAGAGCGAGCAGTACGTGCGCGAGAATCCCGACCTCGAAGGCGGCATGGCCCCGATCTACGGCATGGCCGCGGCAATTCCCGATCGCAGCTTCGTCCACGAGATGCTGCGTCAGGTGATGGACGTGTACTACCGGCTGTGAGAATCTCGCCGGGCAGATGAGTCTCGGGTGGCCCTGACAACTGTCAGGGTGCCTCCGGCACAGGAAGGATCAGGTCGCGCGCTACCTAAGAATTCGGCCGCCAACTTAGGCAACGCCCCTCTTGAACCCTCTTGTGCTGCGCACACCGACAACAAGTTGTCGCTGCCACCCAAGAGGAAGTAACTCGCGCCTTACACCAACTCCGCCACCGGACCATGCTCCACAAGATACTGTGGGCGGCCGGTCGCGTCTTGAATCGTGGTCGATGACGTGTCGATGCCCAGGTTGTGATAGAGCGTGGCCACGACTTCCTGCACATGCACCGGGCGACTGTTAGCATAAGCGCCGAGCCGATCCGTCGTGCCGATGGCCTGACCGGTCTTCATGCCGCCGCCAGCCAGAATCGCACAGCTCACCTGCGGCCAGTGGTCGCGGCCGGCTTCCTTGTTGATGCGCGGCGTGCGGCCGAACTCGCCCCAGGCAATCACCGTCACGTCGTCCAGCATTCCGCGCGCTTCCAGGTCTTCGACCAAGGCGCTGAAGCCCTGATCGAGCTTGCCGCCGTGATCGCGCACCAGGTCGAAGTTCGCCCCGTGGCTGTCCCAGCGGCCATAAGTCGTCGTCACGCAGCGCACGCCGGCCTCGACCAGCCGCCGCGCCATCAGCAGGTGCTCGTTGTCGGTGTTCGCGCCGTCATAGGTATAGTTGAACGGTTTACCCGTGCCGTACCGCTCGCGAACCTTGGGGTCTTCCTTGCTCAGGTCGAGCGCTTCGAGCAGCTTGCTCGAGGTCAGCACGTCGAACGCCCGGTCGGTAAACGAATCAAACGCGTCCGTCCGTCCTTTCTCGTCGACGATCCGGCGGAAGCCATCGAAGCTGGCCCGCAAGGCTTTGCGATCTTCGAGCCGCTCAAACGTAATATCGTTGAGCCGCATGTTCGCCATGCCAGGACCATCGGGAAGGAACGGCACATACGAAGGGCCCAGATAGCCGGGCGTGCCGGGATCTTTCCAAACGCCCAGGTTTGCCAGGCCCACGAACGGCGGCACCGAGCGATCGACCGGGCCGCGCAGTTTCGAGATTGCCGAGCCCAGGCACGGTCGCCCGCCCAGCGTTTGCAGGCTCTCGCGCGTCCAGCCGGTGTTGCACTGGTACGGCTCGTGGCGATCGACCGCGCCGACCACCGAACGGATCACGGCGCAGCGGTTCATGATGCTGGCGATTCGCGGGAAGCACTCGCCGATCTGGATGCCGGCCACATTGGTCGGAATCGGCTTGAACTCGCCGCGAATTTCCGAGGGCGCCTCGGTCTTGATCTCCCACATGTCCTGATGCGGAGGTCCACCGCCCAGGAAGATATGAATCACGGCTTTGTGGCTGCTGCTGCCGCTGTTGGCTTCCGCCCGGAGGATGTCTGCCAGGTTAAGCGACGCGGCCCCCAGTCCGAGGGCGCCGATCTTCAAGAATCCGCGCCGCGAGAGGCGATCGCAGAACCCATTTTGTTTGCGGCCGAGTAACGTCAGCATTCCATATCCCCTTGGGACCCCTAGGAACATCGCATCAATGCACCTTGATGTTACCGCCCGTCATCGCCATTCGTCAATCAGCCCAGGCCGACCAGCAAACACTTTTTGCACCGGCCACTTCGGGCGTAACGCGAATGCCGAAAACCATTTGCACTTCATCGCCGGCAGCTTTCACGCAACCCGTTCTTGCGCTACAATGCACCTTCCCAGGGGACTGTCCCCGTCTTCCCGGGTGGCGATTGAGTTCAGCGTGGAGGACGCACGATGCTGCCGATCTACGAGAGTCGCTATCAGGATGGTCGCTTCTCGCGCCGGGCATTATTGCAGGCTGGCGGTCTGGCCCTCGGCGGACTCACGCTTTCGAACCTGCTCCGCGAGCGCTCGCACGCGGCCGAAACAGCCCAAACCACACGCGACTCTGCGCCCCGCGACACCGCCGTCATCCAGGTCTTCATGGGTGGCGGGCCCAGCCACATCGACCTCTACGACCTGAAGCCTTCCGCGCCGGCCGAGATCCGCGGAGAGTTCCGCCCCATCAGCACCCGGCTGCCGGGCGTGCAGCTCGGCGAGCTCATGCCGCAAATGGCCGGCGTGATGGACCGCATCGCGCTGGTCCGGTCCGTCGCCCATGGCAATGCCAGCCACTTGCCGGCCTCGCACTGGATGATGACCGGCTACGAACCGCCTCCGGCCACAACTGGAAACATCAACCCCGCCTGCGGCGCAAACGTTGCCCGGGCGCGCGGCCCTAACGCGCCCGGCATGCCGGCCTACGTGAGCATCCCGCGCCGCCAGCTCCTCGGCGGGCCGGCCTATCACGGTGTCGCTTACAACCCGTTCACCACCGACAGCGATCCGGTCGAGAAGAACTTCGCGGTTCGCAACCTGCAGCTGCCCGCCGGCCTCGACGGCAGCCGCCTGCACGATCGCCAGACGCTGCTCGCTTCGTTCGACCGCATGCGGGCCGACCTCGACAACCGTGGAGATCTGGCCGGCACCGATCGCTTCGCCCGGCAGGCGATGGAAATCATCACCAGCCCCAAGGCACAAGCCGCCTTCGACATCGCGCGCGAGGACGACGCCACGCGCGATCTGTACGGCCGCACCTCGGCGGGGCAGCGCTGCCTGCTCGCGCGTAGACTCGTCGAAGCCGGCGTCACCTTCGTCACCGTGCTCTCTGGCGGCGAGTGGGACACGCACGCGAACAACTTCGAGATTCTCAAGCGCGACGTTCCGCCGATCGATCGCGCCGTCTCCGGCCTGATCACCGACCTCTACCAGCGCGGCCTCGACCTCCAGGTGCTGGTGCTCGTCTATGGCGAGTTCGGCCGCACGCCGAAGATCAACCCGCAAGCCGGCCGCGACCACTGGCCCGGCGCGTTCTCGGTGCTCTTCTCCGGCGGGGGACTGAAGGTCGGCCAGGTGATCGGCGCGACGGATTCGCACGCCGCCTATCCGACCAGCGATCCGTTCACGCCGGGCGACGTGCTGTCGACGATGTACGAATTCCTCGGCATCAACACCGCGCGCGAGTTTCACGACCGCGCCGGCCGCCCGCTGCGGATCCTACCCGAAGGCCAACCGATTGCGGGGCTGCTGGTTTGACCAGCCAGGACATACCGCGTCATCGCACGCGACGTGCCGGATGAACCATGTCCAGTCGCGGTTTCCGCCTGCGACAGTCGACGCTTGCGGCTTTGACGGGCCGCCCCTATTTCCCATGCCATGCTGGGGACGCACCCCTCAGCCAGGCTTTCTCCCGAGGCGTCAACCTGGCCAGCATGAGCTGCTCCTGAAACCGCCGGATCTCCACGCGCGCATCGGTTACCCGACCATTGTGTTCCAGGTCCAACCGGATACAGATGCGTAGCCAAGCCAGGTCGTGTCGAAGTGCGCCCAGGATGTAGCCGCGAATGTAGCTGGATTCGTGCCGGATGACGGATACTCCTGTTCGCGCCTTCACGCCGTTGTGGGTCTCCATAATCAAGGGCGGAAAGACCCGAGAGGAAAGGACATCCGTGGCACGGATTGTTTAAAAAAGTGACAAGCCATGACGCGTACTGTCATAGCCCGCGCGCGTGCTCCGAAGATCGCGTGTGTCGAAAGTCCCACCCCACGCGCACCTTTGGCGTAGAACGGCCACGCACTCGTAAGCCCTTTGCCCCGTCACCATTCGGCCGGCTTCTTCTGTGGCGGTCAGACACTGGCCTTGCTCGATGATTCGTGTGCTGCCATTCTCTGGGCCGGCTGACTGCTAGCAGATCCAGCCGGAAAATCATTCAAGACCAGGGGCCGTTCGTGCTGATGATGGAAGAACATCCAATTCTCATCGTCGTTCGACGTTCGACTGCCGACTGCCGCCCGCGGAAGTACCCGCCGCGACAGCCCTCGCCCCGCAAGATCCACGGCCGAATGTGAGCCCCCACCACGATGCGACTCGTCCCCTTTGCCGATTCGGCCACGATCCAGTTGCGGCGCTGCCCGACGCGCCGCGCGCTGTTCGCCGATTGGCTGCCCGATGAGCTGGCCGGCGAACTCTGGGAGCAGCCCAGCCGATTGGTCGAGCGCGGCGACGTGCTGCAACAGAACGGCATGCGCCGCACGGTGCGGATCCATTCCGCCGGCCGCTCATTCGTGCTTAAGCACTACGTCGAGCTGACCTGGCGGCACGGACTGAAGCAGCTCGTCTCGCGCTCCCGAGCCCGGGCCACCTGGAACATTTCGCACCTGCTGGCCGATTCGGGCGTGATGACGCCGCGTCCCGTCGCGTGCGTCGAAAACAGGCTCGGACCGCTGCGGCTCGATTCGTATCTGATGTATCCCTTCGTGCCGGGCGAGACGGTCAAGCAGCACCTTGCGGCGCAGCAGGCACCGCAGCCGGTGCTGGCCGAACTGCTCGCGCAGTGCGAAGCGTTATGGCAGCAATTCCGTTCGCTCGAAGTCAGCCTGGCCGACGCCAACGCCGGCAACTTCATCGTTACCAATGACCGCCAGTTGTGGGTCATCGATCTCGACAAGGCGCAGCGGCACTGGAGCAGGCAGCGGGCCGAGTGGCGCCGCCGCCGCACCTGGAATCAGCTCGTCAGCGGCATGCACCGCGCGGCGCGCACCGCCTCTCCCGTCCCGGCCGATCTTCGCCCCCGCCGCGCGGCGTAAGTCCCGCAAGGCGAGACCTTGTTCCTCAACTCCGTCGCCTTCGTCTCGGTCCCCGAACCGGGCAGCCTGGCGCTGGCGGGGCTGGGCCTGTTGGCTTTCGGCCTGACCCGCAGCCGCCGCATTAAGCGCCCTGCGGTCCGGTGAAGGCCGATGTGGAAATGGCACAGCATGGGGGTGGCTCAGACAACTTGCTTGTCCGCGTGCCTCCGGCGCACGAGCGTTCAAGACACGCTCCCACGAGTGATGCGCTCTGCGTGACTTTTGAACGCGTTACCTGTTCCCACTTGCTAGGATGGGGGGAAGGTTTTTCTGCCACACTCTCCATTTGCAACATATCCGCTTGCAAGCATTCTTCTCGCCCGAAGGAGTGATTCGATGACTACGCGTCGAACTGCATTGCTGATTGCGACCGGGGGATTCGCGCTGGCCGCTGCTTCGCTGCTCTGGGCTGCCGACCAGCGCGCGGACGAACTGTTACTGGAAATGAAGCTTCGGACCCTGATCCAACAGCGCATCGCCACGGCCGAACGCGGCGTGGCGGCCAATCAGGCCGCCTACGATTCGGGCACCGTGACGCTCGACCAGATCGTGGAAAGTCGCCGGGTGCTGGCCGAGGCCCGCCTGGCCGCCGCGAAGACCGCCGCCGAGCGCGAGACGGCGCTTGAGGAGATCGTCCATGGTTACCGGCAAATGGAAGAAAAGATTACGAGCCTGTACAAAACGGCTTCCCGCGGCGGCGAAGCGCATCTGTTGGCAATGATCCAGTACGCCCGCCAAACCGCAGAAATCGGGCTGCTCGAAGTGCAGATTAAAGACGCGGCGGGCAAGTGACGCGGCAGGGGCATTACGCCGACTACTCGGAAATCAGTATGAACATCAAACTTGTCGCCGGTGTAACAATCCTTGGCACACTGCTGGGCTGCTCTAGCCGTCCTCCCACGAACGGCGAATCGCAGGCTCGCTGGGAAGCCGAACAGCAGCGTAAATCCATATCGGACCTCCAAACCAAAGTCGCCACGCAATCTAGTCGAATCAACGAACTCGAACGCAATCTGGCGGAAACGCAACGCACTGCCGAGAAGTCGACACTGACGGTTGCGAAGCTCGAAGAGATGCTTGCCAAGGATCTGCGTGCCTACACCATAGGAAAGCTTCAAGCTCGGCTGGCCCTCGAGGAGGAGAAGTTAGTTCGCCTCAAGGTGGATTTTGAGCGCGCGACAAACGCCATGTATCACCGAAGAGTGGGAGTCAAGCAGGGCATGGTGCTTTCAACGTCGGATCGCGAACGAGAGATCGCAGATCTCCAAGGGGAGATTGCTCGCGAGCTGAAGACACAGGCCAAGCAAGTTGAAGAGATGAAGCGAGAGCTTGAACTCGCCGACCAAACATGAGCGAGGAACAATACCCCTATAGTTCCACAAATGGCGACAGGTCAGGTTGCTGAGTGCCGGAGGGGGGACGGTGTAAAACGTCCGACGGTCAGAACTCAATAGCAATGTCCTTTGGTTTAATTCCCACAGCGCGCCCACAAACCGTTAGCTTGAGTACCCCAATGTCACAATTCACCTTGTTCGGCGGTTTATTCCTCCCCTTTGTCATCTTTTCCTCCGGATGCGGGCTGCCCGCTGGCGAGGCATCGCGGGCGACTCCTGACGGTGCACGCTCGGAACAATTCGCGGTTGAACAAACTACCACCCTGCCCACCGACGATGAAGTTTGGCGTGGCCTCGAACGGCACGAAGTTCAGCTCGATCAGAAACTGCTGGTCGTCAAGGGCCCTCGAGGCGTTGTCGGCTGCCCTTACTTGAATATCAGTTCGTTCGAAAAGTTTGGCGAAGCCTGCGCCATTATTCCGGCCGTGGACACCGCCGGCATGCTCGACTCGAAAGTCACCGCCGTTACGTCCAAAGCGAAGGAGTTGGGTATCGACGTAGGTATGCCCGGCCGCGAAGCGCTCGACAAGATCCGTTAGGATCGGCTGCCGGAAGAACTAAAGGGGGATGGGAATCTTTCTCGGTCACCCAGCCGGCGCTAATGCGCTGCGGCGGCACCTGCGGCTCATGAAATCGTGCCGCCACTCGTCGTTCGATATTGGCTGCATCCGGAACAATCGATTGCTGCTACCTCGCTTGCGGGTGCATGTGCGCGGCTCACGCCCGAACTTCTTGCCGCGCAGCGTGTTCGACGAATCGCGCGCCACACCGCGCGGATTCATCACGCGAACTGCTTGAAATCGGGCCAGGCGATTCGCTAGGCTGCGGGATGACCCTTTTCATCCGTTGATAGGCAGAGGCTAAACACCGCTGTCCGCCGAGCCCACTGAACATCCCTCGCTCGCGCGTCGGGCCATGAAGAAGGTCGCCACAACCATGGCCGATTCATGTGCCACGAGAAAAACAACCATGAGAAAAACTCGCACGAATTTCGACCGCTTGACCGCAAGTGTGGCGCGCGGTCTTCGCAACTCGTTACCAATCACTGCGATCGAGTGCGCACCAGCCACCTCACCCAACTGTCCACCAATCCTTGCAATGTGGCCAGCATTTCCCATAGGCTACGCTGAGACCGAATTGTTTCCGCACGGAAGCAAAACCGAAGTGCCATCACGACCGCTGGAAAACTGGAGAAAACGCGCAGCCTGATCGCCACCCGATTAGGCCAGAATCGGCGACGCCGATGATGAAGTGTGGCAGCGAAACATCATTTGCACGAGTTTCTAAATCCACACACCCGAAAAATGCGATCGCCGGAAACAGCTGGCAGAAGTGTTCAGTTTTCAGTACAAGCGATCAGCGTCCTTCTTCTTCACTGAAAACTGAACACTGAAAACTTCACACTCTTCCCTAGCTCTTTGACAATTCGAACCTGCCAGCAAGCCGCCGCTCGCGAACTACCGCACCGAGCGCAGCAGCCGGCCAAACTTCTGCTGGCCGAACTCGGGCACGAAGGTCGCGTTCTCGAACGCCAGGCGGCCGCCGACGAAGACTTGCCGCACGACGCCGTCGGAGCGTTTGACCATTCGCATCGCGCCGTGCAGCCGCTCGTCGTAATGCTCGATCGGCTCGCTCAGCCCGTCGCGGAGCTTGACCGGATCGACGACGATCAGGTCGGCGATTTTTCCCTCGCGGACCGTGCCGGTGTCGAGACCCAGCCACTCGGCCGACATGCCGGTCAGCTTGTGAATCGCCTTTTCCAGCGGCATGATGCCGGGATTCAGCAGCACCTGCTGCAGCATCTGCAAGCCGCCGTCCTGGAACGCCATGTTGCGATTGTGGGCGCCCGAGTCGTTGAAGCCCGGCAGCGAAGAGTCGTGGGCGAAAATGAATTGCCGCTCGGCTGGCCGATCGTTGGTTACCACGGTCTTCCAGCGGATGGCCGAATCGTGCTGGGCGATCAGGTCCATGAAGTAGTCGAGCGGCTCGGCGCCGGCGGCCTTGGCCAGCTCGCCGAACGATTTGCCCTGCTGCCCCGGAATCGGCGAGCTGACGATCCACATGTCGTCCAGGTTGCGATGGAAGACGCGCGTCGCGGTCGATTCCCACTCCTTGCGGAACTGCTTGCGAAACGCCGGATCGGCAAACATCTGCTTCCGCTCGTCGCTCGTGGCGCTGATCGCGTTGACGCCCGAGGGAAACTCCTCGAACAGCGGCGTATGCACGCCGTCGCAGTAGTTCAGGAACGGTTCGGCCAGGGCCTGCCAGCGGATGTTGGCGTTGAAGAACTTGTTCAGCACCCGGCCCAGTGTCGTGGCGATCTTGTAGATCTTGCGATCGGTCTTGACGTCCATGGCGGCCACGATCGTCGTCCGCAGCGGCTTGCGGCCCACGCCCGTGCTCATCATGCCTAACACGGCGACGGTGCTTTTGGTGAGCGCGTTTGGCGTGGCCTGCAGCACACGGTCGGCTGCCCGCACGACGCTGGCTAGCTTGCGATACTCGCTGGGCGCGGCGTGTTGCGAAGGGACCGAGATGCCGCGGAACGGTTCGCCATCGAGCCTGTGCCAGGGGAGCATGTCGATCGAGAGGCCCGTGTACCCTTCGTCGAGCGCTTCGTCGACGATCTTCTGCATCTGGCGGATCTCTTCCGGCTCGGCCTTGCTCAGGGTGAGCGAACGTTCCATGCCCATCACGTGGGCCCGAATGTTCGAGTGCCCGATGAGCGTGGCGACGTTGGGGCCCATCGGCCGCGTCTCCAGATGCTGATAGTACTCGCGAACGTTCGACCAGGGGAGCTTGTCACCCTCGCCGAACCAGCGGGCCAGCACGTCGCGCGGGAGGCTTTCGACCCGGCAGAACAGATCGAGCAGGTCTTTCTTGGTGCCCATCGCGGCTGAGAGCGAGCAGTTGCCCATCACGCACGTCGTGACGCCGTGGCGGACCGACTCTTCGAGGCCGGGCATGGCCTCGATCTCGGCGTCATAATGCGTGTGGATGTCGAGCATGCCGGGCATCACCCAGCAGCCTTGGGCGTCGACCTCGCGGATGCCTTTGTGCGGCAGCTGGGGGCCGATGGCCTGGACGCGACCGGCTTGAATGGCGACGTCGGCCGCCCGCGCCGGCGAACCGAGGCCGTCAAATACCTGGCCGTTGCGGATGACGACGTCGACGTGCTGTGCCTGTGCATCAGCTTGCCCTGGTGCGGACATCGCTTGAAACCCCTCGTGAAACACGTGAATTGGAGCAGAACCGCCGAGCGGCCCTGGGGGGAGATGATGGCCGCCGTGAACCTTAGTTTTACACTGTGGGGCGCGAAAACCCAACGGGGGCACGGGCGGGCAGTAGCTCGATCTTGGTTGGGAACCGGGCCGCGAGATAGGATACTTCTGGGTGAGGACTGTGACCCGCCTGCACAGCGGAATACACGAGTGAAATGGAGGTTCCAGCCATGAGCGAAAAACGGATCGAAACCTGGGACGAGTTCTGGCCGTTCTACGTCCGCGAGCATTCGCTGCCGGCTTGCCGGGCACTGCACTTCATCGGCAGTTCGCTCTCGCTGGTCGTCCTGGCCGCGGGCATTTTCGTGAACCCGTGGCTGCTGCTGGCCGCGCCGATCGTGGGCTACGGCTTCGCCTGGATCGGCCACTTCTTCATCGAAAAGAACAAGCCGGCGAGCTTCAAGTATCCGCTCTGGTCGTTCCTGGCGGACTGGAAGATGTGGGCGCTGATGCTCACCGGCCGAATGGGCGGCGAAGTGCGGAAGGCGAAAGTGGCCGTTTAAGAGCAAGCCGCAGAGATTACGCGACGCTGAATCGCTTGACCGCCTCCCGGTTCAGTTCGACTCCCAGTCCAGGCCGATCGGAAAGCTCAAGCAATCCATCGCGAATCGTGAATTCCGGCGTCGTGAGTTCGCGGCGCAGCGGCGATTCGGAAAGCTCGGCGGGCAGGAATTCGATATACGGACAGACCGATGTCGAAGCGGCAACATGAGCGCTGGCAGCGATGCCTATCGCGCTCTTCCAGCAGTGCGGCACGACCTTGCGTTTCCGAGCTTCGGCCAGCCGGCAAACCTTCATCGCCTCGGTGAATCCGCCCACGCGGCCGACGTCGGGTTGCAACACGTCGAGCTTGCCGAGACCAGCCAGCTCGACGAACTCCCAGTGGGTGTTCTGCCACTCGCCGGCGGCTATCGGAATAGGCGAGTGCTCAGCAAGATAGGCATGTCCTTCGACGTCATCGATGTCGATTGGCGTTTCGAGAAAGTAGAGGTTGTAAGGGGCGAGCATCTCGAGCACGCGCAAAGCGTGCAACACGCTCGGCCAGGCATAAGCCACGTCGACCATTAGCGTGAAGTCCGGACCGACCGCTTCGCGACAGGCGGCGACGATTGCGACGCCTTCCTCGTCCGGAGCCTGGAGACCGTTATGACTGTATGGCCCGTTAATGCACACCTCGAGCTTCGCGGCTTTGAAACCCAGCTCACGCACGCGGATGCTTTTGGCCACGAGCGACTCGCGCTGCTCGACCACCGTATCGCCCACGGGCAACAACGAAGCATATGGGGTCACGGGGTTCTTCGTCGATCCGCCGAGCAGCTCGCAGATTGGCTTGCCAAGGGCTTTCGCCTTCAAATCCCAGATCGCCATATCGAGAGCGCCAATCGCACAGATCACGGCCCCACGCCGTCCGGTCATCTTCGAGCCGCTGTAAAGCTTCTGCCAAAGCACCTCGGGCTGCATCGGATCAGCGCCAATCAGCATTTCGGCCAACCCCAGGCCCATACAGTGCGTGCCCGGGGCGCGGATGCACTCGCGAGCGACCCAGGGGTTGGTATCCGTCTCGCCAATGCCGACCAGGCCTTCGTCGGTATGAACTTCGACGACGAGATCATCCTGGGCCGACGAGCAGGCCGCCGAATCGTAATCCGGAATGAGCAGGACATGACAATCGATCTTCGTGATCTTCATGGTGCGTTTAGGGATGTGTCAGTTTACGGGAGATGCCGGGCCGGCAATCGGATGGAACTCGGGCTCGACGTGATGCGAACCACTGTCCGCGTCTTGGTTGATTCCGAGCCAACAAACGGCGCCGCCCAGGCACACTACGCTGGCGACAGTAATTCCAGCTTGCCAGCCCAGGCCGAGGGATTCGGAAATAAATGGCGTAGCGATTGGCGCGATCAGGCCAATGCCGTTTCCGCCGGTGTTCACGACGGCAGCGCTGAAGCCACCGCGAGCGCCACCGACTTCGACCGCTGTGGCCCAGAATGGTCCCTCGATCATGCCGAGCACACCGAGCGAGAGCGACAGACAGATCAGGCTGGCAATCGGTTCCGTGGTCTGCACTCCCACCCAGAGCAGCCCGGCGCTAATGCTCATGGTGACAAATCCAAGACCGACGCGAGCAGCGCGCCAGCCGTAGCGAAGCTGAATCCAATCCGACAGCCAGCCTCCGAGCGGCATGCCGACGGCCATGGCGAGCGGTGGGATCGCGGCATAGCTGCGGCTGCGGTCTTCGCCGACCTTCAAAACGTCGGTGAAGTAGGTGTGCACCCAGTAGAAGAACAAATATTGGAAGTAGCCAATGGCGCCGTAACTCAGCGTGAGCAACACCAGATTGCGATGGCGCGCCCAGCCGGCCAGCGGAACTTCGGCGCCTCGGGGCACAGAGACGTTGGATGTCGGGGCTGGGCGATGGAAGTTTGTATGCCCCGGACCATACACTACCCACAACACGCCGAACGTTGCTGTGACGCCTGCCATCACCAAGAACGCGCCCGGCCAGTCGAGCGTATCGATGAGCCAACCGAATACAGGATAAGTTGCCGCAATGCCGGCCAAGGCCGCGCCGGTGATAAAACCATTGGCCTTGGAACGCTGCGCGGCCGGCAGGTACAGCCCCACCGCCATTGCCGAACCGGGATGCAGTGGTGCACTGACGATGCCCATGAGCGAACGAATCACCAGCAGCATTGCGAGCGCGGCCAAAGCGGTCGAGACGAAACTAACCGCGGCGGTCAAGGCGACGAACAGTGCCGAACCGAACCAGACCATTCCCAATGTGAATCGTGGTCCGCGGCGATCAATCAGCCAGCCGCAAGGAATCATCGCCAGCGTGTAAGCGATGAGAAACGCCGAGTACACCATTCCCATTTGGGTCTTGGAGATTTCGAACTGTTGCAGGATTCGCAGGTCGGCCGCCGCAGCCATGCTGATCCGGTTGAAATGAGCGACGAAGCAAATCGCCATCAGGAGCAGAGTCAGCCGCAGGTTGAGCCAAGTGGGCCCCGCCGGCGAGAAGACTGTCTCGGAAACTCGATTCATGCGATTGTTCGACCTGTATGCCTGCGATTGCGCCGCGAAACCAGGGTTGATTGATCATGATGGCCGGTCCGAAAGTCGGCGTCCACTCCCCCGTGCCAGTTTGGCGGCTATTTCTCCTGCCCGCGCGATTGCTCGACAACGGCTTGATTCGCTACTAGGCTAGTTTGACTTTGCTTCCCAGTACCACCGGCTGGAGATGCCACTCGTGAAACGCACTTCGCTGATTGTCGCGATATGTTCACTGCTCACGCCTGTGACCGCCGCATTGTTGGCTGCCGAACCGAATGCAAAGGATGATATTCGCGAGCTAAAGCTTCGCGACTGGCAGCCCACGTCGATGCTCAAGTCCAAGGTTACCGAACCTGAGCGGCCGAAGTATCCCGCGATCGACGTGCACAATCACCTCGGTGGCGGAAAGCAGACACTGACGCCGGACCGCGTGGCTGGCTACCTCGAAGAGATGAATGCGGCAGGCGTGCGAACCGTAGTGAATCTCGATGGCGGCTGGGGCGAGCGGCTGAGAGAGACCGTGGCGGCACTCGACGAGGCCCATCCCGGCCGGTTTCTGACCTTCACATTGCTTGACTTCTCGGGAATTGACAATGCGGACTGGAGTACGCGCGAGGCCAAACGACTAGAACAGAGCTTTGTGGCAGGCGCAAAGGGACTCAAGTTCCACAAAAGCCTGGGGCTGACAATTCGCCATAAGGACGGCAAGCTCATGAAGGTTGACGATCCGAGGCTCGCGCCGATCTGGAAGATATGCGCCAAGCACAGGAAGCCTGTCATGATCCACGTCGCCGATCCGGCCGCCTTCTTCACACCGCTCGATGCCAAGAATGAACGCTGGCACGAACTGAACGAGCACCCGAACTGGCTGTTCCATGGCGAGCATTTTCCGCCTCGCGAAGAGATTCTGGCTCAGTTGGAACGCGTTGTGGCGGCAAATCCCGATACGACGTTTATCGGTGCTCACTGCGGGAACAACGCTGAGGATCTGGGAGAGGTGGCCCGCTGGCTCGATGCCTACCCAAACTTCTACGTGGATATTGACGCCCGCATCTCGGAGCTTGGTAGACAGCCCTACACCACGCGGAAGTTCTTGATCAAGTACCAGGACCGCGTGATGTTCGGCAACGACACCACGCCGCGGCGCAACGCTTTCCGGATTTACTACCGGTTTCTGGAGACCGATGATGAATACTTCGATTGCGCCGAAAGCCATCACCTGCAAGGGTTCTGGATGATCTACGGCGTGTTCCTGCCGGACGAGGTGCTCGAGAAGATCTACTACAAGAATGCGGAGCGGGTGCTGTTTGCCGCGGCCGATGCACCCGTGAATTCCACGAAGACTTCCGACAAATCGCCCTCCGAGAAGCGGCCCGAGCTGCGTGTCCCGCGCGTCGATGATTTCAAGATCACGGGCGATGGTACGCATGCAGCGTGGGAGAAAGCGGCATGGAATCCACTGCACAAGCGGCCGGCCAGTGGCGAACTCCTGCCCTACGACGCGAAGTTCAAGATGCTCTACTCCAAGACCGGCGTCTACGTTTTGTTCTCTGGAAGTGACGCCCGACTGACTGCAACCATGAACGAAGACTTTCTCGACCTCTGGAATGAGGATGTCTACGAGTTCTTCTTCTGGACGGACGAACGGCTGCCGATCTACTTCGAGTACGAAATCTCGCCGCTGGGTTACGAGCTGCCGATCATTATTCCCAATGTTGACGGCAAGTTTCTCGGCTGGCGTCCCTGGCACTACGAAGGGGACCGCAAGATCCAGAAGACCACGGCGATCGTTGGCGGCGAAAAGGAATCGGGCGCGAAGGCGACCGGCTGGACTGCCGAGATCTTCGTGCCATACTCGCTGCTCGCCCCACTAGGCAATGTGCCACCCAAGCCTGGTACGCGCTGGCGAGCTAACTTCTATCGCGTCGACTACGACAACGGCCAGAACACCGCGTGGGATTGGGCGCGGGTCGGCCCCAGCTTTCACGAGTATCAGAAGTTCGGGACACTGGTGTTTGAATAGTCGAACCGAAGAAGCTACGCGCACTTGCGATCGAAGCCGATGCGCTCGAGCATTCTGTCGGCGAAGCTCAGCGTCGGAGGCTCGCTCCAGACCGCCGGTAGCTTAATCCGCCCGCGGATCAAACGGCGATGCAAGCGGCGATTGAATCCGCCGTGTGCGCGAATAATCCGCTCGAGCTCTTCGCCGGGGTTCACGCCCAGTTTGGCCAGTGACTGGTAATTCTCACCGCGGAACAGCTTCCCCGTGTGTTCGACCCCGACCGCATCCAAGATCGCTATTTCACGGGGAGTAAAGTGCCTGGGCCATAGGAGATCGAGTCCCCAGCCGCTGCGGCTTTCCCGAAACGTCGGCTGCAGTCGCAACAAAGCCTCACGCGAAAAGACGGGGCACATCACTTCGACGAACGGCGTGTAGCGCAGTACGACGCCCGGTCGCGGACGTAGAACCTGGTAGGTGATTTCGCCCGTGGCAATTGCCGGTTGAGCGAGCTGCAAGTGCTGCTCAGCCATCAACGCGAACAGTCGGTTCACCTGCTCGGTGGTGGCCCGAATGTCGCAATCAGGGCACCAGATGTATTGATACTCTTCGACGACCTCACGAAACTCCTGGAGGGCAAAGTCCATCAGCTCCCACTTGAAGCCCTTGCGAGCGGCGTAAAATTCCGCGTCGCTACGGCCGTAGTTCACGCTCGCGCCGTAATGCACCAGCAGCACGTCAAACGTGCGGTTCGGCCGGTCGGCGAGCCAGCTGGCATGCATCGACTCATCGCCGATCGGAGAGATGATCAGGTTGCGGCGTGGATGGGGCATTTTACGAGGCTCACTGCCTAGGCAGCCCGCAGCATGCTCGGTTGTGGCAAGTCATGGTGCGTCTCACCGAACTGCTTGTCGGCCAACGTCAGGGCCTGTGCCACGACCTGGTGCATGTCGTAGTACTGATACGTCGCCAGCCGGCCACCAAGCAGCAGCCCGACTCGCTGGGCTTCCGCCCGATAGTGCTCGTACAGCTCGGCATTCGCCGTATCGCGGATCGGGTAGTACGGAATCCTGTCGCGGCCGCCCTTGTCCGGAAACTCGCGAGTGATCACGGTCTTCGACGATGAAAGAAACTCGAAGTGCTTGTGTTCGGTGATCCGCGTATGCGGCACGCCGGCTTCGGTGTAGTTGACGATCGCCGCTCCCTGAAAGTCGCCGTCCAGCACCTCGTGCTCAAAACGGAGTGATCGGTACTCAAGCTCGCCGAAGCGGTAGTCGAAGTATTCGTCGATCTTGCCGGTGTACACGATGCTCCGGGCAGAACTGTTGAGGTTCTCCAACTCCTCGAAGTAGTCAACCTCAAGCTCAACCTGGATCAGTTCATGATCGAGCATGTTCTCGAACATCTGCGTGTAACCGCCGATCGGAATGCCCTGATACTGATCGGCGAAATAGCGGTCGTCGTACGTCTGTCGGATCGGAAGGCGACGAATGATCGACGGCGGCAGTTCGGCCGGGTCGCGGCCCCACTGCTTGGTCGTGTAACCGCGGACGAACACCTCATACAGCTCTTCACCAACTTGCGAAAGGATCCAATCGCGCAGGTTGCGCGGCTGTTCGCAGGGAATCCGCTCCCTCGCCAGTCGCTGCTCGGCCTCGGCCGGAGTGTTGACGCCCCACAGTTGCGAAAGCGTCATCAGGTTGATCGGGAATGACAGCGTTCGGCCGCCGTGTCGCACGCGCCCGTGATGGACGTAGTGATTGAAGCGGGCGAACCGATTGACGAACTGCCACACGTGCTCGTTGTCGGTGTGGAAAATGTGCGGGCCGTAGTGATGGACTTCGACGCCGGCGAGTTTCTCGGAGTAGCAGTTGCCGGCGATATGCGACCGTTTGTCGATCACCAGCACGCGCCGCCCGGCTTCCGCCGCCCGCCGCGCAAACACCGCTCCGAACATCCCGCAACCGACAACCAGATAATCAAACGCAGCCATGCGTCCGTCTCGCTAAAGCTTCCATGCAATCTGCGAATCAACGCGCGAGGTCGGCGGAGCGTCTTGCTCCGCGTGTCAGGTTTGACCCCGCGGCTGGCGGCAATTCTAATGACCGGCAGCCGTTACGACCTACAGCAGTTCCACGCCCACGCGTGCTAGCAGGCGAGATTCACGATGGACAAGGTGCTGATTATCGTTGGCGATGCGACCGAAACGGTCGACACGCTCTACCCCTATTACCGGTTGATCGAGGGCGGCTACAAACCCGTGGTGGCCGCGCCCGAGAAGCGTCGCTACCAGATGGTGATGCATGAGGTGAAGCCCGGCTGGACGATCACCAAAGAATGGGAAGGCTACACGATCGAGGTGGACGTCGCCTTCGCCGAAATCGACCCGCGCGAGTACCTGGGCATCTTCTTCAGCGGCGGCCGGGCACCGGAATACATTCGCGAGGACGAGGATCTGCTGCGCATCACCCGGCACTTTTTCGAGGAGAACAAGCCCATCGCCAGCGTCTGCCACGGCGTCGAAATCCCCGCCCGAGCCGGCTGCGTGAAGGGCCGGCGAATGGCGACCGTGCCCAAGTGCAAGTTCGACCTGGAAGTCTGCGGCGGCACCTTCGTCAACGAGCCGTGCGTGATCGACGGCAACCTCGTCAGCGGCCGCACCTACCACGACCACGGGCACTACATGGGCGAATGGATGAAGCTGCTTGACGCGGCGCGGGCAAGCTAATGGCGAATTCCGTGAACACCTATGATGATCCTGACGAAGGCATCGCGGCTCACTATATCTGGGCGTTCATTGTTGTCCAGATTGTTGCGATTGCGTCGGCAGTGTTGCTGCCGTTTGGATTCGACAAGCGATCGTGGTTAGGCCTCGACTTCGAGCACTTAATACTTTTAGCGGCACTCTATGTATTGACGTGCCTCGCGGGTTGTATCATTGCGGCGGCGCTGCGGAAATGGATGCTGCTACTTTTGCAGATCGGTGGAGTAACTGCGGTGCTACTGGTTCTTTATCTCCTATCGATAGACTTTATCGGCAAGGAGAATCGAACGCCGGTGTCCCCCACGGAAGTCGATCACTACCGTCCTCCAGCGGAGAGAATCGAACGGGCGCCCGATCGGGAACAAGTTGAGAAGGCAATTCAAGATGCTGAGCGGGAATTAGCCAAACCGCCCAGACCGTAGCGAGCGGAGAAGACTCGGCTACTTCTTCCTTCCCTTACCCCACACCGCCCTGCCCGGCTTCGCGCCGGTGTGTTCCCCGTTGGCCAGCACCTGCTCGCCATTCACGAACACGTGCTCGACGCCGGTCGCGTATTGATGTGGCTGGGCGTACGTCGCGTGATCCGTGATCGTCGCCGGGTCGAACACCACCACGTCGGCGAATTGGCCGGGTTTCAGGAAGCCGCGGTCGGTGAGGCCCAGGTTCGTGGCCGGCAGGCCGGTGAGCTTGCGGATCGCCTCTTCCATCGAGATCACCTTCTCGTCGCGAACGTACTTACCCAATAGACGGGCGAAGTTGCCGTACGTGCGCGGATGCGGTTGCGAAAGCAAGAACGCGCCTTCAGCCGCCGGAGACGACGCGTCCGAACCGAAGCACACCCACGGCAGGGCGATGTTCTTCTTCACGTCCTCTTCATTCATCATGAAATAGACCGTATCCACGCGGCTGTCGTCCTCGATCACCAGGTCCATCGCGGTTTCCTCTGGCGATGTACCTCGCCGCTTGGCCACCTCGGCCAGCGTCTTTCCGGTCAGGTGCTTGAGCTCCGGATTCTTGAAGCCGACCAGCAGCACGTTCTCAGGCGAACCTGCGGCCAAGAGCAGATTTTCCCAGTCATCCGTCGGCGTCCGCATCTCCTCGGCCACTCGCTTGCGAATCTCCGGGTCGCGCAGCCGCTCGACCCAGCGTCGCAGACCCCCTTCCTGCACCCAGGGGGGCATGGCGCCGTTTAGTCCGGTCGAGCCGGCCGTGTAGAGATACATATCGGCCGTGATTCGCAGGCCATCCCTGCGAGCCTGTTCGACGAGTTCGATCACGCGGTCACGCTTCGGCCAGTTCTCCTCTCCGGCGGCTTTGAGATGGTAGATCTCGGCCGGCAGCTTAGCGTCTTTGGCAATCTTGATCAGTTCCTCGACCGCTTCGACAAGCTGATTTCCTTCGCTGCGGATGTGGGAGATATACATCCCACCATATTCGCCGGCTACTTTGCAGAGTTCGATCAACTCGTGCGTGTCGGCATAGAACGCGGGTGCATAAATGAGCGATGAGCCGATGCCGAGAGCTCCCTCTTCCATCGCTTGACGCACGATGGCCCGCATCTCGTCGAGTTCTTTCGGCGTCGGCCGGCGATCCTGGTAGCCGAGCACGTTGATCCGTACGGTTGTGGCGCCCAGAAATGACGCCACGTTGCAGGACACGCCTCGCGATTCGAGATGAGCCAGGTACTCGCCAAGCGTCGTCCAGGCGACTTCATAAGCGATATCTCCCTGACGCTCGCGCATGTCCTGCTTCATCCGGGCGTTAAGCGGCCCCATCGAGACGCCTTCACCAAACACTTCCAGCGTCACGCCTTGACGAATGTCGGCTTGCGAGCGCCCGTCGGCGAGCAGCGAAGTCGTCGCCCAGCTGAGCACGTTGATGAAGCCTGGCGTGACGGCCTTGCCGTTGGCGTCGATTTCTTTCGCGGCAGTCGCATTGCTCAGATTGCCGATGGCCGCGATCCGATCCGCCTTGATTGCGACATCGCCGACGACGCCCGGAGCACCGGTACCGTCGTAGATCGTTCCGCCGCGGATGATGACATCATATTTGTCCGCTTCCTCGGCGGCGACTGGCAAGCCGCAAGCAGCAAGAATTCCCAAGGTGAACAGTGTTCGAATCATTGCGGCAAATGCTCCGTCGCGAAAGGATCGTGCCCCGTCTGATGTGCCGGAATCGGCGGTCCGCGCTACTATAACACGCGGCTCCCGACATCGCGAACTTGCCCCAATGCGGCGAAGACTCCGCGGGCGCTGGACGCTCGCGCGCATGCAGAGTAGGCTTGCCCCTAGCCACCGTGTTGATGAATCCAGGGCCCGGCCATGCTCCCGATTGCACCGCGAATCGTCGCGATCCTCTCGCTTCTCGTCGTCCTGATGCCGACAGCCGATACTCGCGCTGCCGAGTCTTGGGCCGACGCGCGTTTGCCGGTGCGCGACGGGCTGATCGGCTGGTACGACGCCAGCGTGCAGAACGCCGCGCGTCAGTCGCAAGGGCAAAACCAGTGGAAAGAGGATTCTCGAGTGGACGTGTGGCGAGATGGGAGTGGCGCTCAGCGTGATCTGACGCAGGTCGATAAGGAACAACGGCCAAAGATCCATTTTGACGGCGACTTGGCGCTCGTTGGCTTCAATGGCGAGATGACGGTCCTGGGTGCAGAGGGCCTGGAGCTGGTGCTCAAAGAGACGACGGTCTTCGTAGTCGGCACGGCGTTTTCGAACGACGGCAACTTCCGGGCCTTGCTCGCCTTTAATCGGAACGGGCAGAACGATTACGTCTCGGGGCTGAACCTTGATCAAGGACCAGACGGCTCGCGTGAGTGGGTGACACTTAACGCCGAGGGGGCCGGTTTCGGCGGGGCCTGGAATCTCAAGCAGAATGCGACGCCATTCGGGAGGCTAGTGCGAGTGTGTCTTGTTTCGACGGCGGGGACCGCGGGCACGGCACTCTATGTGAATGGCAAGCCGGAGGGGCGGCGCGATCGAGCTGCGGGCGAACTATCGCTCGACAGGCTGACTGTCGGTGCACGGTTCTACAATCACGGCGGCCCACCGCAGGCAACCGGTCATTGGCGTGGCGAGATCGCGGAAGCCCTGATCTTTGATCGCCGGTTAGCCGATGACGAAATTCGCCAGGTCGACGACTACCTGACCGCGAAGTACGAGGCCCTGCCCACGCGGCCGATTCCGCTCGATCTGCTTGCGGCACGGCCCGTGCCGCGCGTGGCCGATCCGCCACCGGTGCAGATGCTGGCGCCAGGCTTCACCGCGCGGAAACTGCCACTCGAGCTCTCGAACGTGAACAATTTGCGATATCGGCCTGATGGCAAGTTGATGGCGCTGACGTACGACGGCCGGCTGCTGTTGCTGTCCGATAGCGATGGCGACGGGCTGGAAGACCAGGCGGATGTCTTCTGGGACCAGGGCGGCTTCACCGTGCCGATTGGCATGGCGCTGACGCCGACGGACTACGCGCGCGGTGACGGGGCAGTAGTTGCATCTCGGGCACAAATCGTTTTGATCGTGGACAAGGACGGTGATGATCGCGGCGATGAGCTCATCGTTGTGGCGGATGGCTGGGAGCCGATTAAGCAGACCACCGACGCGCTGGGCGTGGCTTTCGCTCCAGACGGCAGCGTTTACTACGGCCTGGGAACTGGCGACTTTACGAATGCCTACCGGCTGGACGAAAAGGGTACCTCGCACTATGAAGTCGGCGCCCAGCGCGGCGCGATCGTCCGTGTGAGCCCCGACTTTAAGACGCGAGAGTTGGTTTGCTCAGGCATTCGATTTCCCGTCGGAATAGCGTTTAATCGCACGGGCGACCTGTTCTGCACCGATCAGGAGGGGGCTACCTGGCTACCGAACGGTAATCCGTTCGATGAGCTGCTGCACATTCAAACCGGCCGGCACTACGGCTTTCCCCCGCGGCATCCGAAACATCTGCCAGGCGTCATCGACGAACCCAGCGTGTTTGATTTCACACCGCAGCATCAAAGCACATGCGGCCTGTTCTTCAATATCCCCGTAACTCGCGGCGGAAAGACCTTTGGGCCCGAGTGGTGGCAGGACAATGCCATCGCTTGCGGCTACTCACGCGGCAAGCTCTACCGCACGACGCTCGCTCGGACGCTGCACGGGTACGTCGCGCAAGGCGACGTGCTGGCTTCGCTGAACATGTTGACGATCGACGCTGCACTGTCGCCCACTGGCGATCTGGCCGTGACAGTGCATAGCGGTGGACCCGATTGGGGATCTGGCCCGAGCGGTAAGGGGACGCTATACAAGATCAGCTATACTGGCCGCGAGGAGCCACAGCCGGTGAAAGCCTGGGCCGCTTCGCCACACGAGGTTCGCGTCGCGTTCGATCGCCCGCTCAGCGACGAGCACTTTGAGCGCTACCGAGACGCCGTCATCGAGGTCGGCGCATTTGTTCGGGCGGGTGATCGCTTCGAGGCATTCTGGCCTGGCTACGCGATCGTCGACGGACAAAACCGCGCCACGCGCAGACTCGTACCCGTGCTCGGGGCGAACCTGACGGCCGACCGACGCTCGATGCTGCTCGCAACAGGCGCCCAGCGCGACGCGATCGCCTACGCAGTTCTGTTCGGCAGCAAACGGCCCCTGGCTGAGGCATCCCAGGGAACGCTGCCGCAATTTCCGGCGGTTGAATTGAGCTACGACCTCACCGGCATCGCAGCCGAGTGGACGGCGGCTGATGGGAAGTCGTCGTGGCAAGGCTGGCTGCCGCACGTCGACTTGGCCGCGGCTATGGAACTATTAGCCAGCTCGGCCGAACGCGAGCAACTTCAGCAAGCACTTGCTTCCCCAGGCAAGCTCACCCTTCGCACGCAGCTCGATTTGTCGTTCATGCTGCGACCGCGGGTGCAGCCGGGATCGAAGCTCGACTATGAGTACGCGCCGGAAGATGTGACGGTGGAATTGGCCGCGCCGGTAGCATTCAGCGTTACGGCCGGCGCGAATACGCTCGGCTCGCAGGAAGCGAATGGCCGGCATCAAGTTCGCCTGACTTTCGCCGATCCCGGCTCTCGTTGGCAGCCAATCGAAGTTGTTATTCCCACGGGCTCAGTTGGTCCGCAATTGAATGCGAGCTGGCACACGGCGGAAGACGCTCGGTCGCGAGCGTTTGCTCCTCGGCGGTTCCTGCTTCCTTGGGCAGCGCCGGCGGGGGCGGAACTGCCACCTGTACAGGCCGAGCCCTTATTAGCTGGTGGCGACTGGCATCGCGGTCGCGAGCTGTTCTACAGTGAGCAGGCCCAGTGCGGCAAGTGTCACGCGGTGCGCGGCCGCGGTGGCTGGATCGGGCCAGACCTTTCGAACCTGGTACACCGCGACTACACATCCGTGCGGCGCGATATCGAACAGCCAAGCTTCGCGATCAACCCCGATCACCAGGCATTCAACCTCGTGCTGGACGACGGCCGCGTACTCTCCGGCACGATTCGCCCACAAGGTGAGGAACTGTTGGTGGGTGACGCGAAAGGAATCGAGACGCGTGTGCCGCGCGCGAGCGTTGATGAGATGCAGTCGGCGAAGCTGTCGATTATGCCCGAGGGGCTGCCCACAACAATTGGCGCTGATGGCATGCGCGATCTGCTCACGTTTTTACTGCTGAGCGAACCCGGAGTGCTCGAGCCGGCGCCGCTGGAACGCGATGGCGCTCCTGCCCAGCGTACGCGCGCCGAGATTGGCGAGATCCTGCGCGCAACACAGCCAGTCGACGCCGCCCAGCTCAAACCGCTGAAGATCCTGCTGGTTGCCGGCCCAAAGGATCACGGGCCAGGCGAACACGATTATCCGGCCTGGCAGAAGCGTTGGGGCCGGTTGCTGGCGAGCGCCGACAAGGTGGAAGTGGCAACGGCCGACGTGTGGCCTACGGCCGAACAATGGGCCGCGGCCGACATCGTGGTGATGTTTTCCGCGAACCCAGCTTGGACTCCCGAACATGCGCAGGATCTCGACAACTACTTCGCGCGCGGCGGCGGCCTGGTCTTGTTGCACTTTGCCGTCAACGGGCAGCGTGCACCGGAAGAATATGCTCGGCGGATTGGCCTGGCCTGGGGTCCGGGCGCGAAGTTTCGCCACGGCGAACTGAGTCTCGACTTCACCTTGGCTAGTCAAAACCCGATTACTACGGGCTTTACGCGGCTCGACCTGATCGACGAAAGCTACTGGGACCTGATGGGCGACGCGTCGAAAATCAATGTGCTGGCGACGCAGGTCGAAGCCGGAAAGCCGCGGCCCCTGCTCTGGACGTACGAGCCCGGCAAAGGCCGCGTGTTCGTCTCGATCCTTGGTCACTACAACTGGACGTTCGACGATCCGCTGTTTCGGCTGCTAGTTCTGCGCGGCATGGCCTGGACGGCCGACCAGCCGGTCGATCGCTTTAACGCGTTGATCATGCCGGGGGCCCGGATCAGCGATTGAGCTCCTTCTTCGCCTTGCGCCGCTGCTCTTTGGCAGCTTTGCGAGCAGGCTTGTTCCCAGCCGCATCGGAAACGTCCGGAGCATTATTGGCGGGGAAAAACTTCGCCAACTCGACTTTGCGCTGCGCATGTTCCGGTCGCGCGGCTAGATTGGTCCACTCGTACGGATCGGCCGTTTCGTCGTAGAGCTCTTCGCTGCCGTCTGCATAGCGAATGTATCGCCAACCTTCGCTACGAGCAGCATGGTTGCCTTCGATGTACGTTGTCACGGCGGGCGTATCCCAGGTCGCCTTGGGATCGGCCAGCAGTGTGCCGATGCTCTTGCCATCCAGATGCGAGGGCCCCGGAATGCCGCACAGGTCGCAAAGCGTGGGATACACGCTCATAAAGTCGACCGTTCGCTCGCAGACTTGATCTGGTTTCGTCACGCCGGGAGCAACCCAGATCAGCGGCGCCCGAGTGGCTTCCTCCCAGAGAGCAAACTTTCGCCAATGCTCTTTCTCTCCCAAGTGCCAACCGTGATCGCCCCAAAGCACGATGATTGTGTTGTCGGCATATGGGCTGGCGTCGAGCGCATCGAGCAGTCGGCCAATCATCGTGTCACAATAAGTGACTGCCGCGAGATACCCCTGCACGGCTTCCTTCCAGCGGCCAGACTCCAGCATGTTGCGATGATCGCCGTCCGGCTTGGCCATTTTGACGCCCGCTTGGGGAATGTCCGCCAAGTCATTCTCGGTTGTCGGCGGCAGCTCGATGTCCGCGAGCGGATGCATGCCGTAGTACTTGCGCGGCACGTTCCAGGGCATGTGTGGCTTGTGCAGGCCGATTGTGAGTAGGAACGGCCTTTCGTGCTGCTCGTTCAGCTTCTCGATGCCGTACTTGATGATCTTGCCCTCGCGGAGATCGTCGTCCTCGCAATCGAGCGGCGCAAAGCGTATGCCGCCGACACCTTTATCGCCCTTCGGCTCAGGATTGGTGCCCGAGTCCTTTAAATAGTCGTCCCACTCCGACTCGCGGCGATAGGCCTCGTGATAGATCTTGCCAGCGCCAGCCACATAGTAGCCCGCTTTGCGGAACGTCGTCGTCAGAGGAAGATCGGCACTGACGTGCGGACGCCAATCATCGTTGTTTTCGTATACCCCGGTGGTCGAGGGGCGCATGCCAGTCATCAGTGCCGTGCGCGAGGGGTTGCAAACCGGGGCTGCGCAGTAACTTCTCGTGAAACGAACGCCGCGCTTTGCAAGCCGATCGATATTCGGCGTGATGGTTTGCGGATTGCGGTCCAGGTAGCCGACCCAGTGGTTGAGATCGTCGATCGCGATCATCAGCACGTTGGGGCGAGGGGCGTCGGCTGCCACGGCCAGCCGTGCACCAACCATCGCGAAGACCGCTAGTAACACGACTCCCGGGAATCGACTGCGCATGGAATCACTTTCTGTGCGGGTTTGATAGATAGCATCGCAACGGCGGGAGTGGATGTGAACTATCTTACCAACCGGATAGGACGAGTCCAACGAAACTGGCCCCTTGGCCATTCGCAAGCGAGCTTGGGGCCACGCCGGCTCAGACGTGATCGATCTCGCAAAACCGGCTGGCGAGTTCCAGCATTTCAGCATCAAGCGGCAGTGATGCGTCGAGCGATTTGAGCATCGTGATCTCGGTCTTGCGGTCATGCAGCTCGAAGAACTGCAGCGACGAAGGATGGTCTGGCAACCAGCCACCGAATTGTTCCGCCCCGCCCTGCCTGGCGAGCTCGATCGCGGCCGCGTACAGTGCTTCGGCCAACTCGAGCGATTGATCTTCAAGCGCGTAATCAGTGATACGCCATTGCAAACCCCTCACGCCAGTCCGTACGTAACCCTGCCAGCCGCCCGCGCGATCACAGAGAGCGTAGAACCTCTCTTCTGGAAACCGTTCGAGCAATGCCTGCCAGTAGGCGTTGTCGCGGGCAATGCTGATCGGCATCGCCCCGTGGTAGTTCGCATATAGCGCGGCCAACTCGGGCCAGCGCTGGCCCGAGTTCAGCTCCTGCAGATGATATGCAGTCGGTTCTGGCGGGGCGATGTTGCGTGGATCGAGCCAGCCTTCAAGTGAAGGGCATAACTGATAACCCAGGCGTTCGTAGTACTTGGGGTCAATATCGCTATAGAGCAGACCGATCTTGGCACCCCGCTGGCGTTCCTGCTTTTCGACCCAGGACAGCAACTGCGGGGCGTATCCCTGCCCGCGGCATTCCTTGACCGTATAGACAGATCCGATCGAGAACCCAGGTATTAACTGATTGCAATACTTGAACTGGAGCGGATAGCAACCGAGCGAAACGACCACTCGCGTATCGAGCGTGCCGACGTACCAGGTAGCCAGGCGGTGCTTCGGCGATGCCAGCCGCGAGGCGACGTGCTCGTCCAGCGGCAAGCCTTTGCTCCAGATGTCGAACACGTTCTCGTGCGCCGCGGTCAACTCGCTGGGAGAAGCTTCGTGAATGTCGAGTGGTTTGTCAGTCATTCGTTCGTTCGGGGTTGAATGATCGTAGATCACTCGTTTGCGAGGGGAGCAGGTTCCTCCTCGGGAGCCGCGGCCTCAAGCGGCGCAGCCGGCGCTCCCTGAGCTAATCCACTGACCAGGCGAATTACCCGGGCGTGCATGTCTGCCGACCAAAAGCCAACGAGGCCTTCGATCTGTTGTGTCAGGTCGCGACGAGATTTTACACGAGCAATGCCATACATCTGGGCGCAGGGTGAGGCGTCGACGCCATTGTCCTGCAATAGCGCGATGCTGCGGCGGGCCTGATCTTCTGAGAAGGTAAGCCACTCGGCGAGGGTTCGCTTACGCCCCACGCCCACGACATACCCCGAGTCGTTCAGCTCGGCATCGAGAGAATAGTACTTGGCCAGCAGGCCGGCGGCGCGAATGTGCGTATAGAGGCTGGTCGAGAGATAAGCGTATCCCAATGCATCGCCGTCACCAAAATAGCGTGATAACTCAGGGAACACGTATTGCTCGGCACCTCGCAGAATCGCGTAATTCCGGTCGCGGAACATCAGCCGCGATCGCATCTCGCTGCCGGCAACGGAGAGCTGTTGTGCGGCCGGCTCAACGATAACCGCGTCGAACACGGCAAGATTTGCACTCGAAGCACGCCGCAAGTAGTCGCCCGCTTGTCGCCAGGGTGCATTTTCGGGGATCTCCTTGCCCTCGTAACCCGCGGCGAGATCGAGATAGTCGCCGGCCAGCTTCAGGTCGAGCCAACCGATGATCTGATTTTCGGCAGCAACGCCAATCAAGGTAAGGGCCGCTTCGCTCTCTTCTTCCGGCGCATTTTCGAGTGATTCTTTCGCCAGTCGCTGTAAGGCGATTCCCTCGACAAAGGCATCGCAGGCGATCAAGTAGACTGAGAGCTGATCGAGCGAGCGGGGCACCTCGTTCTTCATTCGGGACGAGACGCGTTTGACTTCGTTTTCGAGCCACTCGTTGTTGCGCAGCCTCTCCAGGAGGCCGTCGTATCCACGAGTGGCATAGGTATAGCGACAGCGGCCGGTTTCGAGCGCCAGATAACCGCAAACGGCTGCAAATATTCGGTCCCAGAGCGCTGCGGTGAACTCTCCCTCTTCGACCAGCTCGCCACTCCGTTTGATCGAGTCGACTCCCTGCTGATAGAGGTCGATCACTTCTTGACTGAGCCCTGCCGTATTCTTTAGTTCCGTAAAGGACGTAAGCGATTGCTCGTAGCGGTCATACCAGACCGAGATCTTCTTCCGGATCTCTTTTTGAGCCGCAAGAGTTACCTGGGGAGTGTGGGCCTCGGGATCGCGGGGAAGTTCGACGCCCGTGAGCAGCTTATAGGCATGGTAGACGTCAAACACACCAACAACTCTTACACCCAGGTTATCCCCATGCTCGACCAGATCGATTCGTTCACCGTCCGGATCCCTGTCGAAGCGCACGCTGCCCGGAATCAGTACCAGCTTCATGCCTTTGTCAGCCGCGCCGCTGATCTTCTGGGCAATTCCACCAACGGGGCCAATTGAACCATCGGGGTTGATCGTGCCAGTCATCGCGGCATCCTCGCGCATGTTGTCGCCGCGCACGGCTGCCAGCACCCCACAGGTCATGAGCGCGCCAGCGCTGGGACCATCGATGCGCCCCTCGTACTCAAATGACACTCGCATCGCTCGCGGGTCAAAATCGGTAAGCATTGCGGCGGTTACCGCGGCCATCCAGCCTGCGCTTCGCCACTGGTCACCGGTCCCCCCCACTTCGCTCTCGAAAAACCCGACCCGAGCCGAGCCGTTCGCGGCGCCGTCGGCTGAAATGGTAACTGGACTGCAGCGGCCCACGGCGCTCCCGTCTGCTGCCTTGCCGTAAGTGAGCACGTTCACGACGACAGAGCGTAATTCTTGAGCGATCGCTCGGTCATTCGCTTGCCACAAGACTGTCAGGATGAACAGGACCCGCGCGATTCCGAATAGTGGCGAACGCATCGGTCAAGGCTCCGGAGGGATCGGGGGCTGAGCAATTCAAGTCCAGCAGGTACGTGCTGCACATTATCTCCGCTGGCCTGCTCCGACTACAAGCTTTAGAGGCATTTCCTGTGTCAGGCACAAACTTTGCACCCTGCCTGGACTCAAAGTCCGAACAATCGTGAATGCCGGGACCGCCTCCTGTGATGACCACCGTTTCACCATCGCCTGCGCAACGTCAGTTCCGGCTTTCCCGCGGTCTTGCAGGGCGATTTGCCGGCTGGTATATGTCGCGCGAGAACCGCCATCTGAACCAAATGGCGGTCGAGTGGCTGGAAGTCCAGGCTGAAGACAATGTACTTGAGATCGGTTTCGGGCCAGGCCACGGCCTGGAACTGCTCCTTGCAACCACGCCGGCTCACACGGTATGGGGGTTGGATCCTTCGGCGGAGATGGCCGAGCAAGCGCTCTCCCGGAACCGCGCGGCGGTCAAGGCAAACCGTTTGCGGATTGTCGCTGGGGACGTCCAAGCAATGCCATTCTCCGACCAGCAGTTCTCGCGGATCGTCGCGGTTAGCAATTTTCACGTGTGGCCTTGCCGATCAGCAGGTCTGAAAGAGATTCGTCGCACCCTTTGTCTGGGTGGAAGACTTGTAATTGGCTTGCGTCGCGCGCTCAATGATCCTTGGCCTTGGTCTAGCCCGGGCCTGTCATTAGAAGCGCTGCGTGCCGATCAAGAGCTACTGAAATCGCACGGGTATCGCGACGTTCAGCTCGCCACGCGCAAGTATCGCCGCAGAAGCTGCTGCCTGGTGGCGACGCGTTGAGTCTGGTTCGGCTGCCTAATCGAGCGTCAGACTGCGGAACTTCACCCGCAGCTTCATCTTCGTCGTCCAACCCACACCCGTGCGGTCGAGCGTCAGCGTTTCCAGCAACTGGAGCTGCGGCAAGATCAGGTCGAGAGCCTCGGGATCAACGGCGGTCCCGGTCAGGTCGAGATGCCTTAGCGTTTCCAGCTCGCGCACTTTTAGCAGCCCGACTTCCGTCACGGACGTGTCGATCAGGGCCAGTTTCCGTAGCCCGGCCAGCATGCGGCGCTGAGCGACGAGCTGTTCGATCTTGGCGTCGTCGATCTTCGGGCCCTCAAGCGCTATGCCCGTTAGCTTGTCAAGCACGACGGCGAAGTCGGGGCCAATGGAGCGACTCAGTGGATCGGATGAGTTAACCTCGACCTTGCCTCCCCAGGACTTAACCTGTTCGACAAGTCTCTCCTGCTCTGCGTACTGCTCGACCCAGCGACTGAGCCACGCCATCCGCCCCGACTTAAATCGGGCATATTCGGTAGCTTGCTCGAACGCCTCTTGCAGGCGTTTGAATTCCTCGACGCTGCCCCCCTGATCGGGATGAGCCGTGCGGGCCTTCACCAAGTAGGCCTGTTTAACATCTTCCTCGGTAACCGGCGGGGCGAGCCCTAGAACGGCTAAAAACTCATGACGCTCGGCGTGAAACTCGGTCGAGACTGGCTCGGGGGCATTGGACATCGGACTCGGCTTTCTTGGCACGGCAGTGGCACGGCGAACGGCTACCCAGCAATCCTAGCCCGTGGCCTGCGGAAAAGCACCCCTGTAGGCGCAGTATTTCGCGGCGTCCCGTCGGACTATCAGGGAATGAACCTTGGGTAGGGCGCCTGTGGAACCATCGTCCAATTCCGATTTACCGTTTGGTCGTTCAACAGTCCGCGAAACACCTCGGTGAATCGAATTCCCATCGGATTGACGTCTTTAACCTTGGCGTTCGGCTTGGCAATCACCAGGATCGCGTTCTCCTGCCATTGGCTGACGAACTTGTCGGCCAGCGTGCGGATGTTGCCGCGAATCGGATCGGCCAGGTAAACGTAATAGCCGTCATAGCCTCGAAACACGACGAAGTGGTCGTGCCCGTTGACCGTCACGCCAACAATGACCGGCACTTTGGCTTCGACGAGCTCATGAAATTTGACTTTGCCCATCGACGATTGGTAGCCAGCCATATTCGCTATATCGCGCAGATCGGTTAGCGTCAGGCCGTTCTCGATCCGATCGCGAATCTGTTCATCCGTCAATTGAAGACGCTGGACGAGCACAAGAAAGGTATTCTCATTGACCTTGTCGCCCCAATAATATCGCGCGACCGTTGCCAGCGCGGCGGCACCGCAGGAATAGTCGAGCTGCTGCATCACGACTTGTCGCTCGCGCAGCTCTTTGTAGCTCCAGACATACTCGCGCACGAGCCGATCTTCCATCCGAATTGGCGCGCGAGTATGTTCATTGAACTGCGCATTGGTGGAAGTCGCGCAGGCCGAGATCCCCAGCGTGGCGAGGACAATCACAGCCAGCACACGCGACGCAGTTCGGCGGGTACCCGGTGGACTCGTCACTGGCTGCATGGTCATCTCGCTAAGAATCGGTCCCGGAACGAGGGCAAGCCCCGACGACTAGTAGAGCGTGACGACCACGCCGACATTCGCCCGCGGCGCGGAATCGGTCATGCCAATCACGCAGAACGGTTCGATGATTCGGCAGTTGCGCACAATGGTCGCTGCAAAACGCATCGTGAGGGGTTCGAGATTTGAACCGCGAATCGCTTCATTGTCGATGCTGGTGTTCGTGAGGTAGAAGCCCTGGAAGGTCGTGCTGAGCGTAACGCGATCGTTGATGGAGAAGCCAACCCCCAGCATGTAGTTAGCCTGGTCACCAGGCTGCACTTCCACGTCGTCGAACGAGCGTTCGAACAGGTGCCGGTAACCGCCGCCGTAGAACACAATCACGGGGTCATAGCGGTGAATCGCCAGGAGCTGGGCGTTGTAGGCCCAGAATCCTTGCCCCAATGCGGAACCTGGCACAGTGCCAAAGACCGGAGCATTGAACTGGCCCGTGGGGGCGGTTGCCCCGATCGTGCCGATCACATCCGGTAGCATGTCGTCGCCGTCGAACAGGTGGATGCTCGCGCCAAAAGTCAGGTCCCCCAACCCGCCGACGTTGAACGTTTCGCTTTGGCCAGCTCCGACAAACTGCGTATTGGACCAGCCAATCGGAAGCGCAGCGAACAGTTGGATGTTCTCCGTGAATCCGTAACGTGCGGCCAGCGGGGTGAACAGTAGTCGCTGTCGGACTTCGCCTTCGTCAACATCGAAGGGAATTACGAATGGAAAGTCGTTGGCAAAGTGCGTGTAAACAAAGCCCGTATCAAGCTGCCAGGCGCCAGGTTCGAGCAGAACGTCAATGTCGCGCAGAAACTGCAAGGCGTTGTTCGTGGGCGCTTGGCCATACGTCTGCTGATCGTTCGGCTGACTGCCCGCGGCGGGTGCCGCAGCGCCTTCGCCCTGTTGCTCATCCTCACGCGGCGGTGGTTGCGGCTCTTGGAGCTTCGAGAACCGGAATAACGGTTCTCCGGGCATCGGGTTCAGCGTCGTGGCCGGGCTTCCAGGCGGCTGATTGCCGGGAGCAGCGTCAATGTATTTCACTGCCTGACCCGCATGCTGGCCAAAGTCGGGCAGCCCTGCCTGCGACAGAAATGTAGCGTGCTGGCCTTCACAAGAGTCGACTGGTGGCAGTCGGCGGTTGGCAACCGGGAGCGGCCCCGCCTCCGCACCGAATCCGCTGACGACGGCCGGAGAATTGCGGGATTCTGCCGGCCCGTCGCCCTGGGCCAGTTGCGGAACGAACAGACATAGCGCGGCAAGTCCCGCCGCGAGTCGCCGGCGCACGGTTGGGTTCGGGAAGTGGATTCCCGAGGCTCCGAGCGGTTCGTTCATGGCCCACCTTTGCTGTGCGTCTGACGCGGTAACGTCTTCTTGTGTGTATTGCGAATCGAGTTCCGGCTGAGCGGTGCAAATGATCGCACTTCGACCAGGCGACTCAACTTCTTCGCGGGCGGGCGGCATGACCAGTGAACGCGGCATAACCGTCACAGCCCGTTGATCTGGATCGACCGACATATCCCGTACAATGAGAACAGTCGTCAGGCCCGCTAAACTCTCACTGTTTTACGCCTCTTAACAATGCGGCACGGCGATGCCATAAGTCGCTTTGCAGCAATTGCTTATGGCATGTCCCCAGGGAGCTAGGTGATACGGATCACCCTTTGAGACCGCCTGGCGAGCGCGAAGCTGTAACGATTCTGCCGGTTCTCCCGCGTGGTTCAAACCTGCCGGTTGTAAGCGTTACTCCGCCGAAGACCGCTCGCATCAATTCGTCCGAAAGTGCGGACGATGATACGTGCAACGAAAAGTGCGGTGGCGCCTAGCCGCCCGCGCTCTCGGCAAGGCTCGTCGTGGGGATAGGTGCTCTCTGAACCGTGCCCATCACGCAGTGAGCTGTAAGGCGGCGAGCAGGATACAAAAGCGTTCGTCAACGTACACCACGGTTCGAAATGAACCCAAGTGCGGCTGGCATCTGGCCGCGAGATCCCAGGAGGGGTGAGGAGATGAAGAAGTCACTAACAAAGTTTGGCATGCTGCTTACGGCAATGGGGATTGCCGCCAGCGGACAAGCCTTCGGCGGTGAACAAACGGAGCCCGTGTTCCGTCCTCCGCTTATCCAACAAGTGTCTGCGCAGCAAACGGTACCGGCTGCCAAGCCGGCGCCCGAGCCGCCGCAACAAGTGCCCACCAGCCGCTGGGAAGCACAGGAGCCGATTCAAACGCCCGAGCAACCCACGGGTCCCGTGGCTGCCGGTTGCGGGCAGTACGCCGTTGGTGATCTGTGTTGTGCGCCGGGCTGTCAGTTCATTGTGGGCATCGAAGCCACGTTTTTCTGGCCGCAGTTCAGCCGCAGCTTTCTGACGATGGGCTTCGACAACAGCCTGGGCGACGTGACGATTGTGGACAACGCTGCCATGGGCAGCGTGGAAGGCAATTTGCTCGTCGGCCCGCGCATTACCTTGGGCGTCCAGGGCGAATGCTGGGGCTTGGTTGGTCGCTACTGGAATTCGGCGTCGAACGGTAACAACTTCACGCCAGCGTTTCCGGACGCGGTGCAGAGCGGCATATTACTGTTCGATCAGTTCAGTATTTATACGGCCGATCTGGAGGTTCAACGCCGCTTCTGCTGGCGGAACTGGGACATGTTTGGCTTCGGCGGCGTCCGCTACGCATCGGTTAACAACGATCGTAATTTGTGGATTCAAAACACGTTTGGCGATGAACTCGTCCAATCTCAGGCCTTCTCCGGTCAACAGTTCAACGGAGCCGGTGTGACGTTTGGCGTGTTTGGCCTGCGTCCCTTGTTCTGTGATGACGGAGCGCTGAAGGCCTACTTCACAAATCGTTACTCGATCCTATGGGGTAACGCGGTCGCCAACGTGCAGACCAATGCCCAAACACTGACTGCAGGCGGAGCGTTTGAATCGACCGACGGTGCCTTGGCCATTGGTGACGGCGACATGTTCATCGCCGAGGTCGGCGCCGGCCTGCAATGGGAAACCTGCCTGTGCTGTCTGCCGGGCCGGGCGTTCTTTCGCTGCGGCGTCGAGTGGCAGTACTGGGACTCGAATGGCAGCGTGAGCGTCGCATCGAACTCCTTCGCCGCCGACTCTGGTGGCGCGGCTGCGAGCTTTGCAGCCGCTGATGCTGGCGACTTGCTGTTCGACCTGGTCGGTTTCACGATCGGCGCCGGTCTGACCTACTAGCCCGGATTTCTCACCATGCGACTGTTGAGAAGGGAGTTTGATGGTTGTTGCCGTTGTGGGGCGGCCACTTGGGCTGCTGTGATCACGTGAGGCAAT
>Ga0169931_10001591_pt1 | contig 37379 bp, 30 predicted proteins | sample Kivu_15m_20L_FD_129675 | JGI IMG/M metagenome (GOLD analysis project Ga0169931, IMG submission 129675) | Freshwater microbial communities from Lake Kivu, Western Province, Rwanda to study Microbial Dark Matter (Phase II) - Kivu_15m_20L... | ecosystem: Environmental > Aquatic > Freshwater > Lake...
CCCGCCACGCGCCGGCCCACCACAGATGCTCGATTCGAACCCCGCTGCGACCGGATGATCTTTCCAGCCGCTTGGTGGGCCAGCGCTCGCGGGGATCACAACCGCTGCAAAGCTTGTTATTGAGTTACAGCTGAATGTAGCGCCCCGCGACCTTGTCCCACCCTACCAGAAAATCCGCCGGATGGCCGAACCGGGGGAATACGAACTCGATTGGGGCGGTGGGCCGACAGGTTCCGACGCGGTACACATCGGCAAAGCCAAAAAACATGGCTGTTCTGGCCCTGTCTCGGCAGATGGGCGTTAAAGCGGCAGGGCGATTGCAGATCGGAATGATGAGACGAAGCACACAAGCGGCACTCCCCGGAGCAAAAGCCAGCTCGTCACTCCGCTTTCAACCCCGACCGCAGTGTTTCCGAACCGACGGGACTTGCTAAAATTCCGAAGGCGAACCTGAGAAAACTGCTTGCCCCCCGTCTCAATACCCATTCCTCGACCGTCCGTTTTCGGAGCCTTGCGATGAAATCAAGCTTGTCTCGCAGCCAATTCCTGCGGAGCGTTGTGTTCGGAACCCTTTTTACCCTTTTACTGACTGCTCCAGCTATGAGCCAAACAGAAAACGAAAGCGGCAAGAAAACGGAAAGCAACCTGGAAGTCGCGACTTTCGGCGGCGGTTGCTTCTGGTGCGTGGAATCAGTCTTTGAGCAAGTCAAAGGCGTGAAATCCGTCGTCTCTGGCTACGAAGGCGGCCGAGTCAAGAACCCGACCTACAAACAAGTCTGCACAGGCAACACCGGACACGCAGAGGTCTGCCGAGTTGAGTTCGACCCGAAAGAAGTCTCCTTCGAAAAGCTGCTCCAAATCTTCTGGAAAGTGCACGACCCCACAACCCTCAACCGCCAAGGCCCCGACGAAGGAACCCAGTACCGAAGCGTGATTTTTTATCACACCGAAGAACAACGCGAGATCGCCCAGAAATACAAGAAAAAGCTGAACGAACTCAAAGCTTTCCGCAGTCCAGTCGTCACCGAAATCTCCGAGACCTCGGAGTTCTATCCCGCCGAGGAGTACCACCAAGACTACTTCGCCAAGAATCCGCGGGATGCTTACTGCAACTACAACATCCCGCCCAAGCTGGAAAAATTCCGCCAAGCCTTCGGCGATATGGTCAAGGACAACTAAGCCCACCCGGCAAGTGCTAGCGTCCCGCAATCGACGTGGACTTGATAGCTGATTTTGGATAACGTTTCGTGCGGTTCAGCCCAAAGACCGCGCTCAACGTGCGCCCATCATCAGCGGATCGGGAACATGCCGAAGAAAATCCTCGACCTTGCGCTCCCGCTGGGGATCGTGCTCTCTATTTTGGTCATCTATCTGCCCCTGCCGACGGGGCTGATGGATTTTCTTCTGGCCGCAAATCTCACAGTTTCTGTCGTCTTGCTGCTCAGTGCGCTGTTCGCCCGCTCTCCGCTGGAACTCTCAGTCTTCCCGGCCCTATTGTTGGTCACAACGCTCGCCCGACTGGCACTGAACATCGCCACGACGAGATTGATACTCACCAACGGCCCGAGCCAGGGAGACCTCGCCGCGGGTGAGGTCGTTCGAGCCTTTGCCCAGTTCGTGACCGGTGACCAATTGCTGGTCGGGGCAATCATTTTCGCGATTCTGTTCATCGTTCAATTCGTCGTGATCACCAAAGGAGCGACACGAATCGGCGAAGTTTCTGCCCGTTTCGCTTTGGATGGCCTGCCCGGTCGCCAGATGGCAATCGATGCCGACCTGAACGCAGGGTTAATCGATCACCGCGAAGCCCAAACTCGGCGACGGGATCTATTGCGGGCAGCGGATTTTCACGGTGCGATGGACGGGGCAAGCAAATACGTTCGCGGCGATGCGATCGCGGGACTTTTGATCACTGGCATCAATTTGGCAGGCGGACTGTTTCTCGGCTTAAGCAGCGGAATGAGCCTAGGCGAATCGGCTGAGGTTTTTTCCAAACTTACGATTGGCGATGGAGTGGTGTCTCAATTGCCTGCTTTGCTGATTAGCATCGCGGCGGGCTTGCTCGTCAGCCGCGGGTCGAGCGACAGCGACCTTCCCAGAGAGTCAATCATGCAACTGATCGCCAGCCCCATGGCTTTAGCGATCACCGCCGGCTTTATCGGCTGCCTCGCGTTCACGAATTTGCCGCAAATACCGCTGCTCCTGCTGGCGACCGGCACCGGGGCGCTCGCTTGGTTCTCTTCGAAAAGCAAATCGAAAACTGCTCCTGCGCCGCAGACTACTCCCAAGCCCTCCGGTGAGGCTACTGCCGAGCGAATTCTCGACATGGACGCGCTCGAAATCCGCTTGGGTGCGGACTTGCTCCGACTGGCAGACTCCAATTCCGGCGGCAGACTTTTGACTGAAATTTCCAATACCCGCAAACAACTCGCCCTTGAAATCGGCATGTTGCTTCCGAAAGTTCGCGTGCGAGACAACTTACAACTTCCGCCGAATGGTTTCGAGATCTTGCTCCAAGGCCACAGCTTGATTCGGACCACTATCCCGGGCGATCGTTTGCTCGACCTGCAACCAGCCCAACCTTTGACCAACTCAGCCGTCCGCGCCACAGGCCTTCCCTGGGCGCCCACCGCTGCGTGGATCCCTGCTAACCAAGCACGTAGCGAACACCCGTCACTCGGTCCGGTCCAAGTAATCACCCGGTGTTTGGCTTGGTCCAGCGAAACTCAAGTTCGCGAACTCCTGACTCGCGACGCGGTCCAGCAGATGCTCGATGAACTGAAAAAGACCGCGCCGACAGTCGTTGGCGAACTCGTCCCCGGCGTCATGTCGCTGGCGCGAGTCCAGCGGATTCTCCAAGAACTGCTGCTCGACGGCGTAAGCCTGCGGCCGCTTGCGCTGATTTGCGAAGCACTCGCAGACCTCGGAGGCGAAGGGCTTTCGGATTCGCAGTTGGTCGAAGCCGTCCGACTGAAGCTTTCCCGACAGATCACGGACCGGCTGAAATCTCCACGCAATGTTGTCCGCTGCTTTGGATTGGGTGACGATGTTTCGAGCAAATTCCACACCGCCTTGGCGAGCCAATCGTTTGCGGATCTAGCGGATCAAGTTAGAGCACTGCCCGGCTCTTTGCGACAAAACGTCGTCCGCGCCGTTTCGGCTGGACAGCGTCACATGTCGACCATGGGCCTGGCACCCGTGCTAGTCGTCGATCAGGAACTCCGTCCGGTGATTGCCAAGGTCTGCGAGTCGCTTCGGCCCAATTTAAGAGTGATCGGCTCGCGCGAAGTCGACTCCTCCTGCCACTGCGAGCTTTTGGCTGAGATTCGCATGTCGGACCTGCTTTCCGAGAAACAGGCCGCGTAGCCAGAGCGTATCTTTGCATGAGCCAACGATGACCTTACCTAAGGCTCAGCCAGCCCGCTGTTAAACCTTGCCGACTTTGCGGACGTCGCCTACTCGGGCCGCCACTTTTCCCTTGAATCTTCGCCGAAATTCCTCAATCTCGCCGGGGTCGTCGTCGATAACCGAAGAGGGTGGATATCGCGCCGCATTGCTGTTTTTACTCACTGAAAAATATTTTTTTGATTTCGTACGAAATCCGGCAACCGTGTAATTTTTTCATTGACCTGCCTTCCACGATTTTGATAGACATCCGCCCACAACGGTGAGCAGCCAACTGCCAACCGGAAAATCGAATTACTGAAAAGCCCGACTCGACTGAGTCGGATCTCGAAAAGTCAGCGACCATCACGGAGGATTGCATGGCAACGACTGCCGAAATTGAGTCCCTAGCTCAACCCGTCGCAGTTTCCTGTCCAGTTTCTGAGGACATTTACGACACCTGGGTCGCTTACAAGAAAGATCCAAACAACCAGGACCTTCGCAATCGCTTGATGGAGCGGTATTTTCCGCTCGTGAAGTACAACGGCGAACGCATCTGGCAACGCTTGCCCGACGGCGTTGAACTCGACGACTTGGTTTCCGCTGGCGTATTCGGCCTGATGGACGCCATCGACGCCTTTGACATGAATCGCGGCGTCAAGTTTGAAACCTATTGCGTACCACGTATTCGCGGCGCGATGCTGGACGAACTCCGAACCATGGACTGGGTCCCCCGCTTGGTTCGCAGCAAGGCGAGCAAGCTTTCCGAAGCCACCAAGCAACTCGAAGCCAAATTCGGCCGCACGCCGACCGCTCAGGAATTGGCCGAGCACATGCAAATGGACGTTAAAGAACTGGAACGCATGATGGTTGACGCCAGCGCCGTCAATCTCATCAGCTTGAACAAAAAATGGTACGAAACGGACAGCTACAAAGACGTCCGCGAGATCGACATCCTGGAAGACAGGAAGGGCGAGGACCCAACCCGACGCATTCAACGTAACGACCTGATGCGACTGGTGACGAAGGGCCTAAACCGCAACGAACGACTGATCATCATTCTTTACTACTATGAAGAACTGACCATGAAGGAGATCGGAGCGACCCTGGACCTGAGCGAAAGCCGCGTCAGCCAGATGCACTCCAGCATCGTCCAACGCCTGCAATCGCAACTGGTGCGTCGTCGAGGGGAATTCGGCAGCCTCTAAGGCTCAACCCAACTGCCGCCCTTTTGAACACAAAAAGGCGGTCAAGCCGCAAGTGCGACTTGACCGCCTTTTTTCGTGCGCTGAAACAATCGGCAAATGCTATCACACGCAAGGACCCGGGAATGTTCAGCCCCTTGTAGAACCAAAGCCGAGCCAAACAAGCCAAATCGCTGACGAGAATTTCCGTTAAGAAACCTGTCAGTTTGGAATTGAATCGAGAGCCTTACTCCCCCTATACTCCCAGGGACGAAGGCGGTCTAAAAATTTTTCTTTTTAGTTCGAACCAATCAGTCGCGTGGCCCGTACTAAGGGCCCAGTCAAATGACTGCCGTTCGATTTAAGCGAAAAATCACTTGATCGCTGGCGGTCAACCAGACAAGGTAAACTGTAGCTGAGACGAACAGCCAAAGAGCGAATTGCCCGCGAGACACAACTGCATCCAACCGACTCAATCGGGGCCGCAGAATCAACGGCATTCACTTTAATTAGCTGACGCGACCACTCGGCTCAGAATTCACGACGAGCTTAAACCAACCAACAGGAAAGTCAAAACGGAAACCAATGCGGTCACGAGTCACGGGCCGATAAGACTTTCGAACGACGAACGAGCTCTGCAAAGTTTGTCCAGTTACGGAAGGCGAGTCCCTGCGACACGGAAACCTTGAATCGGCTCGGCAAATGCCGGCCTGCTTCAGGCGGGACAAAAACTGCGGCAAGAGATGGAACGCCGTAGCTTTGACCAAGTTGATTGATGTCTTGAAATTCCTTCCGGCATCGAAGCCGAAACTCTCGATGCAAAACAAGTAACTGGGGTGCAATCATGCAGATTCGACCGACAAATGGATTTAACGGCGTTAACAATGTCTCTCTTCCGACTTCCCGCCCGGTAAACGCCGAAGCGATTCAGTCGACGCAGACAGATCAAGTCGAGCTCTCTTTTGAAGCTCAAATGCTCGCGCGAGCCAACGAAGGCATCCGAGCAGACCGCGTTGCTTACGTGAAGTCTCAGATCGCCAGCGGCGTCTACGACACCCCCGAAAAAATCGCCGCCACCGTCGAACGATTGCTAGACGAATACGCCTAAGCAATTTTCATCAAACGGCAATTTGTCCGTCGACTCATCCGCCCCGAACCGCAAAACCTCTTTTTGAAGAGCGATTGGGTCCGAAGCGATAGTCGAAGTGCCCCATCACAAAGCTTAGCCGTCCTCTTTGTTTAGCCCGTAGCCGGAGCCTAAAACCGCAGGCTTTGGCGCAGGCGAGGTGAATCGCAAACCGGTTACATCTAGAGGAACGCAGTCCTCTTCTCGCCTCAAATATTCACCCCTACGAAAACGCTCGGGCAACCCCGAGCGTTTTTTATTCCCACCCAAACCAGTTGCTGTTGGGGCCTCAGCCCAAACCTGCTAAAAGCACTCCTTCGGTTCGCAAGGTTCCGCAGTCATGGAGTGATTAATCATGCGGCGTTTCTTTTTGCTTGGATTGCTTACTAGCCTGCTCACCGGTTGCGGCTCGTCAAACCCTCCAGCTGCCACGAACCAAGACCCGCCAAAGTCATCCAACGCCACCAAGCCACCGCTGACGGCGCAGCAGCCCTTGCCCTCTACCGGCGATGCAGCAACTCCAGCCCCAACAAGTGATCCGAAGAGCCGCTCCGAAGAAGCTTTGGCCTTGTCCAAGCAACTGGATCAAATCGTAGCCGCTGCGAATGCAGCCCAATCCGAATATGACTTTTCCAAGGCCACGCAGCTTTGGGAACAAGCACTCGAAGTGCTCACGAAACTCTACGGCTCGAAATCGTGGCAAGCCTTAAATGCAAAACTCGCTCTGGAAAACGCCCGGGTACAGGCCAGCTTCAATCAAGCTCAACTGACGAAGCTCAAGCAATTGCTTAAGGACCAAACGGAAATCGCGAGCCTGCTCAAGCAAGCCAAGACTGACGCTGCCTTGGAACTCGCTCAGCGATCTCAACAAACGACAACTGACTTGTTTGGTTCCGACTCCTGGATGATGGCCAAACAATGGGTCCAAGTGGCGAGGCTCCAACAATTGAATGGTAAATTCAATGATGCAATCGCCGCCTATCGCGAAGCGATTCTGCTGCACGATCGGTACTTGGTCGAGGTGCATCCAGACAAAGAGACGCTGCACGCTTATCTGGGCGAGGCTTTCATGAGTGCCAATCAATTTCGCCCCGCCGTCGACAACCTTTCCAAGGCAACCTTAATTGCTCAAAAACTTTGGGGAGAGACTTCGCTCCAGTATGCCACACGTGGCAATGACCTCGGTGTCGCTTACCAAAGAGCCGGCGAAAACGAGACCGCTCTCACCGTTCTGCGGGCAGCCGAGACGATTCGTCGACGCGAACTGGGAATGGACCATCCACTTGTCGCGCACAGCCTGCTGAATCTCGGCACGGTTTACATGGGGATGAACCGGTACGAACTCGCCAGACAATCTTTCGAGCAGGCGATCCCGATTTTGCAGAACAAATTTGGCATTGAAAACAAAATGGTAACGGAGGCCAAGCTACGCCTCTCCGCCGCGCTTGTACTCGCAGGTGATTCCGCCGCGGCTGAGCAACTTCTCGAAAAGCTTGCTGCAGAGCTGGCCAATCGCCCCGGCTTGTTGGCTGACCGAGCAGTCGCCCAGTACCGACTCGCTGTGCTTCAAGCCAAGCAAGGAAATTACAAAGCAGCCGAACCGAATTTTGAGGCCGCCATCGCAGCTCAATCTCAAATCCTCGGCCCGAACCATCCTACGACTGAAATGAGCAAACAAGCCTTAGTAAAGGTTTACGAGCAAACAGGTCGCAGTTCGCTTGCCGAGTCACTGCAGGGCCAAATCCGACAAGTGAATTACGTCGAGCAGGATACGCAGTTCAAAAAATAACCTCCCTCGCATTCTAAGATTCCTACCAGATTTCGCACGCTTCTCGCCTCCCTCGGCCTCGTCGCATGCGCTGAGTGCAATTTTGAATAGCGGCTTCCTCCGGGGTGGCAAGTCCCTGAAGCCAGGCGAAGGGCGTGGTGACTCTCGCGTCCGCTGACCACCCGGATACGGCTCTTTTGGCAAACGGCCTTTAAGCCTTCAGCCCGGGGAAGAGCGGCCGAAAAATGCGCAGCGTTTAGGCCGCGGCAACCGGGGTAAAGGCAGGCATTAATTTAAAAAAGTCGAACCGAACGTCGCCTTCAAAGACAGCGTGGGAAGAATTAATAGTTCACTGGGGGGCACGGCCGCTGCGGAGATCCGTTGCGAGTTCCTTCTGTTGGTTGGAGCAGCATTTTCCCCGCGTTAATCTAATTTTTCTTGCAGCCTCAACCTCTGAACCAAAACCGCTACCCGCCAACTCTCGCGCGTTGATTATCATAGGGTGAGTCATCGATAGACCGGATGGAAGGTTTTTCCAACCACCGGACCTAAGCCCACTTCTTCTTCGTCTTGCAAGTGCAGGTAATTTCCATGTCAGCTTCTCTGAGAAAGAGTCTTTTGCAGTTCGTGTGCGCGCCCGTATGGATGGCATTACAGATTGGGCTCGCTCCTTCCGCTTGCCTATTAGGACAAGAGAACGCAGCCGAGCCGACCGACTCCCCAGCCGTCTACATCACGGACAATCGTACCGACGGGCGTTTGGAATTGGCTCAACTAGTCGAACGGCTTAAATCAGCTGACGTCATTTTTCTGGGCGAGAAACACGACAACGATGCAGGGCATCAGTTTCAACTCGAAGTGATCCAAGCGTCGCATGCCGCCGGCTGTGACTTGGCAATCGGAATGGAGCAATTCGAACGGGATGTTCAGGGCGCTGTCGACGACTACCTCGCTGGAAAGATTTCCGAGGAAGAATTTCTCGCTGTCTCAAGACCTTGGAAAAACTATCCCGAGCACTACCGGGCGATCGTCGAGTTCGCGAAGGCCAATCGGCTGCCGATTTTAGCGGGGAACTTACCGAGGAAGTTGGCGACTGCTGTTTCCGAGGGTAAGACTTTAGAGCCGCACCAAATGGCATTTTCTGCCCGCAGTACTTCGGCTCCCAAAGACCGCTACTGGGATAACTTCGTGCGGACCATGCAGGGCCACATGGGCGCAGATGGCAATGAGATGATGATCAAATTTTATGCCTCGCAGTGTGCCAAGGATGACGCGATGGCAGAGGCGATCACCGATCACCTCGTCACCAATCGACACCGCCCTCGCAAAGTAGTCCAACTCTGCGGACACTTTCACTCCGACTACGGCCTTGGAACGGTTGCTCGCGTCCAATCACGGTTACCGCTAGTAAGTTCGGTCGTCGTAACGATGGAGATGATCCCCGAAGCCGGTACAAAGCCGGCTGACAAAGAATGGGACCGAGCCAATTTCACTCTCTGGACCATCCCCAACAAAGCCAAACCAGAGTAGGCGATTGCGACTTTGCTCGAAGCATTTGCCCTCGCAATCTCAATAATTTGAATTGGGGCTTTTCAAACTCACACCAAAATACGGATAATTTAGCGAAACTTCCGGCCTGCCCGTTTTTTCGGGATCTTGAAGCAAATGCGATCGGAAACTGAGAACTGAGGGCAGGATTGATTCAGCGAAACACTGAGAGTGAGAACTTATGAAGCCAGACAAGATTTCGTTACTTCTGCCGGTCTTGCTGATCGCGGTTGGTGTTGGCTGGTTGCTTACAAGCTTGGGCGTCGCCCCCGGAATCGACTGGATCTGGACTCTGGGCTTGGCCGCAGTTGGAATCTTGACTCTGGCGGTTGGGGGAATTGATAAGTTCACAGTCGTCGTCGGACCATTTTTTATCCTCGCTAGTTGCCTCTCATTGCTCAGACAAACTGAGCGTCTCCCCCTGAACGTCGAAGTGCCGATTCTCGTAATCGCCGCAGGGGTTCTGCTGCTTGCCGCGCGTTCGCCAGCAATCCCCCACGCGAAGTGGTTGGTCGAAAGTCCACGCGAACAGGGTGAGCGATAAGACTTTTTTGGGAGGTTCGACGCTGCGAGGACCGAGTCAGGCGGGATCTTTTTGGAGCGGCTCTAACTAAGATCGTCGTGCCCGCAAAGTATCGCGCAACGTAGACGCCTAAAATTATCCGAGCAGCAACACACGCTCGTTTACTTCAGGCTCAATGCAGGCTTTGAAGAGCTTTTGCTTTGGGCTTCGATCAAGCGGAGCAATTCCATAGCGTGAGGCCGCAAGTCAGGCTCGCCCTGTCCATGCAGTCGACGAGCGACCAAGTTGACGCTCTCGGATGGAAAGTCTTCATCGTCGAGGCGATGAACGTGTTTCCAAATCTTTTTCTCCTCGGTCGAACTTAAATCGACGAGGTGATTGGTGAGAGCTTGCTCGGTCACAATTCCGACGCCCACCCCGGCCATCCCAAATCGGAGGATAACCTCCCAGCCATCAACTTCGACCACGGCATCCGGCATTCGACCGACCGCCCTTTGGTAGTATTCCTCCAAAAACCTGCGTTCAGCTGAACCAGACTCCGGAAGAATCAGCGGGAAGCGCTCTAAATCGGCTCCTCGCAATGGTCGTCTTACAGGTAGCTTTTCCCAGCGGCTTTTCCACTCCGCGAAATAGGCTGGCTTGGAGATTGCCAGGAACCGGTCGCGATAGAGCTCTTGCACGTAGAGTTCCACGCGAGCAACCTCGAAGATCTTCGCTGGATCATCGCTGACAATCGCGAAGTCAAATTCCCCGGCAGCGACACCCGTGATTCGCGCTTCGCTTGCGGGAGCCGCCAAGCGGACTCGATGCTGGGGATTCTCGCGAAGGTACTCCTCAACAGCCCGGCCAACCATGCCGACTGCGTTGAGATGGTCGCAAGCAATTGAAAGTGTCAGCGGTGACTTGCTCGTGTCGGCAATGAACCGCTCCGCTTGCTCGAACCGTCGCACCAAGTCAGAGACCACACCGCGGACACGTTGTCCTTCGGCGGTGACCAACCATTTTTTCCCTTTGAGGAGTAACCAAGGTTGCCCCCCATGCCGCGAAGTCAATTCGCGAAGGGCGGAGATCCGACGAGACATACTCGGCTGGGAAATTCCCAAAACGCGCCCTGCGGTCGCCGCATCCCCGTCATGGTCGGCGATGAGCACGAAAGTCTGCATCAGCACGAGTGGAATGTGTGAGACGCCTAATGAGGCGGATTCTGATTCAATATTTGATTTGGCCATTCGGCTTGTATCTCGCTGCGTCGTGGGGCAGCATACTAAAAAAACATCATTTTTTGGAAAACCTGCTTACCGCGGATGGTCCAATTCGAAGAATTCGACGTTTTTACAAGCGGTTAGAAAAGAGGAGGTCCCCAAAATTTATCGCCAAGTTGGCGCCTTTCGGTCCAAGTTTAATTGGGAAACCGAATTAATTCTCAACTGCCATAGGCTGAATTTTCCAGAAATAGCATTTATCAGAACAGTAGTTTAGTCAAAATCTTCCCCTCTTTGGGCACAAGCTGGCATCCCCTACGCATGGAAAAAAGAGGTGAAATCCATGGGGCGCGGTCTGTTCAGCGGACACAACACGGCTGAGACACAGATAGCCTCGCCCCCCTGAAGACAAGTCACTCCGCCGGGAGCTCTCGCCCGGTTAGCTGGCCGCAAGCACAGAGTGGGCGAGTCCCTGACTGATGTTGGTGGTGATGACTTTGTGACGCCTCGAGTTCGCTAAGTTCGATCCCTTGAAAGTCGAGCCAAGAGCAAGCATGGAAGACTCATCACCAAACTAAAAAACGCTGGCTCTGGCAAACTGAGCGGGATGCACCTGCCCTGTCCACCAAAGCCAGCGGAGAACGATTTCGACAACAGTATTGTTCGCCACCCTCGTGGCGGCGGACTTACTTTCAAGCTCTTGGACGGCTCGTTACTAAGTCCCAAGCATTATCCCTAGACCCTCGATTAAAAAATCGATGAGTCATCCTCTTCCTCGTCGTCATCGAACGGATCGAGTTCGTCAAAGAATGAAGGCGGGTTTGAATCCGCCGGCTTCTTCGAATCCTTTGATTTCGAATCCGACTTGTTGCCGTCCTTACTACCCTTGTTTTGGTCCTCTCGCTTGATCGATGCATCGAGCAGTTTCTTGTACTTCAGGAATGCAAGGGCCACATACGAGTCACGGCTCTTACTTGAATCGGAGGCCTCGAAGAACGCGGTCATGTCCGAATCCAACTCGACCAACTCCGAGACAATTTTCAGCACCGCCCAGAGGCACTTCTTGTTGTGCATCAGGTAGCGATCCCACCATAAACGCACATCGACAGGGGTCGAATCAAAGTCAAGTTCCTTCAGGCCCCGGTAAATTGCCGTGCGGAAATCTACTTCGCTCCAACCTTGCACATCCGATTGATTGAACTTGATCGGGAAGCGAACCCTAGTCGGGCGGACCCGTTCGCCGTCCCGTTCATCCATCCGCGATGAGCGGGACTTGAAGTGGTTCGGCAGCCGCCGTTTCCGCAACGGCTCCGTCCCCGTGACCCCCTTGGTTTCCTGCAGAATCTTTCTCCATTCGGGCACCTCAAAGGAGTACTGCACGTACGCCTGAAAGGTCACATCACCCAGCAGGAACGTCAGCGGTCGACCGAGCAGGAAGTGCCGGTACGGCGGCGTTCGGATGTCGGCCGGCGAGAGCATGGGTTGAACCATGTACTGCGGCGTCTGTCCCGAAGCAGCCGGCAAACTGACCGTCTGACTGCCACTGGCTCGCGAGAAATACTCAGCGTCCTCAGGGCTGCATCCGGGGAGCACGATCTGGTTGGCAAACGCCTCGAGAATCGCCGCACCGGAATGCGGATAGGACTGGAGCAGCGCGGCAATCGACTGACTTCCCGCTACCAATCCGACCTTGCGCGACCGAAGCGTCAACAGCCGCTCGACCGAAAACACCGGACCAAGCGATGGCATGTCATCGATAAACAGTGTCGCTGGGATCGCTTCGCAGCCTCGCCGCTGGGCAGTCTTGATCAACTGGTCAACCACCGTTCGCAGCAGCATCTGGACCAGCGGCAAGACCGTTTCCAGAGTCGCTTCGTTTACCTCGATGTGGAGGCAAACCGGCTCCTGGAACAACTTATCTAGCCGCAGCTCATCCAGCGACATCACTCGCTGCACGCTGTCCTGCTGGAACGCGACAAACGCACCCACGATCGTCGCCTCCGTGGTTTCGGCGTTCCAGGAACCGCCGGCGAGAAAGTCCCGCAGTTTCTCCGCGTTGACGCTCTTGATTCCCTCCAAGCCGCGACACATCGCTTTGCGACCGCGAGTGAAGAAGCGGAACATCTCGGGAAAACTTCGATACCCGCCCTCGTAGAGCGCCAGCATCCCGGTTCGCAACATTTGCGTCCAGAATTCGGAATCGCCCGAACGAGGATTCCGCGAACTATCCGCCAACCGCCGGATGATATCGGGCGCCTCGTTCTTGCTCGCCCAACGCAGCGGGTTGAAGCCCTGACTGCGGCGGTCGTTGTCAAAGTTGACCACGAGACACTTTTTACCAACTTTGTCACACGCCGCTTTGATCGGCCCGTAATCGGAAGACTTCAGCGAAACCGAAATCACCGTCTGCTTCGGGTCCTGCAAGGCAGAGAAGCGAAGCAGGTCGATGACCCGCGTGTTCTTACCCGCTCCGGTCTTTCCCAGGACCAGCACGTGAGTGCTTCGGTCTTGGCACTGCAAAGTGAGTTGCCGACCGTAGTACGGAACTCGATCCAGTGGTGATTGACCGGGAGCGTTCAGCAGCGGCGTCACGCCCGGCAACCAAATCGAGCCAGCTTCAACCAACTGACTGTACCGATCCAAGTCAGCCGACTCCGGGTGCCTCGCTCCCGAGACGTAACCAAAAGGGCTCGGCTTCGGGATATCCGTACCCTCGATCGAACGGAGCATCTCCATCAAGGTCGGATTGTAAAGCCAGTCTCCATCCTCACCATCGGACAGCGGTTCGCTCGGAACTTTTCCGCCCTCAACGCTTCCGCTCAACTCCGAGCACTTGGCATCCTCAGGCCCATCCTCGGGCGGGGAGTCAATGACTTTGAAGTCGAACAGAGCTCCCTGCTTATCCGAAAACTCGCTGCCTTGCTCCGCCTTGTTCCCAGAGGCGGGAGAAGCTTCGGCCTTCACCGAATCCTCTCCTGCAGGCAACTTTCCATTGCCCTGTTCGGGCTGGTCGGATCTCGCCGACTCACCCGTCTTTTTTACTTCGTCCTTACGGACGCCGTCCGGCGAATCACCATGGTCCTCGCCCTCCGGATCAAACTCTCCCATAAACCCCAATTCCGACATCCGCTCGTCCCCCAAAACTAACTTCCCTACCTCAGATACCCTCGCGAGTACCCTTGGCGAACCATCCCAAACTTCCCTGTCACAACACTGTTACGACAAAACCAACACACCGCCATGTCGTTAAAGTATGTTTTTTTATTTACATGCGTTTGCTGCATGGTTATACGCAGCCAAATCTTCGATGAATTCCTGTTTCTGTAATCGAGACGCCTCACGTTGATTCAGGGTTCACCAATTACGGCACCCCAAAACAGATTGACGCGAACCGCGCAAACCAGCGGCTCCAACGTAAGGACAACCACGCCTCCCAGCGTTTTAGAATCCTAATTTCGGCGCGTACCTCGGGCCCTGCAGTTCCTATTGAAACGAGGCCCTGATACCCCGCCTTCCAGCCAAAGAATGACTGGCAAGAAGCTCCCTCCCCACTCAGCTCAACGAATCTCAATCCCACCGACAAGGCCCACACTTGCAAGTTGCATCTCGCAGCGACTCTCTGCCGTTGACAACAGTAGATTCACGCAAGTTGCTTGGATTGCGATTCGCAGCGATTTCGACTCCTCTGCGACCACCCGACAACACTTACAGACTAACAATCATTTTGGTGATGTCCAGCGAATCATCCTTAACCCGCCCGCGTCCAAGCCGCGAGAACGGACTGCGAGCGACTACTCGAAGCCGCCATTCCCTAACCATGCACTGCTTGCAAGTCCTTGGGAATTCATAGCTTGCGAAGCGATCTGCCGCTTGCCAGCAAGTCGATTGTTTTCGAGCTCCAGCACTGAGGGACTTTTTTTCGGAAAAATTTTTGGTGCGAAAAATGAAGCCTGTGGAAAACCGGTTGATTGATTCCAGCGTCCTCGTCGAATGGCGAACATCACCTCCAGATTCGCAGCAACTCACCGGACACTGACGCGTACCGCTCTCCATTTCCCGCAAATCGAGCGATTAAACCGATAGGCAATTCGGTTCAGATCGTCGGCGCCAGTCGCTCTGAGATCTGCTTGCCGCTCTGGGCGAAAAATGCTCGAGGATTTTCCCAAACGACCTGACGGATGGTACTTTCCGGCAGTCCCCGGCGCCGCATTTCAAAGATGAAATCGGGAACAGCTGTCGGCCGCGATGGGCCCCAATCGCCCGCTGAATTAACGCAGATTCGCTCGGCCCCAAATTTCTCGACCATATCCGCCGCACGCGCTGGCGTGCACTTGGTTACCGGGTAAAGCGTCATTCCTGCCCAAAAACCCCGGTCCAGCACTTCCCGCAGCGTATGTTCCTCGCAGTGGTCGACCAAGACTCGATTCGAGTCCAAACGGGAATCCCCCTGCAACATATCGAGAATCATCCGAGTTCCCTGATACTTATCCTCCAGATGCGGCGTATGGATAAGCACTTGCTGGTTGTATTTCGCCGCCAAGTCGAGGTGTTCGAGAAAAACAGTCGCTTCGTTTTTGGTGTTTTTGTTTAACCCAATTTCACCGATCCCCAGAACCCCAGGTCGGTCGAGAAACTCGGGAATCATCGCAATCACTTCGCGCGATAAGCTGACATTCTCAGCTTCCTTCGCATTGATACAGAGCCAACAAAAATGCTGAATCCCAAACTGTGCCGCTCGCCGCGGTTCAACTTCCGTTAATTGACGGAAGTAGTCGCGAAATCCATCCGCAGTTCCCCGGTCGAATCCTGCCCAAAAAGCGGGCTCGCTGATCGCTCGACAACCCATTCGTGCCAACAGCGCATAGTCGTCGGTCGTCCGCGAAATCATGTGCAAATGCGGGTCAATGTAGTCCATCTGCTCGCCTTCTTCCTCATTCCCAGCCAAATCAATCAACCAACATCGGTCGCGGAACTGCTCGATTGAAGCAACTTAAATCCCGAAGTTCTTCCGCCATTGCTCATCGTATTGACGAGAGAAAATCAATTGCACCTGTTCGGCTCGACTCGCAACTCCCGCTGCCCCGCTACTCTCCAGAACGCAACGAAGTGCAGTTCGCAGCTTTTCCAGACGCGGGTCATTGGCATCTGCCGTTCCACTGCGGTCCATCCGGTCGAAAATCGCTCCAAGCTCGAGAATTCGGGCCCGCGCTTCAAGAAATTCCCGATCCAAGACGCGATAGGGTTCAGTCTCTGCCATGTAAAATCACCTTGAGTTATTACCCTTGTGGCCGACTGCGTCTCGACAGCAATCGCGAGCCAACCTTTCAACCGACTATTCTACTTGCTGCAAGGTGCGGCGGGTAAGCCAACCGCGTTGGCGACAGGACGCCTCCTTCAATCAGGAATTCGTTACGCCGATTCAGCAATTAGCCTGTCAAGCTTCTTTCCCTAATTTGCTAAAACCACTTATCCCCCGCTAAGCTTGGTTCTTTGCGAAGTGCGCTCTCCGCTCCCATCCACATCCCGCACGCTTGGTAGTAAGATAGGATTTTGCCAAGCCCTCCTCCTCTGTGGCGGGTTGTGAATACTGTTTCCAAAACAGCTTGGCCTTCCATTTAGCGGTTGCGTTTCCTTTTTTGAGCAACCGTCTCGCCTGCCTTTACGAAAACGATGCCTAGAACGATTGCCATTGGTGACATACACGGTTGCGACACCGCGCTGGCTGAGCTGCTCAACGCGATTGCACCTGAGAAACAGGACACGGTCGTCACCTTGGGGGACCTTGTCGACCGTGGCCCAAACACGGCTGGAGTCATTGAACTGCTGCTCGAACAGATGAATCGCTGTCATCTGATCCCCCTGATCGGCAATCATGAAATCATGATGTTCAGCGGCCTCGAAAACCGGCGGCAGATGGATTTCTGGCTGCAGCACGGCGGCATGGCGACCCTCGCCAGTTACGGCAATCACCCGCAAAATATCCCAGCCTCCCACCGCTCATTTCTGGGGCATTGCCTGAGGCATTATGAGTCGGATACCCACCTCTTCGTCCATGCCAATTACGATTGGCAATCTCCTCTGGATGAACAGGACGACGCCCTGATTTTCTGGCAGCACATTTACGACGAGGTCCCGCCGCCGCATCTTTCGGGTAAACGCGTCATCATTGGACACACCCCACAGTTCGACGGGCGGATTCGCAACCTCGGTCACGCGGTGCTCATCGACACCTACTGTTACGGAAACCAGTGGCTGACCGCGCTCGACGTCGACTCGAATCGCGTTTGGCAAGCCAATAATCTCGGCGAAGTCCGGGAGACAGAATTCCCCAGCCGAGAGTTTCGCTGAGCCCAATCAACCGGCCAGCTAACTGCAAGCAATCCTGAGTCTAAGCTACGCCTGCTTAGGCCGCCTTGCGTCGAACGGTAACCCCAGGAGCCGTTTCTCCGTGCGGTGGAGCGGCATCCGCGTTCCTCACAACGCCCCACATCCGCTCGCCTTGCTCTGCCTCGAGGGAATCCGCAGCCGATCGCACGCGCTTCCGGCCGACGAGCGACAATCGCCCCAGACCATCGAGCCGGTAAACAAGGTCTTGCCAACGGACTCGATTAACCACGCGTGAAGCGAGATTGCCGGTGACAATCAAAGCGGAATTGATCGGCCAAGCCCAACAGTCCCACCTGCGAGCCATGCGATTGAACCTCGAATCCGCGGCGTAGAGCTTGCCCAATTGTCCCCGCACCAATCCCGTCAAGACGGTTGTGCCATAGATACCCCCGGCCAGCGCGAGATAGACGAGAGAACTGAAGGGCTGCGCAGTAAAACTCACTATGCCTTTGGTCATGGCAAACCAAAATCCCGCCTGCGTCATCAAACCAGCAAGCAACAACATGCGGCTGGCGGTGGGAAAACAAGGCTGATGTGACTTAAACCAACGGACTAGCGTCTGCCGCAAGGCCCGCCAATCAGTTTGTACGGTGCGAACGCCAATGCTACGCGGCTCAAAACGAATTTGCTCGCCGTTCAAGCAGAGTGCGGCTTGGGCTGCCCAAGTTTCAGAGAAAGCAGTGTTCCAGACCTGCGCGACTCGCGATTCCTCCAGCCGGTCAACCTTAACAGCCCAGCTCCCCCATAAACCCGGAGCAAACTTCGGTCCATAAAGGCTGGAGACGGAGTTGCTGATCGAGCAGTAGAGATTGTTGACCAAAGACTGCTTACGCGGCACCGCCCAGACGGATCCCGTTGCCGCGGCCACACCCGGTTCGTCCAGACGTCCACAAAGCCAACGGAGCCAGTGAGCTTTCACTTGCAGGTCGCTATCGATGAAAGCCACCACTTTCGCGTTATTTGGCAAGTGCTTCAGCCCAGTTCGCATTTGGTGCACTTTTTGGCTGCAGTTTTCCGCTGGTCCCGAGAAGACCAGGCCCATCCGGGTCATGCGGTATTCTTGCATGAGGTTGCGAATCGTTCCGACAGCCTCATCTTGTTCGTTTTCAACGACGAACAGCAACTCAAAGTTGGGGTGATCCTGCTCCAGAAGCGTCTGGCAATGCTGACGAAAATTGAATGCTAGCCCGCGACAGGGAATGAGTATCACGGCTTTCGATTCGCGGGAAATTTCCGGCGGAAATTGGTCGCGCCGTCTCCGCGCGTAGCGTCTTCCTTCTAGGACCGAGGCAAGTCCCAGCAACACCAAGACCAGGCCGGCCAAGGCGGAAAAACCCAGCAGGAATTCAAAAGTCCCTTGCATGCCCGAAATTAAACTTTCCAAACGAAGCTGGTCGAAGAACACCCAGTGGGAAGCTGCAACGACTGTATCGATTAACAGACTATTGCCATCATCGAATTCAGCCTCCGCCGGAATTGAGAAAAACCCTTTTTTTCCTCCGGGAAATCAACGTTTATCACCAATCCGTTTCGTATTGGCAGTCGCTGGGGCTTTTGATACTTTACCGACCTCGGAAACGAATGCTGTCACTTTCGCAAGTTTCGGTAACGCGGGCCTTTGGGCAAGCTTTCCAAGATTCGCGGCGATGACCAGAGCAGGACGCTTTTGGCCAAAATCGAGCTGACAGGAACGGAAACGCAGCTAATCACTGCGGAGACGAATGAGGGGTTGTCCAACGACAGCCCAAGCGACAACTCCAGCGGCCACCGAGCCCTGAACCAGAGCCTGTCGCTGAGACAAAAAGACGACAACCTCGCAAAGGATGCAACCGTATGCCGTCAGGTAATGGACTGTTGAACGGAGCCCATATCCGCTGGATGATTCGCCGGGACATGCCCGAAGTTCTCAATATTGAATCTCAAAGCTTTGAATTCCCTTGGTCCGAAGACGACTTTATCCGCTGCCTCCGCCAGCGAAACTGCATCGGCATGGTTGCCGAACACGAAGAGCAAATTGTCGGCTTCATGATCTACGAACTCAATCGCAACCTGCTGCATGTCTTGAACTTCGCAGTCCGAGCCGATTTCCGGCGACGAGGTTTGGGCAGTCAAATGCTCGACAAACTGGTCAGCAAGCTCTCGCAACAACGCCGCACCCGAATCACGCTCGAAGTTCGCGAGTCGAACCTCGCAGCCCAACTGTTTTTCCGGCGAGCCGGATTCAAGGCCGTTTCGGTGCTTCGCGACTACTACGAAGATACGACTGAATCAGCATACGTCATGAACTATGCTCTTGAGGCTGACGAATCGGTAGAGCCGCTGAATCGGATCACGCGCATGGCAGGCTAATTTTCGAGTTACCTGCGCGAACGCTTCACGAAATTAATTCACGACCGGAGACTAGCTGTCTCCGGTCAATTCTTTCAGCAGGTTATCGACCTGCAATTGCAACTTTGTGCGAACCTCTGCGCAACTTAGGCCGGAAGCAAAGACCGTTGCTACTGGCTCTCCGGCTTCTATCGTCGTTCCCTCGGCCGGCAGGTCCTTTAGCCAACCATCCAGCCAAGCTCGCCGAAATAAATCGGCCCTTGGGGAGTCGACAATCAACGGTCGCTCTTCTCGCCAGTACACGACGGCTTTACCTTTCATTCCGTTGTTCGAATCCGCGGCGCTCCACTCGGGATTGAGTAAACGACCAGCCCGCGCCTCCCAAAGTTTTCCAATCAAGCTCTGATTCGAGGAGGCGAGTTCCCACAGTTCAGCCGTTGCGGTCGGTCTTGGATTGATCTCGATCGCAAACAAGCCATGAGCAGACCGAATCAAATCGACCCCGACCAATCCGCTCAGCCCAAGATCGTCGGCCAAGGTGCCAGCGACGCGCTGGAAGAGCACGACCTCCTCGGCATCAACCGGCAGAGGACCGATGGCTCCCACGAATTGAAAGGGCTTTGCTCCCAGTGATGCCTCACCGCACAGTTGGCGAAAAAAGCCAAGGCAAAGCCGCTGGCCGGGCTGCAGCCAGAAAAGCAGACTGTACGGCTCGCCCTCAATACGCTGCTGAAGATATTCACCTCGAGCACGGCGGCCCTTTCGAGCGAGGATGTCCTCGACTCGCTTCCACTGGCGTACACGGTTGCCGCCTGCGGAGTAGCGGTTTTTCACCAGCCACTCACCTCGATCTGACTCTTCACGGATTTCCTCCGATTTGGCTTCGACCAGCATCCGCGGGACCCTGAGGCCTGCCGACTCCAGCGGAGCACTCCAGCGGCGGGGATCGCGGCTGGCTAAACAACTTTCTGTTGAGCAGTTCAAAAGCGGCGCAACGGCCCTCAGCCTTTTCACCATCGCAGGCTGAGTCTCAAACCCTCCACCAACGATAATCGCCTCGGGCTTCCACGACGCAGCCAAGCAAGGCACATCTCGCCAGCTTGAAACTTTGGAGACCGGCCCGAGCTCGCCAGTATCCGCATCCGCAAAAAAATCGACGGCGCGACTCCGCAAACCGCCTCGAGAGGCACTTTCCTGCAACCATCTCGCCGAAAATCCAACTACCAACAGCTGCAACGTTTGAGTGCTCATCTGGTTGGCAGCCTGCCCCGCGTTTGGTAACTTAACGGCCTTACTAGCCCTTCCGAAAATCGATCAAACCATTATCGAATCAGGAGTATCTCATGTCGATGTTTGTTGGCGAAGCCCTCGCTGGTGACGGAAATGAAATTGCCCATATTGACCTGCTAATCGGCAGCAAAGCCGGCCCTGTTGGCACCGCTTTTGCCAATGCGTTGGCGACCCAAAGCGAAGGTCACACCAACCTCCTCGCCGTGCTGACCCCGAACCTCGCCGTCAAGCCGGCGACCGTGATGATTACCAAGGTCACGATCAAGGGAATGAAGCAAGCCGTTCAAATGTTCGGCCCTGCTCAAGCTGCAGTTGCCAAGGCGGTCGCGGACAGCGTTTCGTCCGGCGTGATTCCTAAGAATCAAACCGAAGACCTCGTAATCGTTTGCGGCGTTTTCATCCACCCAGCTGCTGCCGACGACAAGAAGATCTACCAGTACAACTACGACGCTACCGTTGCCGCAATCGCCAATGCCATGGGCAACAAGCCCTCGGCAGACGAAATGATCGCTGGCAAGGAAGCCGCCGTGCATCCTTACCGCGGCTTCTAAGCCCGAAATTCCGAGTGGAATCACCCACGAAGTTTCCCGACCTTTTTGCGCGAGAAAGCTTCGTTGGGTGACCAAGCGGCAGGAACGGGTTTCCAGCCCCGCCGAATTGCCGCCCCGAGCGTGGCGACCACTGCGGTTGCTCTCCACCGGTAGCCGAAAGCGATAAATTCAAAGGGCTGGCTTCGGACTTCGGTCTGCGGCCAGCCTTTTTTCATTTCAATCTCCACCAGAATCTCGTCGACGTAATCAGGGCCGAGTCCATGACCAAACGAAAAGTACTGCTGCAACTCGACGTCGACCAACTCGCCAGTTCATTCGATGCGCTCGTAGCGATTGACTCTGGCGTTGAAAATTTGCTGCAATACTCTGGCGTGAATCGTGAGAACCTCATTCCGCTAGTGCATGGTGCGATCTTCACTCGCGGTCCCGCTGACCTACGGAACACTGCGATTTTTCTCGGCGGTTCCGAAGCCGCTACCGCGGACGCCCTCTACCGCATCGCCTTGAAGAACTTTTTTGGCCCGCTTCGGGTCAGCGTGATGTGCGATCCCAATGGCGCCAATACCACAGCTGCTGCGGCGGTCCTGAATATCGAGAAACATCTCGCGCTCGAGAATTCCAGTTTTTCGATCCTCGGGGGCACCGGCCCGGTTGGTTCGCGTGTCGCTCGTATTGCCGCTGCTCACGGAGCGTTGGTACGCATTTGCTCCCGCTCCGAAGAACGAGCCGAGGCGACGATCGAAGCAATCAAGCAGTTGGTCCCCCAAGCTCGCCTTGAACCCTTTGTGTTCATGACTGAGTCTGACATCTCGCGTGCAACAGGCGGCTTCGATGTGCTGGTTGCTGCTGGCGCCGCCGGCGCGTCATTCACCCTGCCCGATTGGTTAGACCACGTCCCGGGCATCAAAGTCGCAGTCGACTTGAACGCTGTCCCACCAACCGGCCTCCTCGGCATCGCCCCCCGAGACGCAGGAGAACTCCGGTCAGGAATTCATTGCTACGGCGCTCTGGGAGTCGGCAACCTGAAGATGAAAATTCACAAAGGCTGCCTCAAGCAATTGTTCGAGTCCAACGACCGCTGCTTTAATACAACCGAGATCTTCAAATATGGTCGGTTCCTTGTGAACTCAGGGTCGTAAACCTCTCGGTAACAGACACTTCAGCAGCTCACCGCCCCACCTCATCACGCTTGCCAACCTCCGCCAAGGTCGTGTCATCAGGTAGAAGCCGAGTGTATTCCGATAATCAGGGACTCATTTGGCTACACAAGCATTTCACTGATTACAACCACCTTCCTCCTTTGGGCAAGTAACGCAGCAAGCAGCTCTTACTCACTGCTACCTTTCATGCAGCGATTGCCACGCTCTGCATTGAGGAACACTCGCAGCGAAATCCTCTTTCTAAACATCGCCGCTTTGTGCAGCGCAGACCTTTCTGTCTCCCCCTCGTTGCCGAGGGGAAAGGGTCCGGGTTTTAGAGTATCGGCAGCTAAAACCCGCGCAGCTCCCAATCACCGCTCCCTTTCTCTGCAAACCCTTCGCCTGTTACTGAAGCTGCCACCGCAGAGTAAGATAAAACGCGAGGTCCCCCCTGCTCCAGTCGCCCAGAGAATTCCCACTATGCTGACTCGCCGCTCCGTTTTAACCATCCTTGCCGGTACTGGACTAGGCACACCCGTCTTTCATCGCGCCCTCGCGCAACTGGCTCAAGGCACTGCACAGGTCACACCAGCGATGATCGCTCAAGCCGCTTGGGTTAGCGGCATTCAGCTTACCGAAGAAGAGCAGAAGACCATCGCTCAAAAAGTTCAGGCCAATGGCGTGGCGCTCGAGCAACTCCGCAAATACCCGATCGAACACACCTATCCACCGGCTGTACTCTTTCAAACGCTCAGCGGCACGGCCGATAGCGCGAACGCGGTCGAGAGAGATGCGAGCTTTGGTGACACGGCGGCCTTGCCACTTCCAGAATCGGCTGAGGCACTCTGCTACCTCCCCGTTTCAGAACTCTCCGCGTTAATTCGCACGCGGCAAGTAAGCAGTGTCGATTTAACAAAGCGTTACCTCGAACGCTTAAAGAAGTACGACCCGATGCTTCGCTTCGTCGTCAACTTTACCGAGGAACTCGCGATGCGGCAGGCTGAACAAGCCGACCGCGAAATTTCCGCTGGCCATTACCGCGGCCCTCTCCACGGAATTCCTTGGGGAGCCAAAGACCTGATGAGCGTTCCGGGCTATCCCACGACTTGGGGGATCCCTGTCTATCGCGACCGAGTGCTCGATGAAACCGCAACCGTCGCCGAACGCCTCGCTTCAGCCGGGGCGGTCCTCGTCGCCAAACTCTCGCTCGGCGCCATCGCGATGGGCGACAAATGGTTTGGCCAAATGACTCGGAATCCTTGGAATCCGAGAAACGGGTCGAGCGGATCTAGTGCCGGTTCCGCCTCGGCGACGGCCGCTGGTTGTGTCGGGTTCTCAATCGGAACCGAAACCCTGGGAAGTATCCTTTCACCGTCCATTCGCTGCGGGACGACTGGTCTGCGTCCGACTTTCGGTCGAGTCAGCCGCCACGGCTGCATGCCACTCGCCTGGTCTTTCGACAAGGTCGGACCGATCTGCCGCAGCGTCGAGGATTGCGCTGTCGTCTTTTCGGCAATTCATGGAGCAGACGGGCGCGATCCGACTGCGATTAATCGCCCCTTCGATTGGCCAAACAGAGTCGATCTGCGAAGCATTCGCGTCGGTGTCCTGAAACGTGAGAATCAGGCTGAGTTGAGAGAAGAGGAAGCGATCCTCAAAGATATGGGCTGCCAGATTGTTCCCGTGGAACTCCCCAAAGATTTCCCTCTGCGGGCATTAATCCAAGCGATCGACGTCGAGTCCGCGGAAATTTTTCAAGACTTGCTCATCGCCGGAAAAACAGAAAACTGGAATGACTGGACTGACATCTTCCGCGCGGCTCATTACTATTCCGCTGTGGACTACCTCAAGCTAATGCGTGTCCGCCGTAAATTAATGTTCGAAATGGAATCGCTGATGAAGCAAGTCGATGTCCTGTTCAACTGCAATGATATTTTGCACACCAATCTAACCGGACATCCTGCCGTAGTGCTCCCTTGGAAAGTTGCCCAGCGAACGGAAACTCAGCGACCGATCCCCGCGACTTTCGCTGGACAACTGTTTGATGAAGCCCGCCTCTGTGCAGTCGCGCATGCCTTCCAGCAGCGTGCGACGGGCCACCTCCAGCGACCGCCGTTAGATGAGTTCCTGGAACTCCACTCAACCGGCAAGCTCGATGTGGCTGAGCCTGCCCCCAATCAAACCGCCCCGCCTCCCTCTGAGCAAAAGCCAGAAGAGAAGTCAGGCGGGGGAAAGTACTAGACCTCGTAGTCTTCGTAGGGTGGTAAAAGCTCGCGGGCATGCCACGTTAATCCGTCATTTATTCGCAAACCTTGCAGCTCATGCCGTCCCCGGCGCGGCGCTGGGCGATGGTCTCCCGACCTCGCCCCCGGTGCGGTATCCCGTTGTTGGGCGTAAATTCACCTCCCCGTCGAACCGCCCGTGCCCCCCGGTGAATTTTTTTTGCCCCGCGCAATCTTTGGGGGGCGACGTACGGTTCGACCTTTTCGAATCACTTCGTCCGTTAACCCGGGGTGGCGCGGCCGAAACGCTGCGCATTTATCGGCCGCTCTACCCCGGGCTGGAGGCTGAGAGGCCGTTGCCCAGAAGAGCCGATCCGCTCCTGGTGCGCGAACAGGTACTGCAACACGCCCCTTGCTGAGCCGCAGCGACGTCCGACCCTACCTGCAATGACCACCTACCACCCACGACTCCAATCAACACCGGCTCATCCCGCGGTCATTGCCTGAACCAAGAAAGCGTTCACATAGCGAAAAAAATCAAACGATTCTCAGCCCGAACAGCCCCCTTCCAAGTGCCACCTGGCATAGTAAGGCAGCGATAATTCCGCTAATATCCCCTTACTGGCGTGTATCCGCCATTAACCAACACTTCGCAGCAGACAGGGCCCCGTCCTCAACCAGCCATTGGAGGTAGGTTTGATACGGGGAAGCAAAGCATTGCAACCGACCATTGGCTTGCGCCGCTTTGCCTCTCTGTCGCCCACTTCGACAAATCCCCAGACGAAAAGATTCGGGGCAGACATTGCCGCTGGGGCATTAACTAGACCAAGGAATCAGACTTCATGAGCACTGTCATCAAGACCGCCTCCGAGCCAGCCTTCCAACTCGATTCGGCTTTTGATTATGGCGACGAATTCGGCCCCGAAAAAATCGTTTACATCTACGAGCCTCGCTGTGGCCTGCGCGGAATTGTCGTGATCGACAACAGCAGTATCGGTCCGGCGATCGGCGGAATTCGAATGACTCCGACGGTCAACACCCGCGAGGTTTTCCGGCTGGCTCGCGCGATGACTTGGAAAAACGCGCTTGCCGGGATTCCACACGGTGGCGGGAAGTCGGGAATTATCGCCGACCCGAGAACGCTCACTCTGGAACGAAAAGAAACGCTCATTAGGCAATTTGCCCGCGGCATCGAAGCACTCAACCAGTACATTCCCGGCCCCGATATGGGAACGGACGAAACCGCGATGGCTTGGGTCCGAGATGAAATTCGCCGCTCGGTTGGACTTAGTTCCGTACTCGGTGGAATTCCGCTCGATCAAGTTGGTGCAACCGGCTTCGGCTTGGCTGTCTGCGCCGAAGTCGCCCAGCACTTCGCTGATATCAATCTCAAGGGCGCGACCGTGAGCATCCAAGGCTTTGGAAACGTCGGTCGGCATGCGGCCTCTTACCTGACTCACCCCAAACGTGGAGCCGTCGTTGTAGCAGCAACCGATTTGGCGGGAACGGTTTACAACCCGGATGGAATCTACGTCGAAAAGCTGGTCAACTTGGTCAAAGCCGGGCAGCCGATTACGGACTACCGCGAGAACGGGACGCAGATTCTGCCACGCGAAGAATTCGTTAACATCCCTGTCGACATCTTTGTCCCTGCGGCCCAGCCTGACGTGATCACCGAGGCGAACGCACCGCTTCTAAACTGCAAGTTGATGCTGCAAGGTGCTAATATCCCCTGCACCGAGGCCGCCGAACGCATCCTCCATGAACGCGGAATCATCTGCGTGCCGGACTTCGTTGCGAATGCTGGCGGTGTGATTTGTGGTAGCGTCGAGTACCACGGCGGAACGAAGTCGACAGCCTTCCAGGAAATCGAGGAAAAGCTCAAAGAGAACACGCTCGCCGTTCTCGACCGAGCCAAGCGAACCAAGCTAACGCCGAGAGCCGCCGCTCTCGAATTGGCCAAAGAACGCGTCAAAGAAGCAATGAGCTATCGCCGCGCTAACTAAGTCTCAAAGCTAACTAAGCTTCAAACGCGTTCCATCTGTTTCTGCTGAACTCCGGAGCCTCCCGTCCCACGGGCTTCTCCCGGCAACCCTCGGCTCGGCAGTTTTTTCCCAGCCAACCGCTGGGCGTGTTCCGCCATAGTCACGACTTCGAAATGACGGGTCAGTAACGTCAAAGTCCCGCGCACAATCCTGAGCTTCTTTTCGGAAGGCAAATTCATCGCCGGAAAGAATGCCAATTCGGGCTCATCGTCGCAACCAAGAAAGTCCAGCGGATGAAGCAGCACCGACGGCTGAACTCCAGTCAACCGACAGAGCCGCAACGCAGTTCCGAAATAGGTTAGTGCCAGCCACTCCGAGAACTGACCGAGATAAAGCACGTAACTCAAATGAAACGGTAAACGAAAGATTGGCATGGTTGAGACGGGAATCTCGAGCAATTTCGCTTGAGCATTGCGCCAGTTGTATGGCTTCAATCTTTGGAACCCATCCAGCCAAGATCCGAAGAGATTCTTTCGTTTTGCTCGTTCCGCAGCGTTAAAGCTAGAGCGGAGAAAGAAGTATGCTCTCGCCAACGGCCCCAAAAAAGTTGGAAACGTGCTGCAATCGTATTGGTACCCTCGCTCCATCAAGACCTTGATCACGTCAGGAGAACAACTAAACCCAGGCCCGCGAAACCCGATCGGACGCTGAGTCGTATGCCTGCCGATTGCTGCTTCAGCTTGCTCAAGCTCAAGCTCCAGTTGCTCTCTGGAGTAACGCTGCAGCCAAGGCTCGTGGGAAAAAGAATGATTTGCGATTTCATGTCCCGATTGAACCAGCTTCGCAATCGCCTCGTCATTTTTTTCCAAAGCCGCATCTTGGCCCACAACGAAGACCGTGATTCGCAACGAAAACTCGTCGAGCATCTGCTGAATTCGTGGAACCACTCTATCGAGATAGCTGGGATAACTCTCCCAAGCTTTATCCCCATGAGTCTTGAGATAAGACCATTTGTTGTCCAGATCCATCGACAGGCTGGCGATCGCTCGTTTTGAGTTTTGTTTTTCCATTACGTTTTCCCGCCCCAATATTCAATTGGCCCTACCCCAAACCAGTCGCTTTTACTTGCGACGTGTGAAGGCCATTTGTCGCATTAAGCCCAAGTGCTCGCCAATGACTTGCAGGGTTCGCATCTTACTTTGGCCGTATCGTCGAACATTCAGGACCGCAGGCACTTCCACCATACCAGCCCCTTTGTTTTCTAATCGCCAAAGAATCTCGGCCATCCCGACGAACCCATCAGAATCGATCTGCAGGTTCTCAAGCGTTGTTCGGCGATAGACCCGAAAACAACTCGTATACGAATAAAGCTTGGTCCGAAACAACCGCGTGTAGATGACACTAGCTCCCTGCGAGAGCGCTAGACGCCATCGCGGAACATTTTCAACGCCGCCCTTGGGGTGATAGGGCGAGCCAACAACGACGTCGACCCCGGGCCCAGCCTGAGCGATTAATTCCGGGAGCTTGAGCGGATCAAAGGTGCAATCCGCATCGATCGTCGCGACCCACTCGGTTTTAGCCGCAGCCATCCCCGTCTTTAGAGCAGCCATGATTCCGCGGTTATTACCATGCTGCAGCAATTGGAATTCAGGCAAGTGCCCAAAGTGCTGCTGGAGTAAGTCCCAAGTCTTATCGGAACTGCCGTCATCGACCAAAATGTAGTGAAACTCCACTTCGTCGGAGGCGTCCGCTTCCATCTCACGGAGTTTCTCCGCAAGGAAACCGATCGTCTCTGCTTCGTTGTAACAAGGCACGATGACCGTGACTTGTTTCTTGACCGCTCGACCTGCGGCATCGCCGGCCAAACCCCGAGATGATAATTTTTGTTCAATACTCATGTTGTAAATCGTTGTAGTAAATCTCTAAGCAAAAAGAACTGACAATCAACGAGCCCTTGAACGAGGGCCATTCTCAATAGACTTCTCAATGGCGTCGCAAAATTGACCCGCACAAACTTCAGCCGTGATGCCCTCTACCGTCTCTCGGCAACGCTGGCTCATTAGGTGTAACTCGGGAGTGGTCGCTGCTAGGGCTCGCTCCAGTGCTTTTTCCAACCCTCGCTCCTCACTCGGACTGTAAAACCATCCATTTTGACCCTCGTTCCCATAAACCTCCATACTCTGCGCAGCTCGACTACCCACTACCGGGCAACCGGACGCAAACGCCTCAATCGGAACGAGGCCCCATTCATCAGCCAATGACGGGAAAAGACAGATATCTGCCCAGCCATATGAGGCCGCCAACTCTTCGTCGTTACTCGCCCCCTTCATCTCTAAGTGCAGGTTTTTCGGCAAAGCCCCCTGAAAACATTTCTCTTCCGGTCCCGCACCACAGACTCTTAAATTCAGCATTCGCTCTGGGTGCCGACTCGCCCATTGAGTAACCGCCTGCACGAGTGCGGCTATGCCTTTTCGCTTTGTCAGATTTCCTGAAAAAAGTATCCGCTGGACACCATTTCCCGAGAAACTCTTCGCACCTTGAAAAACTTTCTCTCTGTCAAAGAAGTACTGGAAAAATGCCAGATGATCTTCCTGAATCCCCAACGACTCCAGATATCTCCGGCAACTTGGTCCGTTGTAGGTAAAGCAATCGACCCGCGGGACCAACAGCTTTCTCAATTGCCTTCGTCCCCAGCCTCGCTCCTGTTCAATCGCTTCGGACATATTGCCCACCGCTATCAGCGGCAGCCGATTGCGCTTCGCAAAATGACTGGCAAGCAAGGTGCGAACCCCCAGTTCGAACGAGACCACCACATCGGGCTCAAGCCGTTTCAATTGCGAGATCGTATCGTATGGCAGATGGATAAAATTATCTTCCGCGAAGCCCGCTGAATGTCGCCACTTCCGTACGACCGTCCAGTTTTTCTGTACGGCAACATCGAGTTTCCCCCAAACAGGATCCCAATGCCGGTCGGCCTCCATTGGCGTGCTCAGCAAAAGCGTCAACTTGCCAACGCGTCGCTGAACCTCTTCAAACACGTCAACATGCAGCTTTCGCAAGTAATTGGTGAGTACAACCACATTTAAATGCTCAAGCGGAATGAAGCCCTTGCGCCTCGCGGAATCCAAAGTGGGGCTAGGCGTCGTTGTCATCGTCTTCATCGACCGCCTCCATTGCCCGGCGTGGTACTGGTGAGTGGACTCTGACACGTCGAGTTGACGCGGCGCCAAACCAAGGCAGTCGACAGCAAGATCATCGGCGCGGAATCAAGAACCAGAAAGCAGACGTTTTCCGCTAATCCGTTGAGAAAGATGAACAGAAAAAGTGCGTCGGCTACCGGTTGGGGATCGCTCCATAGCTTTCCAAAACCATAAAGAAAGGCCGCGGCCAGCAGTGCCATCGGGATGATTCCACCCGATAGACCAACATTGAGCATCATGTTGTGAGTGTATCGCGTGTATTCGGCCAACAAATCCTTGCTCGTTGCCGCACCGTAACCCGTCAGCGGCCGCTGGGCAATCAAACGCACCGAAGCACCCCAGATTTCACTGCGGCCTGTGCCAGAAGTCAGCTCCTCGGTCGTCCCGGATTTAGACACCAGATTGATTAATCTCTGGTTCAGCTTTTGCCCCAATCCCGGTTGAGTCGAAAGCACAATAAAACTACCCACAAGAATCGCGCCGACTCCAAGAGTCGCCGCAATCGCCGGTCCTCGAAGCAACTTTTTCCGATACATGAAGGCAAAACTAATCACAGTTGCCAGAATCGAGGTCCGTGATGCACAAGCGATCAGGCTAACAATCGCCAGCAGCGCCATTCCCGCCACCAGCCATCGCTCGCTTTGCCTCTTAGCTACCGGCAAGAAAAGACAGTTACCGATGAGCAGCGCCAGCCCCGCGTATTGCCCGATTGCGTTGGGGTGAGATAAGCCGCCGAATCGAGCGACAAATTCTCCATTGTCGATCGGCTCAAGAAAAGTCGCTGCCTCGCGATTTAACAACCACAAGCCCCATGAGCCGGCAAGAAAGGCGACACAAGCCAGTCCACAAATTCTCACGACCCGCTCCGGGCCAATTTGCAGGGCTCCGCCCATCGCTCCCCAAATGCAAGCCCCACTCGCTAAAGCAGAGGCAAACGAAACGGCAGGCGAAGTGGAAAGCAAGCTCGTCACCATCAACCAACCGGAGATACCGGTCAACAGCAGCCCCGGAATCGAGAACATCAGCCTCAGCATCCCCGGCTGAAATAACATTCGATGCACCGAGTACGCACCAAGGCAGGCAATGAAGAGTAACTTGAGCAACGACTGAATATCGAGCGTCGTCGTCGTATCGGCATCTTGATCGAACAGACTAATCAGATTCGCAAACGAAACCAAATAGATCGCCGCACAACCGACGACCAAGGACAAAGGAAGCTTGGCAATCCGAAACAGGTCGCCAGCAAACACCGATTTGATTGGTCTTTCAATCATGGCCCGCCTCCTCGTGTTCGAGAGTTGGGCGAGGACCCAGTGGCCCCACTTGCAGACAGAACAGGCTTAGCACCAATGCGACAAGCGATTGACCGATCAAGGCTCCAGCCGGAATGGCGAATAGTTTCAGCGAAGGAAACAAGAACCAGACGCTTGCCAACATCACGACGATTGCCACGAGGCGAGTCCATACTCCGAGCATGGAGTAGCCGCGGCCCTTGAGAAAGCTGTCAACAAATTGCAAGTAACCCTTGAGTGCGCAGCTCGGAAGCAACCAAAGCGCAAACGCAATCGACATTTCAAATCCCCCACCGAACAAAGTGGCTATGAGGGGAGGCAATACCAGCCACAATCCCATTCCGACCAGAGCCTGAAGCCCGAGGGCCGACAACAGGAGCAACAAGACTCGTGAAGGACGCGGTCGAAACTCAGGATTGTTCCCGGCATTAAAGGAGAATAACGCTGCCGCATTCGGAAGTAAGGTTACGAGCGTCGCTGCCGGAATCGCCACAAAATAGTTTCCCGCTTCCGTAAAACTTGCAAGCATCACGATCAACAGTACGTCCAATCGCTCGAAACATTCGCTGGCCAACATCGACCAGCCATAACCACGACCTATCCCCAGCAACTCGGTTGCCTTGAGTTGAACAGCGCCCCCTTTGCGATTCTCTAAACTTCTCCCCTCCTCCCCAGCGTCCCTCGAGTGTGGCAAGAGCGTCGGAATCAACCCAATCACCCGCGAAGCCAGAAACAACAGACAGACCTGTTCGAGATCATGTCCCGGCCAAAGACTACTGCCGCCGAAACCAAACCAAGCCGCCAAAAGAAGCGGGAAGCAAGCGCCAAAAAATAACCGGTTGAGGTTGTAGCGAAAAAAATCACCCCGCCCGCGATCGACTCCTGAAACCACAATTTGAATATGTTCCAGCGGCAGAAACAAAGCCGTCAGTGCGACCAGGCCCAGCAATGCTCCCTTACCCGTTGGAATCAAAAAGACAACAGCAAGCGCCACCGCAACCGCAATTGTCAGGACACCAGTAAGCAAACCGAGACGCAGACCAGCCGCGCGCAATTGCCCGCTACTTGCCCGGTACCGACCCGCCAAGGCAGTGATTACTTCTGTCGCTCCCATCATCCCAACGTAAAGCAACAAATCCCGAGGAAAGAAAAGAATCGTTCCGAACTCACCTCTTCCGTCTGCACCCAAGCATCTCGCTAAGATCACGCCTTGAACGAAAAAGATACCGAAGAGCAACCAATTCGAAACAAAGGTAAACAGAAACTGCAGTAACGCATTCCGCTTTCGGCCCAGCGCAGCACCTATCGGCTGACTACTGGCCAAGGGCTTCGAGTCAGACTGAGATCCAGTCAACGATCGGGCCTGAAGCGGCATCTTGAATTCCCGAATTTAGCCCGAACCACGCTGGGCTAACACAACGAGCAGGGTCCGAAAAAGCAGTTGCAGATCAAACAATGGAGATCGTCGCTGGATGTACTCAAGGTCCATTCTCATCCACTGATCGAATTTGACCCTTCGAGCACCAGAGACTTGCCAAATGCAGGTCAATCCGGGCAGTGTCACCAAGCGGTGACGATGCCACGGTCGGGATGCGTACGATTCGCTAACGGGCAGTGGTCGCGGACCAACCATCGACATCTCGCCCTTGAAAACGTTGATCAACTGCGGCAGTTCATCGATACAGGTCTTGCGGAGAAACCTCCCGACACGAGTGACCCGAGGGTCTCGCTCGATTTTGAAAGCCGGGCCGTCCTGCTCGTTCTTGTCCAGCAAGTCCCGTTGCAATTTCTCTGCATCGGGACGCATCGTGCGGAATTTGTAAATCTTGAACAGTCTGCCGTCTTTACCCTCTCGAACTTGAGCAAAGAAAATCGGTCCCTTGGAGTCGAGCCTTACGGCCAATGCAGCTCCGACGAGCAGCGGAGAAAGGACCAACAACCCGGCCGCTGACGAAGCAATGTCAAACGAGCGTTTCCAGACAGGTGTTGGCGCAGAGGCAATGATCTCACGCTCTCCCGAGAACAGTACGCGTCTTGCCAAGTCCGCCTCCTCTACGGAATCCGCGCCGGCAGCAATCCGATCCGACTTTAACTCTTGGTCGCCAATCGAGGGTGAAATCCCGTCAACCAATTCATCGCTTCGAGATGCGATGCGATCGTCCCATGGATAAACCTGAGTCACAATCTCCAGATTGATCCCGGCCTTTTCTGCGATTCCCCGCAAGTCTCGGGCAAGCGTCTCCGCTCCAGGAGCATCGGTCTCAGGTAGCAAAAGGCAATACTCACTCTTCCAAATACCTAGCTCGTCGGTGAATCGGACCCGAGCTTGAACAAGGTCGAGCATTCTTCCGACTGTCGGTTCGCCCATCCCATTTGTCTTTAATACGAGCAGCGCAAATTCCCTTCGCATCGCTCGGCGATCACATCGTGAGATTTCCTTGCGCAAAGCCGTCTCAAAACTGACCGGGTCTAGCACACCCGCGTGCCCCGCTTGGACGTTGGGGCGTCCAAGCAGGCTTCGAATGCGCTCCAGCCAAGAGCTTTTGCGTACTTCTTTTTTGATAATCATTGATGAAAAACTTGTTGTGGAATTTAACGAGGCTAGCCCGTTTTGATTGAACGATTAACAACTTTGCCGAGGATCTCAACCGGAAAGTCTCGCAAATACCTCCGCAATTGGTTCATCTCGGCAGGCAACTCACCGTCGCCTCTACAAACGAGTAGCAAGCCATCCAATTGAGACGCGACTGTTTGGCTCAATTTACTCGTCGAGGGAGAAAGCAAATCAAAAACGACAAAGTCAAACGACGACAATTCCCGTTGCACCAAGTCCGCTATCTTGGCCCAAGGGATGTTCCGCGACTCATCGTTTGCGGTATTTCCAAATGGCAACAACTTTAGGTTTTCGCGCCAGCCATTCGCTAGGCAATTTTCAAGTGGCTTTTCTTGAGCCAGAACTTGCCTCAAGCCCGCGGCCCCAGCCTGTTCGTTCTCCGCGCTTACTAAGGCAACTTTCCCCGCGAATGAACTCTCTGCCAGCGAGTTCGCCAAGTTCCGAGCAACCGTGCTTGCGCCTACCTCCGGGGCGACTCCCATTACGCCCAGAGTCAAAACGCGACTACGACGTCCAGCCCAACCGCGCACCTGCAAGGCAAGTGCATCGAAATGCGACTGCAGCGCCTCGATCGGCCGAAAGCCAATCTTCGCGTTCTGTTCTGAACTAAGTTTTCGCACCATTAAGCCTTTACCTTTGTAAAGCTCTATCGAACTGCCGCTTTCGTGAGCTCAACTTCTGGCAAATGAGCCAAGACAGGCAGGTCATCTAACCGATCAGTTTGGACTTCTTTCTTGGTAGATCGCGTTGCACCTTGCAGAGGCCACTCTCGCAGCAGTGCTCCGAGGCAACCGAGTAGAAACCCCAACAAGGTGCAGGCGGGAAGGAGAACGACCGGGTTCGGACTCACGTGCTTGACCATCAATACAGCCGGCTGAGCAACGACGACATCAGAAATCCGTTCCTGGTCTAACTGGTCCAGGATTTGTGCTTCACCCTGTTTCTCGATGTAGAGCTGCAGTTGTCGACGAGCGATATCGATCTCTCTCTGGAGTACCTGAGACTCGATGTCCAACTGGTTAAGTTCCGTCAGTCGTTTATCCGTTTCCTGCCGCTGCTCGCTCAGGGTCAACTTTTTTCCCTTCAGCCCCTCAAGGGCCGCAGTCGCCGAGACCAGCTCCGTTTTCACGTTTTCGTAGGTCTTATTCGGAACCGCGGCAAGCTCCGTCCTCTCCTCAGGCAAGTCGCCGAGTTCCTCACGCAACGACTCAATCTGACCGGTGATTTGGATCACCTTGGGGTGCTCCTCGGAATAGGTAGCCAATAACTTTGCCCGTTCCGTCTCCAGGGCAAACATGTCCGACAACGCCTTTTCCGTGCTCAGTCGCTCTTTGCCTTCGACAGGCGTCTCGAGGAGTTCGGGAATCTCAGCAAGCTTGCTTTGCAACTCGGCAACTCTGCGGTCGACTTGAGACAGCTCTGCATCCACATCGCTTAGCTGCAACTCCAACTTGTCCAGCACCGCTTGTTCCGTGGACTTGGCTGCGTCTACCGAGAGGAAGCCATGCTGGTTGCGAAAGTCACGCAGTTTCTCGGTCGCGCGATCGAGTTGCTCTTGTTGCCTGACCAACTCTTGTTGGAAGATCTTTCGCGAGCTTCCGGTAGCATGAATTTCGAGATGCTTTCCTCGAGTTTCGGCCATTAACTTTTCCACAATCGCTTGCGAGAGTTTAGGGCTGGTCGAGGTAGCAAAAACGGAGATGACGGACGTATTCTTCTCGAGCGATATCGAAAGATTCGACTGCAGTTCCCGGACAGCGAGTTCCCGCGTCTTCTGCGTACGATACTCCTCGCTCGTCATTCCTTCGAAATCCCCTTGCCCACTCGAGAGAAGGCTGGGAAGGCTATCAAGGAATTTCCAACCACCGGCAAGAATCGCTTCTGCTCCGACTTGGTCCACAACACTACGGAGCACACTTTGGCTGCGAGCGATCTCCAGCACGGAACGGATCTCTGTCTCGCGGCTATCTTGAATCGAAATCGGTTTCGAATTAGTCGTCGGGTCCAGCCCAATGTTCGCGCGACCAACTTGAACGTAGAGGGTTCCCTCAGAACCATATTTTCGCGGCAATGATTTGTAGAGCGCGATCGAGGAGAAGGCAGCGATTAGAGTGATACCCGCGATCAACCAACGTTGGCGCAGCGCAGCACTGAAAAGATCCAACAGAGTGATTTCAGAGCCCGAGTTCATGGAGCGGCGGCGGGTGAGAGGCGGGAGCGAAGAGCAGGGAGTCGCAATGATGGAGAAATCGCGGATACAGTCCTCTCCGTTTCAAAGGGGACGCCAACGCAACTTCTGGCCACCATTGCAGTATATTTGGGCCGCAAACCCTCACAAGTTTGCCCGTCTTACCCAACCGCCATTTCAATTCAGTTGGCACGGGTCGTATTGAGAGTTCTGAATCTTCGGTTAGTGCCGCTTATCCGGTCGCCGCGGCAGGGGGACTTGGGATTCCAACCGCCGGTCGTGCGCGAGCCTGTGCGGATTGGGGCAACTCAGACAGTCATTTAGTGAGCAGAACTACTCGGATAGCAACTGGCAAGCGAACATTCGCTCGCATTTCGAACCACTAAAGCAATTGGTCGAGGCTCAAGTCAGCAAGTGATCGCACCAAAAAATCTGGCTTACTCTCAGCCAGTCGTTCCAAAGAGCAACCTCCTGTCGCCACTGCAACCACTCGGGCACCAATCGCTCTGCCGCATTTGACGTCCGCAGGAGTATCTCCGATCACCACTACTCGCTCAGGGTGGAATTCGGAGCCAAGTCGCGCTGCCGCGGCGGCTTGAGCTTCACGGGCGACGTCGTCCCGCTCCAGATGGTGGTCGCCGTAACCACCGAAATCAAAAAAGTGCTCCACGCCATAAGCAGACAATTTCAGTTGAGCAGCCTCCCGGGCATTGCCGGTTAGCAGGCCAAGTGAGCAACGCTGGTCGTCCAGCATGACGCGCAGCAATTCAGGAACCCCCGGCAAAAGTGCCCCTCGGGACTCCTTTAAGCAACTCGCCAACTGCACGTGATACAACTGGCGAAAGGCACGAAAATGCTTCTCAAAGGGCAGGTCAAGCTTGCGAAATAGTTCTTGGACAATCGCGTAATCTGTTCGACCGTGATACTCGAGCTCGGGATAGTCCGAAACGCCAAGCAGCCGATGCAAAGTCTGTTTCATGGCCGTGATGCCGGCTCCGCCGGTCAACATCAACGTCCCGTCGATGTCCCAGAGCACCGTCAGCTTGTGCGTCTCGCCAGCCATATCCGTCTAAGCCTCATGTTGGACACCGGCAATTACCCGTGAGTCCTTTAACCAACCGAAAAAAAGAAACGGCCGCCACTCTAATGAGCGACGACCGTTTTGAATTTTATCAATGACAGTTCGCTGGAACATGGGACTACAGTCCCAGTCGAATCCAGCAAACTTTACTTGTGATTGCGACCACCAATCCGCATGCCGTAGAACGACCGCCAGATAAAGAAGTTCGCAATCAAGAACAAGACGCCGGCAATCACCGCGTTCAGCGAAACGCCGTACTTGGTGGCAAAATCAGCGGCGAAAGTCTGCTTGCCCATGCTCACGGCCAATTCCACGGCCAACAGGCCGAAGAGGGTCGTGAACTTGATAACTGGATTCAAGGCAACCG
>Ga0169931_10001592_pt1 | contig 37377 bp, 30 predicted proteins | sample Kivu_15m_20L_FD_129675 | JGI IMG/M metagenome (GOLD analysis project Ga0169931, IMG submission 129675) | Freshwater microbial communities from Lake Kivu, Western Province, Rwanda to study Microbial Dark Matter (Phase II) - Kivu_15m_20L... | ecosystem: Environmental > Aquatic > Freshwater > Lake...
CGGGTGGACGAGACACGGGTGGACGAGACACGGGTGGTCGAGACAGAAGCGATGGCACTCGGGAAGTTGGTACGCGTGAGATAACCGCTCGCGATGCTGCCGCGAAAGATTCTGGAAACGCGGAGAGGGTTGACCGTGGCGAGCGGCGTGATGGTCGCGACTCGCGGGGTGGACGTTCTCGGGGTGGTCGGCATCAGGACCGGCGGGATACAGCGGAACGAGGTGGTGGAGAATCTCGTCGAGATGAGGTTCCTTTGTACGACGAGCCATTTGTAGAAGTCGATGCTGAAGATGAAGTGGATTTGAGTTTTGGGCCTCCCAAAAATCGAGGCGAAAAAGTGCGACCGGCATCGGCAGGCTGGGAAGTTGAAGCCGAAGCTGACGTCGAGGATCGAGATAGCGAAGGGGAGATGCCTGAACGTCGTGGGCGTCGCCGGCGCAATCGGCGACGCGGTGGTCCTGGGCGCAGTGAATCTGGGCGCAGTGAATCTGGGCGCAGTGAATCTGGGCGCAGTGAATCTGGGCGCAGTGAATCTGCGGAAGGTCGCTCTCCTGTTCGGTCCGAGAGTCGGGATTCTCGACCGAGTCGCGAAGTGGCTAAGCGGTCAGTTGATGACGTAGAGCTGGAGTATGAAGCGGGCGTTGTGGACGAAGTGGCGGATGAAGGTAGCGAGAGTGGTGCGGGACCGAGCGGCTCGGAGCGCCGTCGGCGCCGTCGCCGACGGGGTGGTCGGCGAGCGGAGTCCGGAAAGGGACCTGCGGCCGAGTTGGACCAGGAGGAATTAGACTTGAGTGAGGGATACAATCTTCCAAGTCTATTGGCTGACGAGATCGAGGCATCGGAGGATGATGATAGTCGCCACACCAAGATTCCAACTTGGGAGGAAACTTTGAAGATATTGGTCACCACGAACATCGAAGCTCGACATCGCCCAGACCAGCGTGGCGGTGGGCAGCGTCAAGGTGGGGGGCATGGTGGTCGCGGAAGAGGTGGGAATCGCTCTCAAGGGAAGCGTTAATTAGTCGGGATTCTGTGTGAACCTCGGGCCGACGCGAGGTGTTTTGGGGCTAAGGCCTAGTCCAAGGACCTGAATCGGGATAAGATACGGTTCTTCGTCTGAGGGCTGGAAGGCTTTCACGACGAGGGTCTTGGGTAACTGAGTTATTCGGGCTAGTTTGTTATTCGGGTAAGTTAGCTGTGCGACAGGGGCTCTCGCGAGGGGGAGCCGTGAACCGGGTCAGGACTTAATTGTAGCAGCCATAAGCGAGGTACTCTTGTGCGAGGGCCTCTGACGCACAGTTGATTTTCTGTAATGGCCAAAGCTGGACATTACATTTCTTCCACTCCGAAATCTGAAAAACATGCATATCCGCTCCGGCAACCCATTCATGCGTTGAATGCAGGCTGGCTGAGCTGCGGCTGCTGGGATCCACATCATGGGAAGGCAACAAGCCATGGCTGAAAAAGAGGGGACTCAGGTTTCAGCGGATTCAGCTTACACGGTAGTCGCCCGGCGTTATCGCCCCAAAAGTTTTTCGGAGTTAGTGGGTCAAGAGAATGTTTCTCAGGCTCTAGCAACGGCGATTCGGACTGGGAGAATCGGCCATGCGTATTTGTTTACGGGTGCCCGTGGGGTTGGGAAAACTTCGACCGCGAGAATTTTTGCCAAGGCATTGAATGCGGGAACTGGACCGTCGGCAGATCCTGATTTGGAATCGGACATCGCGTTGGCGATCGATGCGGGTGAGGATTTGGATGTCCTGGAAATTGACGGCGCTTCGAATCGCGGTATTGAAGAGATTCGGCAGTTGCGAGCTAATGTCCATGTGAGACCGAGTCGCTCCCGGTTTAAAATCTATATCATCGACGAAGTGCACATGTTGACCACACAGGCCTTCAACGCTCTGCTCAAGACCTTGGAAGAGCCGCCGGAGCACGTCAAGTTTATTTTCTGCACGACCGATCCTGAAAAAATTCCCATCACAGTTTTATCGCGTTGTCAGCGATTTGATTTTCCTCCGGTCAAGAAGGAAGCGATTCAGGACCGCCTTCGTTTCATTTGCCAGCAGGAGGGTTTTCCGGCGGACGAGGCAGCTCTTGCGTTGATTGCTCGCCGAGCTTCCGGTTCGATGCGGGATAGCCAGTCGCTGCTGGAGCAAATTCTCAGTTTCTCTGAAGGTAAGATTTCGGTTGAAAGTGTCCAGGAGCTTTTGGGCTCGGCGGATGATTCAAGTTTATCGGAGATGGTGGAGCATTTTATCGCCCACGATGCTGTTGCGGTGTTGCAGGCGGTTGAGTCTTCAGCCAGTCGTGGAGTGGAGCCGGGTCAGTTTGCCGAGCAGCTCTTGGGTTATTTTCGTGATCTGTTGACTCGCTGTGTGGGGGCCCCAGCCGATTTGTTGCGACATGTTCATTCGGTTGCACCGGAGCAGTTGAGCGATCAGGCTGCAAGATGGGGAATGCAGAGTTTGATTGGTGCGATGCAGATTTTGGATGAGTCCTTGGTTCGTATGCGTCATAGCATGCATGGTCGCACGTTGTTGGAAATGACGTTGGTTCAGATCACGCAGTTGCATCGATTAGAAGATATTTTTGGGATTTCCAGTGGCTTGACCGCTTCGGCCGCAACGCCGCAGACTCGAGTCGTCGATCGTTCGGTGGCGGGCGAAATCAAAGCGGCGACTGTGGCTGAGAGCGAAAGTCCAGCCACGAATCCTCCAGTCTTGCCGCAAAAAAAAAACATTGAAGCCGTAGTTTCTGTTGCGGCGAAACCCAATTTGCCTCTTGCCCCATCCAGTGAGGCTCACGACTTAAGTGGCTCGGCGGCTGTCGCAACTAAAGCTGTCGCGACCAAAGACGCGGTTCCAGTTCTGGCAGTTGACACCGAGAATGCCAAAGCGGTCTGGGACTTGGTTGTTGGGCAATTGCAAGGACTTCTGGCTGATTTTGCCGCGTTGAGTATCGATGCTGTGTGGGTAGACCGGCAACAAATCAGCGTCTGTTTTGAGAAACGCAATCAGCACGCGATCGACCATTTACAGCGACCTGATCGCAAGGACATTGTCGAGAAAGAGTTGCAAAATGCGGCAGGCCGTTCCGTAAAGTTGATCTTTCAATCGGTGCCCGATCGGGGGGCTTCGCCTGCCGATGCTAAACCGGCGAGCGATGTGAATAGTTTGACGCATCGCAATCAGAGAATAAGGCAAGTTGCCGAGCATCCGCTGGTCAAGGCCTTAGTTGATACCCTCGGTGGCCAGTTGCTGAGAGTGGATCCTCCGGCGGCGCCGCGTTCGCATTTAGATCGAAAGGGTTAAGTATTGTGTTTAACAATCTCACGGGTTTAGCAAAGCTCCTGAAAAATTCCACTTCGATGGGTGAGAAAATGAAGGAGTCGAAAGAGCGATTAAGACGCGAGAGGGTTCGCGGTACGAGCCAATGTCAGCAAGTTATCGTCATCATGAATGGTCTTGGCGAAGTGCAGCAAGTAACGATTGCTGAAACGCTGATGATTCAGGGCAATTCGAGTCACGTGCAGGGCTTGGTGGCGGCTGCGATTGATCAAGCCGTTCGTGCAGCCCGCCGTTTGCATGTAGCCGCCATTCGGGAATTGACCGGCGGTATCGAACTTCCAGGTATGAGCGAATTGCTCGAGGATTTATAGCGGTTGCCGTTATGAATGAAATATCTAAATCCGTCACCGAATTGATTCAGCACTTGGGGCGATTGCCTGGAGTGGGGCGGAAGTCGGCAGAGCGTTTGGCATACCATTTACTGCGGGTTCATGAGAGCGAAGCCAACGCCTTGGCCGAGGCGATCTTGGCGGTGCGGAAGAATGTGCGCTACTGTTCGAGTTGTTTTAATTTGTCGGAGGGAGTTTTGTGTGGTATCTGCTCGGACCCCAGTCGCGATACGAGTCGACTGTGTGTGGTCGAGCAACCTCGAGATTTGATGGCCTTGGAGCAGGCAGGCGTTTATCGGGGGCTGTACCATGTATTGCTCGGACGAATTTCGCCGCTGGATGGAATTGGCCCTGATCAGTTGACGATCGAAAAATTGGTGGATCGTGTGCGAAATGGAAATTTTTCGGAAGTGATTATGGCCACCAATCCGAACGTCGAAGGGGATGGTACGTCCCTGCATATTTCGAATCAATTGGCCGAGTATCCTGTTGAGATCACTCGCTTGGCTCGCGGTGTCACAAGCGGTAGCATCTTGGAATATACCAATCGAGAAGTGCTCGCCGATGCATTGACGGGTCGACAGAAATTATAGTTTTCTTCGCGAAGTGCGCAAAAAAATGCCCACTCCCCAGGGAGCGAGCATTTCACGAATTCAAGCGACTTTGCAGATGGCCTCACACGTTCTTAGTAATGCTGAAGCGATCCACTACTTCTTGCCAGCCTTTTCGTCTTCGAGCTTCTTCAGATAAGCTTCCAGTTCTTCTTTCATTTCATCGCCAGCGACTTCGACAGCTTTCTTTTGTGTTTCAATTGCTTTGTCTAGTTCACCGGTCAGTTGATAGAGGTGAGCTAGGGTGTCGAGAATCGCGCCCTTGCTTTCTGCCTCAGCTTTTTCAGCAGCGTTGACAGTGGCCGCGAGTGCCGTTTTGAGCAGGTCGGGGTTGTCGATTCGCCCTGCTTCGGACATTTCAACAAAGGCCCAACATATTTGATTGATCATCATTGGATCTTCGGCGATACCATCAAGGACGGTCTTGGCAAACCCAGCCACTTCGTCCTTTTTCTCATCTTGTTGCAGCATGACCTGCAGTTTGAGCATCTGGAACTGCATCTTGGCTTGAGCATCTTCTTTCTTTTCGATCAATTCATCGAGCATCTTCATCGCATCATCCATTTTGCCCCGGTTGAGCAAGGTGAACAGTTTCTGCATTTGCACCTGTTCTTCTCGCTGGCGATTGAATTCAGCCAGGTAGGCAGTGCGATCCCATTTATCTTCAACGACAGACTTCAGAGGTTCATCCATTTCCATCGGATGGCCGATCCACTCGATTTGTCCTGACTTGCCGACGATGAAGGCGGTGGGGATGCCATTTTGTTCCGCAGCTTTCATATAGTCGGTTTCGCTGGAGCGATCTGGGTCGGTCGTCAAGCAGTAGGCTGAAGTGAGTTGGCGATAGGTTTTGGGGGTGTCTGCGCCATCGCCTGCGCCTTCGATTTCTCGTTTGAGAAAGGTCTCGACTGTCTCAAGATCTTCGTCGCTGATCGAGATCAGTTGCACGCCTTTATCGGCGTATTGTTTTTGAGTTTCTGCAAGGTGGGGCATGCTGGCGATGCATGGACCGCACCAAGTGGCCCAAAATTCAACCACATACACTTTGCCATCTTCAAACTTGGTGACGGGTTTGAATTTGCCGTTGCCATTTTGGACCCAATGTTCGACATCGAGCGCGGGAGCTTTCGAGCCGATCGTTAGGAGTGGTTGATCTTGGGCTTTCTTCTCTTCTTGTCCACTTGGCTGCTGCGCGGCCGGTTTGGGCTCTTTCGCATCTTGTGCACTCAGCGAGGCAGCGCCGTGGAAACTCAGGGCGGAAACGACTAAGCCTGTAAACAATTTTCGGAGAGCAGGACGATTCAGGCCGCGAAACAAGATCATATAAAAAACCTGTAGTTAGAGAAAACGAAGCGGGGTGATCGGCTCTGTTGCCTACAACAATCAGCCGCTTACCAGGAGTCCATGTTATATCGCAGAGAATGCCTGCCGGCTATGTGCAGAAACACCGATGTGGCGACTACGCTCGGCGCGCGGTGGTGGTTCGGAAAAAACGAGCCAAGAGGGTGGGATTGGGTGGATTATCGGATCTTGTCTGAAATGGGCAAAAAATAGAACTGAATCCGGTATCCGGGCGTGAGCACCGGGGCAACTCAACGGTTTCCGGGAAATAAAAAACTACTTTGTTAACCTGCAATTGTTGTGCCGCAATCGATTGGGATGGCTGGATTTTTTCTGCTTGCAGCCGAAAAAAAGGGTATAATAGAGACGAGTTAGAGATTTCATCGAATCGGGGTCCGCGAACACAGCGAACGCGGATTGCGGAGTTGGATCTGGTTGGCTTGGGTAGCGGAGAGCGAGCGGGGCTTGGAATGAGTCAACGTGGTAGTTTTGCCCGGATGTGTTTCCCCGGATAAGTTCACAGGATAAGTTCCCAGGATAAGGATGAGCGGTCATGCGGTTATCGTACGGTCTGGAAGCCAAGCAGTTGCAGAAGCAGACTTTGGCTCCGCGAATGATCCAATCGATGGAAATTTTGCAGATGCCGATCGCTGCCTTGCAGGAGCGTATTGATCAGGAGTTGAGTGAGAATCCGATGCTGGAGCAGCAGGATGTGGATCCTGCTTTACCGGATGTCCAAGAGGAGGATCAAGAGCGGCCGAGTTCTTTATCGGATGTGGAACGGGAGTTGGTTGTTAAGGATAACCAGTCCAATGCGGACGACTTTGAGCGTCTGTTCAACATGGACCAGGAAATGCCAAGCACTTTCGATGATTTTCGACGTTCCAGCGGGCGGATTGACGAGGATGGTGAACGCTATTTGGACATGATGGCCAATGCGGTGGCTCGGCCTGAGTCGCTGAACGATTATTTACTGCATCAATTAGCCGAGATGGATATCGACGATCAGATCGAGTTGATGGCGGAAAAGATCATATCGAGTCTTGATGCGCGGGATGGTGGTTATTTTCGAACCAGTCTGCGCGACTTGTTGCCGATGGATCACACGGAGAAAGATTTTCAGATTGCGCAGGACGCTTTGCGTGTGGTTCAGTCGCTGGATCCGCCTGGAATTGCGGCTCGTGATTTGCGCGAGTGTTTATTGAATCAACTTCGCCCCGAGATGAATTGCTTCGAGGAAATGAAGCGTTTGATCGACGATCATCTCGAGGATTTGGCTGAAAATCGTTTACCTTTGATCCAAAAAAGAACCGGCTATTCAATCGAAACGATTCAAGAAGCCAAGCAAGAATTGCATTTGCTCAATCCCAAGCCGGGTCGATCATTTTTGGAGACCTATGTTCCATCGGTGACGCCTGATGTGATCGTCGAGCTCGATGATAGTGGTAAGTATGTTGTCAAGCTGGAGGATGATCGCTTGCCGACGCTTCGGATCAGCGAATATTATCGTCGGCGATTGATGAGTGGTGAGGCGACGGCAGCGGAGAAGGAGTTTATCAAGAAGAAGGTTGTGGGGGCTCAGTGGTTGATCGATGCCATTCAGCAACGTCGTTCCACGTTGCAAAAGGTATCGCAAGCGATTATCGACTATCAGCGAAAGTTTTTAGAGCAAGGGCCTGAGGCAATTGAGCCACTAAAAATGCAGCAGATTGCCGATCAAGTGGGAGTGCACGTGACCACGGTATCGCGAGCGGTCGATGACAAGTGGGTTCAAACGCCTCGAGGGATCATGCCGCTCAAGCGATTCTTTGTGGGAGGAACTCGCAGCGAGGATGGCGAAGATGTGGCTTGGGACACAATTCGTGTCAAGCTGCAAGAAATCATTGACAAAGAGGATAAGCAAAATCCATTGAGCGACGATGATTTGGTGAAATCCTTAGTGGGACACGGACTGAGTGTTGCGCGTCGCACCATTACCAAATATCGCAAAAAAATGGGGATTCCCAGCAGTCGACAGCGTCGGGATTGGTCCTTAGGTGGAGGACCGGCTCAAGGTCATGAGGCTGACAAGAGCGAGTAACGCAATTGGTCCAGCGCTGTCTTGGCGATGCGATGATTGAGCACTTCGGGATGGCCGCTCATGTTGATTTGCTGATGCGTGATTTGATTCGTTTGGCCGTCTCGTCGCGAAACAATGAAATCGATAGTCGCTATTTCTGGCGGGCTGGCAGTGTTGCTTTGAGGGCTCGGGCGAGTGCTGTTATTTTGCTGCACTCTAGGATAGGGCCCCACGCCGATAACCCAGTCGGCATTGAATTGCTGATGGGCGATTGTTACGAGGCGCTGAAGCTCTTGGGCCGGATGAAGATTGGCCAAAATAGTTGTCGGATCTTGGGGGCTTAGTTCGCGGAGGTAAATGGAGCCTTGATAGCTGCGCGGGGTTGTCTCTAGGGCATGGCGATCTTGGGCTTCTGCGAGCCAGTGGCCCAGCAAAGCGGCATGACCAAACTCGACCGTTGCCAGCGATTGATTCCGGCTGTTGAGTATCTTGATCAGCGTATCGGGAAGTTCTTCATCGATTTCGGAGTAGACAATATTTCCGAGTCGACCGTGTATTTCTGCAATCGTTGGCGCCATTAATTCTTGGCAGGCTTGGAGAGAATCCCCTTGGGCCGCAATTCGCAGAGTGATCGTAGCGCGGCTAGCCGTGATACCGACACGTGGCACACGATCGCGAGCGATGAGGTCCGGCATACGAACCTCGACTTCGCTTTCTCCAATGCCGAAGCATTTGAGAGTGGCGTAGCGAATTTGACGTTTGCCAGCGCCGCATTCGTGGAGCAGTCGCGGGAGGACGGTGCCTTCCCACATTTGTTTCATCTCAATCGGGACACCGGGGAGCGCAAAAAAACGAGCCGAATGCTGCTCAACGTTGACGCTCAAATCGATTCCGGGCGCGGTCCCATGCGGATTGGGAATGATTCGGCTGCCGCTGGGGAAGAGTGCTTGAATCTTGTTCCGCTCGGGCATGGGGCGTTGGCGTTGTTGAAACAAGCGTTCGATGTGAGCTAACGCTTCGGGATAGGTTTCCAGCAGCAGGTCAAACGCGGCAGCGAGGGACTCCCGTGTTAAGTCATCTTTCGTTGGGCCAAGCCCCCCTGTGCACACAATGATATCGGCTCGGCGAGCGGCAAGACGGAAAGCGTCGATGTTGATTTGCAGATCATCGCTGATCGTCGAGTGTGCCAGCACATGAATACCGAGGTCCGAAAGACGCTGTGCGAGCCATTGACTGTTGGTGTCGAGGCGTTGACCGCTGGTCAGTTCGTCTCCGATGGAGATGATTTCGGCTTGCATGGCATTATTCAGTTTGTTTGACAAAATCGCTGGGGCGAGGGAATGGGAGGGTGCGTTTCTTCTGCAGGAAAATGAGCGATTGTCGTTCTGTTCCAAGGCGGATGATCACCGTGTTGGATTGATCGTCCAGGACATCCATCAAGAGGGTGTTGGTCATGAAGAGCTTTTTTTGAAGATCTTTAGGTTCCAATTCAATATACAGCCAGGCCCATTTGAGGTCGATTTCTTTTCCCACCCAATGAAGTTTTGCTGGGCGAGAGTCGGGTTCAGGGTGAGTCGAAGAAGGTGGCGAACTGGGTGGAAGCGCAGAGTCGACCGGGTTGTTTTGCGGGGTTGCCAGCGGATTGCTGATTGGGGATACCGCGCCGGGGGTGGATTGAATTGCATCGCGAGGGTTTGGCGATTCATGAAGCTGGAACGTATCTTCGAGGTATTCAGCCAGAAGTTGGTCGATATTCTCCGTGGTATCCAGATCAATTTTTTTTCCGGTCCGGCGTCGCAGTGCGTTTTCAAGATCGATCGGGTGACAGCGAATGCTCACCTCGAGTTTCTTGGTTTCCAGGTTCCAGCGGGTTTCTGCGGTTGCGACATGGAATGGATGGTTAGCGAGGAGTCGAGGTGTGACGCTAAAATCAGGTGCATCAGCGACCCAAATCGCCAAAATCACCAAGAGGCTTACGGCGATAAAGCGGATGGGCTGTGAGAGTCTGGAAAGCATAAGGAAAAGTCACCGATCCAAGTGCGAATATCTCGATCTATAAGCAACGCTAAGGACGATCTTCATTTCGTGAAAGGAACATCTTACACAAGTTTCTCAAAGGATTTCCAACATGCCGTAATCGACTCTGCCGGAATCGTATGGGGGCCAGCAAAAGAGATAAAATCGACGTGGTTGCCCGCTTTTCGCAACATGTCGCACAACCATTTGCCTGTAATGCTCGGGAGGATAACATCCTGTGTGCCATGGCTCTGGACAATTTGAGTGGACCGCAGTCGCGGCGCCAGTGGTTCCCAAATGGTTTCGCAGATCAGGGTGCCCGAAAAGAGCCAGAGTGCAGCGGGTGGTTGGGATAATCCGCGCAGAGCGGCATCGACCGACAGCATGGCACCTTGCGAGAATCCTCCGAGAACCAATTTGGAATGGGGGAGCGAAAAACGTTGCAGCGTTTCTTCGATGGTTTGAGTGAGCAACTCGCGGGCTGAATCGATGCCTGGGGGTGCGTGGCTGCGGAGAATATCGAAGTGGCCATCGGCGAATGAATCGAGCATGCTTTGAATGCTCAGACGCCACCAAGCGCGGCCGTCGCCGAAACCATCCTCTTGCAAAGACAACGGCGCGGCAGGAATGAGCCAGGCCGGTCGTAGGTGGCGAAGATGGTTTGGCATTTCCTCCAAGAACCAAGGCACCATTCCAAGTAGATCGTCGCCCGGAGCGCCATAGCCGTGGCAGAGCGTGATGAGGTGTGTTGCCGGATCGTGTGCGGGAACGACCAAATGGCAATTCAATTCCCCGACAGTCGCTTGCTCGTGCTGCCAGAGCGATTCGGCCTGATTTCTAGTCAAAACGCACGTCCTTTCCGGGTGATTCGACTTTCCAGGGTGCAAACCAAGGTCCCAACTCGATTTGAAACAATCGATATGAAACACTCGATTTGAATCATTGTACAGCAAAAAACCGCTGGTTGCTGAAGCGGAGTGTGGCGGTTGGCCGGAGCTGGGCTACGAGTTGCTTGGTACGAGTTGCTTGGTACGAGTTGGGCCGCCAGGACCGACGTGCAAGCTTGACTTGACCGGGCAATCAGGGTCAATGGTCGCTACTTTTGCTCTCGGAACGTTTGCCAGCTGAGAAACGCCATACCTCCAGCGCTGACGATGAAGAAAATATCCATCAGCATGCTAGCCATATAAAACGGCGCAAGATTTTTCATACCGAGCAACCCAAAAAGGAGATCGGCTAGAAAAATGACGAGAATGAGAGCGGAAACTCCCAATCCAATTAAACAGAATACCTTTGGCATCGACTACCTCGGATGCACGTCGCGTTGATGGCCTACGCCATTAAGGCCATTGCCCACAGTATAGTTCAAGATATCCCGGTGTCACCTAGCCATTTCAAACTGAGTAGAATTTATCTAAAGAGTCGAGTTTTTCGGCGGTATTTCTCTGGTTTTCGGTGACTATTCGGCCTAAAAAAGCGGCCTAATGGTCAAGCCGGCGCGATTTGAGGAGGGAGGCAGAAGGTGCTCAATCAGGGGAAAGTTGCCGAATTTCGAGAGGAATTCCGAACCAGGATGCCGGTTTGCAGGCGGTTCGCCTACTTGGATCATGCGGCGGTGTCACCCCTGCCTGCTCCGGCGGGGGTTGCCATCCAGACCTGGTTGGACCAAGCGGTGCATGAAGGGGACGTACCGTGGATGCAATGGTCCAGCCATCTAAATACGTGTCGCGAGCGGGCAGCGGAACTTCTCGGGAGTTCCCCTGAGGAAATCGCCCTGGTTCCCAACACGACTTTGGGAATTCATTTTGTGGCAGCCGGATATCCTTGGCGGCCCGGTGACTCGATGATTGTGATTGGAAACGAGTTTCCCTCGAATCTGCTCCCCTGGAAACAATTGTCTTCAGTTGGGGTGGAGGTGGACGTCTATCAACCTCCGGAGACTGGTTGGTTGGATGTGCCAGCGATTGTGAAGCGAGTTACCTCCCAGACGCGAATGGTGGCGATCAGCTGGGTGGGGTTCGCGAGCGGCTTTCGGCTCGATGTTCAGTCTCTGGTCGAAGCGTTGCATGAGCGCGGGGTGCTCTTGATGGTCGACGCGATTCAGGGCTTAGGGGTTTACCCGCTGCAGGTTCAGCATATACCGGTCGATTTTCTGGTAGCCGATGGTCACAAATGGTTGCTTGGACCGGAGGGGGCTGGGATCCTATATATCCGCAAGTCACATCTAGAACTGCTGCGACCTGTGGGGGTTGGATGGAACAGCGTGAAGGGGGGGTACTCCTTTGCGGCGACGGAGTTGAATCTTCGGGACACGGCAGCACGCTACGAAGGGGGCTCGCACAACATGGCTGGTTTTGCAGGACTGTCAGCGAGTCTTGGTGCCATGCAGGAGATGCGGATAAAGTACGGCGCATCTATCTGGGACGATTCGGTACTTGAAATTGCACGATATGCGGCCGAGCGATTGAGGGAGAGCGGCGCAGAATTCGTACGACCGAGTGACGCACGCCATCAAAGTGGCATCCTGTCGTTTTCGTGGAGGGGTCAGGAGCCTCAAGCGATTCGTGCGCGATGCATGGAGAATGGTGTTATCCTCAGTTGTCGCTTGGGCAAGCTTCGCATTGCCACTCATGGCTACAACAATTGTGAAGATATCGATCGTTTGATCAGAACGCTCGAATCGACACGCTAGCGTTACAAATTTATCAGTGGTCGTGACCTTAATTTTGATTCGTGCTAACGAGGTAAATCGATGGACTCACAAAACCCATTTGCTCCTGCACCGGATACATCTGCTGTGCCTCAATCTTGGCAGGTGGAAGCTGGTGGGGTCGAACTTCCCGTTCGAACCACCGGATTAACGGTCATCATGGTGCTCTTTCTATTGTTTGGGATTTTAGGAGTCTTGGTGAGTTTCGGGACCTTATTTGCTTGGTTTTTCCAGGAAACCCTGCAAAAGATGAGTGATCCAGCCGGCAATCCGCTGGTAAAAAAGATTCAAGAGTCCCAGGTCGCCTATCAAATACCGGGTTATGTTTTGGCTGTAATCAACTCGTTGCTGAGCATCGCACTGATCGTTTCTGCCATCGGCCTTGCGAAACGAGCTCGGTGGGGATGGAGCACTGCCAAAGCGGCCTGTGTGGTTGGAATCTTCTTCGAGATAATCCGCTTAGCCTTTGCGATATTTTTGCAGGTTCTTACGGTGGTGAATCTTTCAACGATGGATTTCTCCCAACTGGGTGAAAATGTTCCGGAGGAAGCTGGTCAAATCATGTTTATTTCGATGGTGGTGGGAACGGTCTTCGGTATCATCATGGGATGCATTTATGGAGTGGGTAAAATGTTAGTGTACTATTTCTGCAAACGTTATCTTGAAAAAGTGGAAATTGCGCGGCTCTTTGGTTGAAACTAAGTGAGTTCTATTATGGGTTCTTCTGCTTCCAGTGCGATTGCCGTTTACACCGGTTCGTTTGATCCGGTGACTTTAGGTCATTTGCATATCATCGAGCGGGCTGCCAAGTTGTATGAGCGTTTGATTGTTGGCGTAGGAATCAATTCTGGGAAAGAGCCTCTGTTTGAGCCAGTTGAACGCGTTGGTCTATTGAAGCGAGTGACCGGACATTGCGGTAACGTGGAGATTGAACTGTTCGATGGGCTAGCGGTGGATTATGTGCGGCAGCGTGGTTCAAGGGTCATGGTGCGCGGTATTCGGCCGCTGACGGATATCGCGGGTGAATTCACGATGATGATGGCGAATCGACAACTCGACGCGGGGATAGAAACTGTGTTTTTGATGGCCGACGAAGAATACGTGCATGTTTCCAGTTCGTTGATCAAACAAATTGCCATGCTCGGTGGCGCGCGGCACCTCGATCGTTTTATTCCTGAAGAAATCATTCCCGATGTGGTAGCTCGCTTTATGAGTCGACAGGAAAAGCTGAGTGGATGAGCTGCGTGGATGAAAACGAAAAGTGGCAACAGCGATTGGGGCAATCGGTAGGACGCAGTTTTGGTCGATTGCACGATTCGCAGTCGGGGCCGGTCTGGCAGCGAGCCGAGGGTGTTTATCTTATCGATGTCCATGGAAAACGGTACATCGATTTTCGCTGCGGTTATTCGGCAATCAATTATGGCCATACGCCCACTCGGCTGATCCAGGCGGCCGAATCGCAGATGCGGAAGCTCTCGCAGTTGACCCAACTCCCTTCGGTCTCGATGATCGAATTTGCGGAGCAGTTATTAAAATTTCTGGGTTGGACTTCGACCGGAAAGGTACTGTTCAATGTCAGCGGAGCTCGGGCGGTCGAGACATCGTTGAAGATTGCGTTGCGGAGGCGACGAGGTTATGTCGTCTGCTTCCAGTACGGATACCACGGGCGCTCGCTGGCAACGCAGCCCTTTTCGGATGCCGCTTCATTTTCAGAGCATTGGCCTTGGCCCGGAATCTGGAACGGAGAGATCTGCCGACTCCCCTACCCTACCGATGATACGCTTGCCGCCGAGCCGGCATCGTGGACCGAAGTCCTCGAGCGTTTTGAGCAATTGCTCGCTAGGCAGAGGATGCCGCTAGCGGCCGTGCTGGTTGAACCGATGCTGGGTGCTCGAGGGTATCTTGCGCCACCGGATGAATTTTTTAAGCGGTTAGTGGCGATCGCGCATAAGCATGGCGGACTGGTCATCGCGGACGAAGTGCAAGTTGGACTGGGGCGCGGTGGTGGAAGACTGACCTCGCACTCGCAGGGTTGGTGTCCCGATTTGATCGTGCTGGGCAAATCGCTCGGGGGTGGCTTATTCCCCATTTCAGCGGTGCTCGGCCATGCCAACGATATCGATTCGCTTCCCAGCGGGAGTGAGTCGGAAACTTTTGCCGCCCATCCGTTGGCCTGTGCGGTCGCATCGGCGGGGCTGCGCGAACTAGAGTCGATCGAACCGAGTTTGCCGGTCTTAGGAGAAAAGTTGCGCGCTGTCTTCCGAAGTATTGTCGAACGTTGGGGATTGCCGATCGAGGTTCAGGGGCGAGGGGTTGTGGCTGTGCTGGATTGGCGCGGCGTCTGGCCAGAGCGAGAGTTGCTCTCCGAAATTAGCCCAGAGCGGGCGGTGGCCGGATTGAAAGAACGTTCCGAGCGACTCGCCGCAATTGCTGCAGCGGTAGGGGCTGTATCGCGGAGTTGTTTGGAAGCGGGATTATTGTTGCATCCTTCGGGTCCAGCCGGAAATCGGATGATTTTGCTTCCTCCGCTGATTGTCACCGAGGAGCAAATAAGGGAAGCAGGAGCTAGATTTGAGGCCGCTTTAGAAAGCTTCCTTTGCAAATAGACTACGCCGCCTGTCGCTGTTTGCGTTACAATGTAGGACTTGGAAGGTCGTTCCTGTGTCACAATGGGTATTTAGAAATTAAACCCGCGGGCGCAATTCGCTTTAAGGATCAGGCTCGGTACCGTTGAGACAACTCTTGAGGTAGGATGTGCACTGGTTTAGTCAGTTTTGAGGTTCCTCAATTCCCCGGTTCTTAGCAGGACTTGGGGGATGAGACGGTTGTATGGAAATCGCGGAATGTTTCGCAAATTTTTGAGATCCAAGATTCATCGAGCTACGGTAACGCAAGCGGACTTGGATTACGAGGGAAGTCTAACGATACCACCCGATTTGATGCGGGCTGCGTCGATTGCCCCTTTTGAGTCGGTGCATGTTTGGAATGTGACGCGAGGGACTCGTCTAGAGACTTATGCGATTACCGGAGAAGAGGGCTCGCGCGATATCTGCATCAATGGTGCAGCGGCCCACTTGGTGCGGCCCGGTGATTTGATCATCATCGCTACCTATGCTTTCGTCGCGGCGGATGCAGCGGAAACAGAGTGTATTGAGCCGAACGTTGTATTTGTGGATGCAGAAAACCGCATTCAGCATCTGGGGCCAGAAATCGCGGGGCCGCGCCGCCGATATTCTAGCGGTGCCAATCCAAACCAGAATTCATGTTGAAGAAACGTTTAAGGTCGCCCTATTTGGTATTCATCCAATTTTCGGTAGAGCGTAGCGCGACTGAGGCCTAGAAGGTTGGCCGCTTCGGGTACTTTACCCGATGCGCGTTGAAGAGCCTCTTCAATCAGTTTCTTTTCCCACAAGTCCAGTCGCAACGTTTCCAACGGCTCGCTGCTGGCTTCTCTCAGGCCTAAGTCTGCTGGTCGAATTTGATCTTCGGCTGCCATCACTACGGCCGAGTCAATAACATTGCGAAGTTGTCTCACATTACCCGGCCAGCGATACTTCAGCAAAATGTTTCTCGCTTCTTCGGCGAGTTGCAAACGTTGGCGGCCATGAAGTCGACGGAAATGATCGAAGAAATGATCCACTAAACTTTCGATGTCGGAACCTCGATCTCGAAGTGGAGGAATCATCAATTCAAAAACGCTTAGGCGATAGAAAAGATCTTCGCGAAATCGCTTCTGTTTGACAAACTCACTGAGGTCGCGATTGGTGGCCGCGATGACGCGTACATCGACGCGGACTTCTTGCTTTGAACCGACGGGCAAAAAAGGATGACCTTCCAAAATGCGCAATAGTTTGGCTTGCCCTTCGAGTGTCAATTCGCCGACTTCGTCGAGGAATAATGTCCCGGTGTGGGCTTGCTGAAACCAACCCGGGTGGTCCGCATCGGCGCCGGTGAAGGCTCCTTTCTTGTGTCCAAAGAGCTGGCTTTCCATCAATTCAGCGGGAATCGCGGCGCAGTTAACGCTGAGCATAGGCCGATCGGCCCGCGGGCTGGCGCGATGCAGAGCGCGGGCGACCAGTTCTTTTCCGCTGCCGCTTTCGCCACGGATCAACACACAACCGCTGGCAGCCGCGACGCGGACAATGCGTTCTTTCAATGTTTTCATCGGCGGACTGTCGCCGAGCAATTCGTCAAAGTCGGCGCTGCGGGCAACCAGTTGTTGATTGCGAACAAGCAGCGTTGCTTGTCGACGTGCGCGAACCAGAGCCATGCTTACAATGCGAGCGGCCGAAGTGGAGAACTCAACATCGGCTTCACTGAATCGTTCCTGTTCGCTGTAGAGATGCAGTGCGCCTAAAGGCTTCCCTTCATTCAACAAGGGAACGCATATTACATCGGCGAAGGACTTCAGGGCGACATCTTTGAGGTTGCGTTGATCTTTAAACCAGACTGCTCTTTGGTTGCGAATGACCATATCGGTCAACTTGCGGCTCAATTTGGTTTTGCCTGTTTCTTGATCCGGCAAAACGCGGAGTGGTTGCAAGGTGCCATTATCATCAAGCCAGAGCAGACCGATAACAGTTGCATGCGTTCGGCCCATGAGAACTTCGAGAGCCAATTCGGACACCAGATCGGGATCGTCGCTGCGGAGGAGTTGAATGCTGAGTTGATAAAGATCCAGTATTTCTTCGATACGTTTTTTATCGTGCAGCGCGCGGCGCGTGTCTCGAAGGATTGGTTCGGTCAAAGCCGGGATATCAAGCATTAAAGTTTCGGTTGCCGTAGAACTGTCATCGACGATGACCGACTCGGGTATCTTTGCGAAATGAAGTTCCGTGGAACCAATTCGAATGACTGAGCCATCGATCAGCAGTGCATCGTCAATTTTTTGGGAGCCCAGAAAGGTGCCGTTACGGCTTTCCAAATCGCGCACATGCCACTGCTGGCTCTCCATAAAGACCGTTGCATGCTCGCGCGAACTGAGTGGATCCGCTAGCGGGATGCGACACGACTTTCCACGTCCGATTCGATATTCCAAATCGGGGTCGAGCATATATTGCTTTTCGGGTTCTCCGTCGATCACGACGGTCAACGTTGCTGTCATTTCAAAAAATGCCTTCTGGACTTATGAGTGACCACTTCTTCAGGGGGGGTGCGTCTGTTTTGTCCCCCATCCCAGGGTCTGAGTCTCTAGAATTTCTAAGTCTCTAAGATTATTGACACTTAGGGACAAAAAAGGGGTAGTTCATGCGCGTCTCGATACCGGACGACTTTGATTGTAACTGAAATCTCGACCGAATTTTGGTCTGTTTCTGCGGGACAGCCAAGTTGAGGCGGGGTTATTACTTGATTGGAGCGTATCAGGCAGCGAAGAACGTCGAGCCCGGGCTCTCGCTAGTCGATCTCTGGAAAGCTTACACTGTCTCTGGAAAGCTTACACTGTGGATCGGTAGATCGCCCGAGGTTGCATTGTCGCTTAAAATGGGGGTAAATTTTGGGACAAAGTGGGGAGGCAGGTTCGCTGCCGGAGGATGATCCGGACGTGAAGCTTATGCTCCGCGTGCGCGACGATGATGCCGAGGCATTTGCCGAGTTGGTGCTTAATTACCAACCTCGGTTGCAGCGTATATTGCAGCACTTGGTAGGAGAGCGGGATTCGCCGGACGATTTGGTGCAGGATGTTTTTTTGAGGGTGTATCGAGCCCGCAAGACTTACGTTCCGGGGGCGAAGTTTTCGACGTGGATTTTTCGCATCGCAAACAATATTGCCTCCAATGCGGTTCGAGATCGTTCGAGACGGCGCGAGTACCAGATGGTCGATTTTTCGGGTTCGCAGCAAGCGATTCCGGCGATGGATCAACTGGCGGTGGCTTCGAGTTCCGCGCTCCCCGTGAGGCGTTTGGAGGGGACCGAGAGAGCCGAAATGGTTCGGCAAGCATTGAACTCTCTATCGGAACGTCAACGCATGGCTTTGTTGTTGTCGAAGTTTGAAGGTTTGAGTTATCAGGAGATCGCCGACACGATGGGGATGACTACGAAAGCGGTACGGTCCCTTTTGAGTCGCTCGCGTGAAAATCTGCGGCAGATTTTGCAACCGTACATGGAGCATGGGATGTTGCCGCCTGCCGAGGAGAGTGGAGACGCCAAATGAGGGAAATGGATGACACGCAAGAACACTCGATGATCGAGGACGCGGGGGATAGCGATCATGAGTTGCTCTCCGCTTTTCTCGATGGCGAGTTGACGGCAGAGGAAGTGAGCCAATTGCAGCAGCGGCTGGTGGCCGATTCACGCTTGAAAGAACAGTTGGAATCGATGCGATCGACCTGGAATCTCTTGGACGAATTGCCGCAAACTCCTGCCGATATCAAGTTGACGCAAACTACGATGGAGCTGGTGGCGCTGGACATCAAAAGTCAGCAGAAAAAGCGTCAGGCGTATTGGTGGGTCTGCTCACTCGCTTCAGTCGTTCTGGGATTGATGTTGGGATTGCTGATGGCGAGTTACCGAGTGCGAAGTGAGCGAGTTCATTTGCTCCGCGACCTTCCGGTGCTGGTGAACTTTCAGGTTTTTCGAGAGCTCGATTCGCTGGAAATTTTACCGGAGCTGCCGAAGCTAAAGTATCTAGAAGTCTTTTTGAAGGACTCCGATATCAATCGAATTCGGATACCGATGGATGCCGAAGCGCGGTCGAATTGGCTTAAAGAGTGCAGTCCGGATCGTTTGCGAGAGCTTGCGGAGGTCAAGGGACATTTTGAGCGTTTGCCCACTGTGGAGCGGGACAAACTGCGAGATGTATACCAAAAGATCGCTGCTTCAGAAGATCCGGTGCAAGCTACCGATCTGCTTCGAGCTTATGTCAATTTGATGCGTTCGTTGACGACCAATGAGCGGGCTAAGCTTTTGGACAAGCCGCTGGATCAACGCTTGGACGGATTGCAGGCCATCATACAGCGCAAGCGGGTCGCCTTGCTGGCCCAAAATATGTCGGATCAAGACAAGGAAGCATTTCGGCAATGGGCTCGCGATATGCTTTGGGAACGCCCCGATTGGCTTATGGTACGCGGGCCCGATGAGGCGCTGCGACCTGGGGATGAATTGCGAATCCTGGTGCAAGGTCTGTTTCGTCGTCGGATGGAAACCGGCGGAAGCCCGATCGATGCCGATGACGTCAACAAACTGCGAAATTATCTGAGCGATCAAGCCAATCTGATTCTCGACGATGCGAACGAGTCCGAGGTTGACTTTACCTTGACACAATGGATTTTCGCAGCGATGGCTCGGGGAAGATTACAGGACCCCGATTTTAAAGAGTTGGCGGATTTGTATGATACGCTTACCGATTCTGAGCGTGAATCGTATGACTGGATGACACCTGGCGAAGCCAAAACCGCATTGACACGCAAATATCGTTCTCGCATTGTCGAGGAGGGAATGCGCGACGGAGGCCGCCGAACATCCGAGTAATCTGAACATGTCATCGAGCAATCTGAACATGAAATCATGGGAGATAGATCAGCGGTATGAAAGCAGCCTATATCGAGAAGACCGGTGCTCCCGATGTCATTCAATTCGGGGATATTCCCACGCCTCAAATCGAGCCGCATGAGGTCTTGGTGCAGGTCGCCGCTGTGTCGGTCAATCCGATCGATACGTATATCCGAAACGGTGCTAATTACTGGCCACTTCCGCAGCCTTTCATCATTGGCTGTGATCTTGCAGGTACGATTATCGAAGTGGGACAGGCGGTGACTCAGTGGAAAGTGGGCCAGCGTGTTTGGGGTAGTAATCAAGGTCTGTTGGGACGTCAGGGGACTTTTGCCGAATTCGCGGCGGTTGATCCGCAGTGGCTCTACTTGACGCCCCCAAATGTGACCGACGAAGAGGCCGCAGCCTGCGCGTTGGTGGGTATCACTGCGCATCTTGGTTTGTTTGGCCATGGTCAGTTAAAGGTGGGTGAGAAGGTTTTTGTGCGGGGAGGTACAGGTGGTGTCGGGGCAATGGTGTTGCAAATGGCGCGGGCGATCGGAGCCGAGGTCATCACTACGGCCGGTTCTGCAGAAAAAGCCGCGAGGTGCCGACAGCTTGGGGCCCACCATGTTATCGAGTATCGCGATTGCGTCTGGACGGAAGAACTTGCGCGACTTGCGCCGCAGGGAGTCGATTTGTTCTGGGAGACTCTCCGCGAGCCAGATTTCGATGCAGCCGTAACGGCTATGGCTCCGAGAGGGCGGATGATACTGATGGCAGGACGCGATGCCCGGCCCCCCTTCCCTGTCGGACCATTCTATGTGAAAGGTTGCAGTCTCTACGGATTTGCGATGTTTAAATCGACAGCGGCCGAGCAAGCTGCAGCTGCCAAGCAAATCAATGAATGGTTGGGCGACGGTGCGATACGAGCGTGCATCGATCGCGTGTTGCCCTTGCGCGAGGCAGCCACGGCGCACGCGCTGCAAGAAGCCAACACGGTGCGAAAAGAAGGGAATTTGGCCGGCAAGATTGTTTTAAAGACCTAGTTCGGACTTGAAGTGAATATTTCTCCGAGAATATGAAAAAAGCGCCCGCGGGGCATCACTTGGTGAAAGCCCGCATCGATCGCCCTATTCAAGCGCGCTTCATGAACGTGCGGTCCGAATGCGATCAATGAGCCGCTGGGATACTGGCTGATGATCAACTTGCTGATTTCGGCGCAGTCATATCGATCTTCACTGAGGTCTACGACCAGATAGGCTACCGATGCACCAGCAGGAATTTTCTGAAGTGTGTTTTCGATGCTTTGTCCCCACAGGACGGCAAAGCCTTGGGCCTGGGCGGCGTGTTGGATCTGAGAAAAGGTGGCCAAGTTCGTTGTCAAGACGACCACATAAGGCGACGTTGCATTCATAAGAAAACCCATCCAACAAGGTTTAGATCGCGGAAGGACCACGTATATTTTCGTCGATAGTAATCGCTTCTACGGCGGGCAAGATAAAAATTTTTCCATCGCCGATATTTCCCTCCGAGCCAGTCCGAGCGGCGGTTTCCAAGGCTTGGACAGTTCGATCGAGATAATCATCGTTCACAAAGATCTCAAGTGTTATTTTTCTCAGCAGATTTGTCTTGTATTCGACCCCGCGATAGGTTGCCGTTTGACCGCGCTGACGTCCGTAGCCCTGCGCATCGCAAACCGTCATCCTGTCGACTCCAATCGCCGCAAGAGCATCGCGGACAGCTCGCAGTTTGGTGGGTTGAATAATCGCCAAGATCAACTTCATCGGAGGAGCATCTCAGCTAAAGTTTCCTATCCAAAGATCGCTTTCCACAGTGCAATCAAGTTGGTTTGAAAAGTCCAAACAGCGATCAGTAACATAACGAGGGTCGAGATCCATAAACCGATGTCCCAGAGAAGGCTTGGACGCAATTCCGGATGGCAATGGCGATAACGAAAGTAGAGGGCTGCGAAGCAGAGCATTGGCAGCATGATGGCTTGCACCATTCCGCTAAATTCAACCAATCGACCTGGCTCCGGCATTATCCAGTATACGATCAAACAGAGAATCGGGAATAGACCGCAGAGAAACTGAACAGCACGATCTTTCTTCTGATCGTTATTTTCTAGCAATCCGATCACGCAGAGTCCGTCAGCAAAAGTGCGAGCATGGCTGGCGTTGGCTACATAGAAGGTCGAGTAGAGGACCGCAAATGCTCCGATCAAAAAGAGCACAGGCGCGGCGCTCGAAAAAACAGGTTGATACATCACGGCCAGAGTACGAATAAGGCTATTGCCGGATGGCGTTAAACCGCAGCGGTGCAGGACTGCAGCGCCAAGCAAGTAAAAGGCGATAGTGGCCACTGTGTAGATGACCATGGAGGCCCAGGCGTCGGCATGCATGACTCGCATCCAACCACGGGCCCGTTGTACCCACTGGGATGAGCCATCGTCTCGGCCTGTCCAGCGGGCGTAGCCTTTTTCCAGGCACCAATAAGGGTATTGAATCAACTCGGCAGCTCCTACGCCGATTATTCCGATGGTCGCTAGTCCGATCGCTAGGCCGCTTCCTGTGGGTGAGTCCGGTGGGAGTCGGAAGCTGAGTCCCTCGGCGATATTGGCAAGCGTGATGCGCCAGGCCGGTTCTCCCTGCAAAGCCAATACATTTCCAACCGTGATAAAGGTGAAACCGGCCACCAGCGCAGTAGCGACAATCAAGACCACGTTGAATCGTCCCCAAACCAGAAGAAGGGAAGTGACCAGTGCAAAGGGTATCGCCCACAATCGATCATCAAGTGGTTCGGCAAGCTTTTCGGTATCTGCAGCCTTCGAGGAACGTGGATACTTTTGGCGATATTCTGTTTCGGCCGCTTTAACTTCTTCGGGAGTGACACGGGCCTTTTGCAGTTCTGCCGCGAGCCTGGATTCGGCGGGATCCATTGCACCGGTTTGCTGGGCTTCCTTGGCAAGATGGCTATCAAGCACTTGCTGAATGGTGAGTTTGGTGCGCAGATCTTGTACATCGTTGTATTGTTTGCCTTGGGTCGTGATGGGAATGGAGAGCGCCATCGATTGCCCAACTCCACCAACAATACCTCCCAATTGTCCAATGCTCGCAAACCACATAAAAAACCAATACCAAACCAACCAATTTCCCCGCCTTCCCAGGCGAGGACCGGGAACTTTATCGAGGGCCGATAAAGTTTGCAAACCGCTGGTCAGAGCGTAACGTCCAATTTCAATCTGCGCAAAAACCTTGATGACGCAGCCGATGATGATGAGCCACAGGAGGGTAAAGCCGGCTTGAGCTCCGGTGCGTGTGGTTGCGATCAACTCCCCCGAACCCACAATGGAAGCGGCAATAATCAAACCTGGACCAAGTTGCAGCAGCACGCCCAATCGAGAATGAGGTGGTTCTTTGATCAGTGTAAGACTCGAATTTTCAGGGGGTCCGTTCCCCGGTGCAGTTGGCGAAGACATAGGGCGAAATTGGCTTCAACAAGAGAGGTGGCGGAGAGAGGGGTTCAATCCAAGTACCTTATCAGATTCGAAGTGTGAAAGAAACTATGTCCCCTAGCTTGATGGTTTGGCACTTTGCGCCTACGCTGTCTCAGAGAGTCGTTCTGAAGGCGTGGAGATCTGGCTTGAAGATGAAGCGAGATGCACGCCCGTAAAATTCGCCGCGGGTGCTTCAAGTCGACATTGAAAAGGAAGAACCATGATTGTTGGCGTCCCTTGTGAAATCAAAGATGACGAATATCGCGTTGCGATGCTCCCGGTGGGAGTCGAGGAACTGGTGCAGCGCGGGCACACGGTTATTATGCAGGCGGGGGCCGGTCTTGGTTCGGGGCTTGCCGACCATGCCTACCTGCAAGCCGGCGCGAAAATGGTCAGCACCATCGCGGACGTTTATGCACAAGCTGAAATGGTTGTGAAGGTCAAAGAGCCGTTGCCAAGCGAGTGGCCGCTGCTGCGAGAGGGTCAGACGCTCTTTACTTATTTTCATTTCGCAGCGAGCCGAAAACTGACCGAAGCCATGATCGAGCGCAAAGCGGTGTGTTTGGCCTATGAAACATTAACCGACGCGCATGGCCGACTTCCACTGCTCACGCCGATGAGTGAAGTCGCGGGGCGAATGAGCATTCAGGAGGGAGCCAAGTTTTTGGAGCGACCACAACAAGGGCGCGGGATTTTATTGGGTGGCGTCCCCGGAGTGGCACCCGCCCATATCACCATTCTTGGAGGTGGCGTGGTGGGGGCGAATGCAGCGAAGATCGCTGCTGGTTTCCAAGCCGATGTGGCCATTCTAGATGTCAATTTAGATCGGTTGCGTTACCTGGATGACACTATGCCCCCCAACGTCAATTGTTTGTTTAGCGATCGGCATACGATTCGAGATCAATTGCGTCTAGCCGATTTGGTGATCGGCGCTGTCTTGATCCCTGGAGCGAAAGCGCCCCATTTGGTTCAGCGCAGCGATTTGCGATTGATGAAACCGGGCAGTGTGATTATCGATGTGGCGATCGATCAGGGCGGTTGTATTGAAACCAGCGAGCCCACGACTCATCGCAATCCAACGTACAGCGTAGAAGATGTGGTTCACTACTGCGTGACCAATATGCCGGGTGCTGTCGGCCGGACCAGTACATTTGCATTGTGCAATGTCACGTTGCCTTGGGTTCTCCAGTTAGCCGACAAGGGAACGGATGTGGCGCTGCGAACCAGCAAACCACTGGCCGCTTCGGCCAACATTGTTCGAGGCCAGGTGACCAACGAGGCGGTTGCCCAAACCTTTGATCTTCCTTACAGTCCTTTGGCGTCTTGAGATTTATTGATGAAAAACACGGCTCCCAAATCAGTCTTTTGGCGGGGTGAGGTCGATGGTTGTTTGGTGCTGCTGGATCAGACCCAGCTCCCTGCAGAATGCACTTTTCTGGATTGCTGGGACGTGTCAACGGTCTGGGAGGCGATTAAGAAGTTGCGAGTTCGCGGCGCTCCCGCCATTGGAATTGCGGCGGCTTACGGCGTTTGCGTTTCGACGCGACAGGCGGTTGTTCAAGCCTGGACACTGGCTCAATTCAAAGAGTCGGCTCGGCAAGCGATCGACTATTTGGCAACCAGTCGTCCGACGGCCGTCAATCTCTTTTGGGCTTTGCGGCGCATGGAACAACGTCTGCAGTCTTTAGAGGAACGATCGGTCGAGGCAGCGGCGGCCGAAATGCTGTCGGAGGCTCGAGCCATTCATGCCGAAGATATTGCCATGTGCCATGCAATCGGTCGGCACGGTGCAGCTTTGCTCGGAGAGGGAGGCGTGCTGACGCATTGCAATACCGGTGGGCTGGCGACCAGCGAGTATGGTACGGCCTTGTCGGTTTTGTTTACCGCACATGATCAAGGCAAGAAGATTCATGTGTTCGCCGATGAAACGCGTCCCTTGCTGCAAGGGGCACGATTGACTGCTTGGGAGTTGATGCAACATGGTGTTCCAGTAACCCTGATCACCGATTCGATGGCAGCGCAAGTAATGCGGGAGGGTAAAGTTCAAGCGGTGATTATTGGGGCTGATCGCATTACGGCTCGCGGAGATGTCGCCAATAAAATCGGCAGCTACGGTCTAGCCATTCTAGCCCAACACCATCGAATTCCCTTCTATGTCGCCGCTCCCAGCAGCACGTTTGATTTTAGTATGGAGTCTGGAGACTCAATACCGATCGAGCAGCGGGCGGCGGAGGAAATAACCGAGCCATTTGGCAAACGAATCGCACCGGAGGGCGTGGAAACTTATAATCCGGCCTTCGATGTTACGCCAGCCGAACTGATTACCGCCTTGATCACCGAAAAGGGAGTCATCCAGCCGGTAACCAAAACGGCCATCGCCCCGCTCGCCTTTTGAGCCACGCAAGCCAATGTGGCTACGCGAGCAAATCAGGAATCACTTGAGCGGGTTCGACTCCCGTTAGGCGACTGTCGAGGCCTTGTGATTTGAAGGTAAAGCGTTGGTGATCAATGCCGAGCAGATGTAGCAGTGTCGCGTGGATATTGTGCACCGAAGCGCGTTTGTCCTCGGCATGATAGCCGAACTCATCGGTTGCTCCGTAGCTGAAGCCCGGTTTGAAGCCACCGCCAGCGAACCACATCGTGAAGCCTGCCAGATGGTGATCGCGACCATCGCCTTGGGCCATTGGAGTGCGTCCAAATTCGGATCCAAAAACGATGATGGTATCTTTGAGCATATCTCTTTGTCTTAGATCTTCGATAAGTGCTGCAGCGCCGCGATCCACTTCGGCGGCGGTGCCAGCGATATGCGATTTGACGGCGCCGTGGTGATCCCAGTCGCGATGATAAAGTTGAATGAAGCGAACGCCTCGTTCCGCGAGTCGGCGAGCCAATAAGCAATTGGAGGCAAAGGATCCGTCGCCACCTGTGGTTCCATAGAGATCGAGAACGGATTGCGGTTCTTTGCTGATATCCATCAATTCGGGAACGCTTTGTTGCATATTGAAAGCCAGTTCATACTGACTGATGCGCGTTGCAATTTCAGGATCATAAACCTGTTGTTCTTCGAGTCGATTGAGTTGATTGATGGCGTCGACCACACTGCGTTGTTGTGTGGAACTGACACCCGCCGGATTGCGAACATAGAGAACAGGATCCCCGACGCTGCGGAATTCGACACCTTGGAATCGTCCTGGCAGGAAGCCGGAGTGCCATTGCCGAGCGGCGATGGGTTGCTTTTGCCCATATTTCCCGGTGGAGACCATAACGACAAAGCCGGGCAGGTTGGCCGCTTCGCTCCCCAGCCCGTAAAGCAGCCATGAGCCCATGGCGGGCTTGCCCGAGATCATCGAACCGGTGTTCATAAAGGTGTGGGCTGGATCGTGATTGATGGCTTCGGTGAAAACGCTCCGCACAATGCACATTTCATCAGCGCATTTTGCGCCGAGGTTCGGCCAAACGGAGCTAAACTCTTGTCCCGATTGTCCCCATTTTTGAAATGGATGTTGTGGAGCAAAACAATTCAATTTCGCGCCTTGCAACTGCGCGATTTGCTGCCCTTTAGTAATAGACTCCGGCATCGGTTGGCCGTGCAGTTCCGTCAATTTCGGTTTATGATCGAAGGTATCTAGATGGCTCATGCCGCCAGCCATATAGAGCCAAATGATGCGTTTGGCTTTGGGGGGATGGTGAAGCGGTTGGATGACGCCCTTCCAGCCATCGTTTGCATTTTTGTTTGAGTCTGCTGCGACCGAAAGTTGTGGTCGCAGCAGCGAAGATAATGCCATCGAGCCCAGGCTGATTCCCGAATTGAACAAAAAGGATCTGCGAGCGATAGTTTGAGGCAACATAGGCGAGGAGCTCCGGGCGAATGGGCAGTTCCGTGAAGGGTGTGGTAAGCGCTACGTATGGCACGTTATGTAGGGGCGTTTTAAGGTCGGGTGTAGGTTTCGGAAAGATTCAAAATGACGCGGCAGATGTTGGTCCATACCGCGAGTTCTTTTGGATTTAACTCCGTGGGACGTGAGTACTGCCCCACCTTGATCAAGCCCTCGGCATCTGCCGGATTCATTTCATACTCCGCTTGGCTTTTTTCGATCAATGCCAACAGAACAGCCCGTTCCTCGGGGCGCAACGCGCGTTGCAAGACGCGGCCGAAAATCCAATTTAAGCGGCGTTCGGAGTCGGAGCCTCCATCCTTCAGAGTCTGCTGGGCTAGAACTCGAGCGGCTTCCACATAGGCGGGGTCGTTGAGAAGAACGAGCGACTGCAAGGGCGTATTGGAGCGAGTTCGATCGGCCGTGCATTCTTCGCGACTGGGTGCATCAAACGTCATCAACGAAGGATGCAGGTATTGGCGTTGCCAGTGCGTGTACAGGCCGCGGCGATACAGAGCTTCGCCGCTGCTGTTTTGCCATTCCCGCTGGGGAAAGTTGAGATAGGCCCAATAACCTGGAGGTTGATAGGGAAAAACGCTCTTGCCGCCGAGAAGTTGTACCAACAAACCGCTGGTAGCCAAAGCGTTGTCGCGCATCATCTCCGCATCGAGTCGATAGCGATTTTGTCGCGCGAGGAGGCGGTTCTCTGGATCGCGCAGCCACTGCTCGGCAGGAACATTGGAGGTTTGGCGATAAGTGCGGCTGGTGACCATTAAACGCACTATGTGCTTGATATCCCACTGTGAGTCCATCAGGCGAGCGGCCAGCCAATCGAGCAATTCCGGGTGGCTGGGCCATTCACCTTGCGATCCTAGGTCGTCGCTCTTTCGAGACAAGCCAGCTCCATAAAAAAGTTTCCATAGCCGATTGACGACAACGCGCGATGTAAGTGGATGATCGGGAGCGGTAAGCCACTGGGCCAAATCCAGACGCGTCAAACGCTGTGGTCGAGAGAGCTTGGGAAGCACCTCAGGGAAAGCCGGTTCAACGATAGAACCGCTGTCGTCCATCCAATTGCCTCGAGCCAGGATGCGGACAGTTCTCGGTGGGACGGACTTGGTAAAGAGAGTCGTGGTGATCGCGCGGTTGGCTTGATCTCGCTGTTGTTCGGTGTTTTTGAGCTCGCTGCGCGTTGGCTCCAGAGATGGCGCTTGCGAACGGAAGTATTCGGCTAACTGCTGTTTTTGTCCCTCGTTGCGTTCGCCGCTGGGAATCTCCAGGAGGTTCTGAATCTCTTTCCTTGCGATCACCAACGAGGCGTTGGCAGGTAAAGGTTCGGTGAGGATAGAAACTCGGAATTTTCCAAGGGTGTGCTGCGGATTGGTATGGGATTGCTTGAGCGAGATTCGCCATTTGGAATCTTTGGTGGGGAGTGTTGGTTCTTTGAGTTCAAAAATGGCCGCATTGGCCTGGCCGGCTTGTTCCATGATCGCCCAGCCCCACTGGTCCCCTTGGGCTTCCAAATCAATCGCGGCAGCAATCGCCCATTTCTTGTAAGGATTATTTCCGGCCGCTCCAGTTTGTTCATAGCTTGCGACCGCTCCTTTCCAGCCAACGGCTTGAACTTGGTTTTCTGCATTCAGTGCGCCTGCGATGAATTCAGTGAGCACAAAATTTCCATTGCCCGCCCGACCAGGTCCACGGGCTGGTAGCGATTCATCGGGCAGGACCTCTAGCCGAACGGCGGTGATTGATTTTCCTTCCCCGATTAAGGTGGCAAGATTATGGAAAGTGAGATCGTATTGTGATGTCGCTGGCGATTCACCGCTGGCAAGGATCGATGCATCGTCTTGAATGGTTAAAGTGACACCTCCCGTCCCCAGCGCTTCCTCTGGCTTGACGGTCATCCAGCGAGGCATAGAGGCTTCCCACTGTGCTTGTTCAGTTTCCAGGGCTGGGGTGGAAGTGGCAAGGACTTTCTTCAGTTCCGCGATATGCAGATCGAGTTCCTGGAGTTTCGCGGTTTGTTCTGGAGTGGGCACCTGCATGGTCGACCCCCAAGCTCCCGTATCATGCGCGCCCGAATAAAGACCGCGCTCTTCAATATCAGCGAAAAAAGCTTCCAACTGATAGAACTCACGGATCGAGAACGGATCGAACTTGTGATCGTGGCATTCGCAGCAACCGAGTGTAACGCCCATCCAAGTTCCACCCAAATTGCGAACACGTTCGGCGATATACTTCGCGAGATATTCCTTATCTTGCACTCCACCTTCGGCGCTCATCATTCCTAAACGATTGTAGCCTGAAGCAATTAACTGCTCGCGGGATGGATTCGGAAGAAGATCGCCCGCCAATTGTTCGATGGTAAAGCGATCGAAGGGACGATTCTCGTTGAACGAGCGAATGACATAGTCTCGGAATGGGGAGATACCAACGTTCTGGTCGCCGTGGTAGCCAACCGTGTCGGCATAGCGTACCAGGTCGAGCCACCACATGGCCATGCGTTCGCCATATTGCTCGGATGCCAACAACTCGTCGACCAATTTTTCATAGGCTCTCGAATCTGGATCTTGAACGAATCGCTCCACCATTTCGGAAGAGGGTGGCAAGCCGGTGAGATCAAAGCTTAAACGGCGAGCGAGCGTGCGGCGGTCGGCTTCAGGCGCGAACGAATGCTGGTTATCAACAAGATTCTGGAGAACAAAGCGATCGATATCGTTGCCAACCAAATTAGCATCAACAGCGTTTGGCGGCGTGGGGCGCGAAATGCTTTGGAAAGACCAATGGCCTTGAAACGATCCACCTTGCTCAACCCATTGCCGCAAAATCTTGGTTTGTTTCTCATCGAGTTGTTTGCCGAATTTGGCTGGGGGCATTTTCTCATCCCCATCCGGCAACAGCACACGCCGCAACAATTCGCTTTCATCCGGTTTGCCAGGAACCACAACACCCTTTGTCGCTCCATCGCCTAGCAAACCGATCTGGGTATCCAAACGAAGATCGGCTTCTCGATGATTCTTGTCAGGGCCATGACAGGCGAAACAATAATCCGAAAGAATGGGACGAACATCGCGATTGAATTCAATGCTCTCTGGTTCGCTGGCCCGAAGTGGTGTTAGCGAAATCAAGATGACTAATCCGCTCGCACTCAGAGCGACGCGATTTAAAACCTGATAGAAGACAGAGTAACGGTAGAAGACAGATCCATTCATTTGGCGAGAGATCCTGGAGGGGTAAATTCAGGAGGGATACCACATCGTCGCACCGCCAAATTATAGCTTAGATTGGGTTGGGAAGCATCCTCGCTACCTTGGAGATGGCGTTTTTGGAGGAGAGATGGTCTTATTCGGGATTATTTTGGGATTCGGTTGCGATATCCTGCCAATTTCCCCGCTGAAATCGCTGTTGAGGCAGGAAAGTTCCTTTGTAGTTGAGGTGTCTATTTTGGGCGACATACATCCCGAGATAGAGCCAAGTTCGGTTGGTGCGTGCGGCCCAGCGAAATTGGCGGATAATGGCATAAGTTCCCAGGCTGAGACCAGAAAATTCGGGATCGAAATAGGTGTATACGGCCGAGAGCGCATCTTGTCCGCAGTCGACAATGGAGACCGCCGCCAAACGGTTTTGCAGCCAAAAGCTCAATTCGATGGTGGGGCATGATGTGTTGATGAGGAAGCCTTCCATATCGCTGGCGGTGTAGTCCTCTTCGTTGCGATTTAGTCCGCGAACCCGGCGGTGCAGGTTGAAAAGGTTCAGGCGTTGCTGATCCAGTTTGGGGTGACCGAATTGTTCGGTCAAAACTTCCGCCCCTTTTCTTTCGACGCGACGTCGCGTGGCATTGAGACGAAAGGTGGGTACATGTAAGCGTGAAGGTTCGCAGGCGCTGCAGTTGGTACACTGAGTGTAATAAAAGAAGTATCCGGACCTACGTTTACCCTCGGCTAAAACCGCGTCGAGTTCCTCGGGAGCGAGCATGCGCGAAGGATATAGCAGCGGCGTGCGAGCCAATTGTCCGTCCAAATAGGAGCAGGGATGTTCATCGCTGCCTAATGAATGCCAGCGCAATTGCGAATCGGATGCCTGCGGGTCGGACATAGAGCGAACGTCTTACCAATGGACTAAGCTAAGCACTTGCGGAGAATCACACACGCCGCTTGACCATAGCAGGTTTGCGAGAGTTTTGCAAAGTAATCCTGTTGCCAAGGTTTCGCTTCACCTTGGATAAGGTGCACAGGACAAGCGGGGTCAACCTGTTTCGTATTGAGTGTTGCAAAGACCTTGTTTTCTACCGCACCCCATAGACTCCCCGTAAGTTCCGCTAAGGCTGTTGCCGCCCCGAGAGAACCGAAATAACTTTTCAGTGCAGTCACGGGAGTTGAGTGGGCGATGGTTGCAATGGCCGAAGCTTCCTCTAGGTCTTCGGCGGGAGTTCCGTTGCCATTGGCGTTGATATGATCCAACTGTTGCGCTTGGATATGGGACATTTTGAGCGCGCCGCTCAAGGCGTTGGCAACAGCCAGTCGACTGCCGCCATAGGCCTCAACTGGCTTAACGCACGAACATCCCCAACCTACGAACTCTGCCAGGATGGGAGCTTGGCGACGCTGTGCATGTTCCAAACTTTCGATCACCAAAGCTGCCGCCCCTTCGCCTTCAACCATTCCATCCCTGCCTATATCAAACGGGCGAAGTGCTTCAGTCGGATTAGAAAAATGTTTGGAGATCTTCTCATGGCGACGATAAAGTAGTCGTGTTGTATTCACGCGGTTTCCGGTAGCACCTACGACCATCACGTCTGCCGCATTGCGACGGATCACATTGGCTGCCTCGATGAGTGCCAGCAGTCCAGAATTTTCTTCGCTCGTGATCGTGTTGTTGGGGCCGCGTGCGTCCAGGGCAATACCGACGTGACAGGCAGCCATATTGGGCAAGTATTTCAGCATCCATAAAGGGTTCATCAATCGCATCCCTTCGCTGCCCCAGTTGCCGCTGGTAAAACTTCCATCCACTACCGAACGTTTGATGGCGTCGGAGTACTCTTCCAAGTCTCCATAAATCATCTCGGACCCAAACACGGTTCCGATTCGATCGGCATCCAAACTATCGCGGTTGAGTTTGGCATCTTGAAACGCCAGCATAGAAGCGGCATATGCTGTTTGCAACTCTCGGCTCATCAACTTGATGGCCTTGCGTGGCTGGATGTAATTTTTGCCGTCGAAATCTTGGACGCGGGCAACTAGAAAGGGGCCGGGAGAAGAGGCCGAGGGATCAGCGTCCCATCGACTCACGCCGCTTCGTCCCAAACGCAGCGAATCGACAAAGGCCTCGCGTCCGATTCCTATCGGCGAAACGACACCAGCACCTGTGATCACGACGCGAATTTGATTTGACATGCCGCTTGCCGATAACTCCTTGCCACAGGTTGCGATGGACTACCCGGAGCAAAAGGATGGAAATAGAGTTTTTGTAGCTCGTCCAGCGATTCTGGCCATTCAACTAAGCATATCGAAAATCATCAAACTCGCACGGGGTTTCCCGGCATTCGGCAGCTATTTTTGATCGCTCCGTCGAACAGGAATGCCTGAAAGCGTGCGATTATTTTTCTAATTGTGTATGAATGTTTAGTTTTTGGATGACTAGGCTGCCCTACGACTCTCTTCCGGCTTTTCTGTGGCCACATTCCGTTCGTACATCGCAGCTCGCTTCCAGAGCTCCCGCAATTCGGACAACAGTGAGATTCGAACCGTTTCCCGATAGAGTGAGTCGGGTGGCAAGTGGTCCATCAACCGACGGTGGGCGATCCCCAAATTATGATAGGGAAGAGTTGGGAAGAGGTGATGCAGCGCGTGATAGCGTGTGCCAACTGGCCCCCACAATTCTGTGAACCAAGGACGGTGTGGATAATTCAGCGAATCCAGTAACTGTTCTTCGAAACTCAGTTCCTCCCCTTCACTGGTCCAGCGATGGGCTCCGAGCGTGCGAACCGAATTCAAAAAGATGACAAATACACCCATCAAATACGCCTGAATCCAAAGAGGATCGACGACCAAGCCCATCAGCAGCGGGCCCTTCAAAATGAAACCCCAGCAAAACGCTGCGCAGGCAAGCTCTTGAATAAATCTTGTTCTTGCAAACGCGACATTGCCAAGAGGCCGAACATACATCGGGTCCATCACCATCGTCGACAGATGCTTGAAACTCCAGGCATGGATACCCGGAAAGAACCAACCCAGTGGTGACAGCACGGCAAAACGAAAGAAGGCGATCGGAGGAATGATCAAACTCAGACTGAGATAACCCACTATGGCCCAACGCGAGTTGTGGCTCAATTCCAAATACTCTCCATCTTCGTCAGTGCCATAACTCTTGCGGCGATGATGATCGATATGAGGATAGTAAGTGAAGGAAGGAATCAAAAACGGAATTCCGCACAGCATATTCCATGCAATGCGAAAGCCGGAAAACGTACCCTTGCGAAAGTGAACCATCTCATGAGTAAAAATGGTTGCGCGCAAGAAAAACAGTCCGGTCACCACAAACAGCATCGTTCGAATCGACCAGAATAAAAGACCGCTCTCGGTCTGCAACCACTTCGGGGCGAAAAGCGTCACCTGAAATAAAGCGTGGCCTAGCAGCACCGACGTTAGAAAGTCGGTCCAGTAAATCCATGGATTGGGTTGATGAAGATCTTTAACGATCGATTGCGCTTGCTGGATCGAAAACGATCGGCGGGTAGCTGCTGTCATAACGAGCAATCACCAAAAGTAACTAAGAAGGGACGATTATCACCAACGTTTTGTTACTAATTCGTCACAAGCTCGATCAAAATTTTCGGTCGCTTATCTCCTTAACTCTTTACTCTCAAATCGAAGTTACGTTCTATCAACTGGATTCATTGAAACTTTTATGGAAGCTTTGCCGTTTCTATGTCCTGATTGGCCTTTTTGGCTTGTTAGGTCTGCAGGTTTTGCTGGTCAACCGGTCGCCGCATGGCGCGGTCAAAAGGGGGATTTTAAACTGAGCGCTGAGAGACTGAGCGCTGAGAGACTGAGCGCTGAGAGACTGAGCGCTGAGAGACTGAGCGCAACATGGCTCAGCCCAAAGAGGCTCGCAGCATCAAGAAGAGCCAGATGGCGAGGAATCGGTGTGAAACCAAGATTTGCAGAAGTGCGATCGCTACGGGATCAATTTTTTATCGAAGATTCGATAGGTTTTTGCCCTGCGGGCTCCTCCACGTTCGAGCGTCTTTCGCGATAGATGATTGCTTTCCAGTACCCAGGAAAACTCTCCGTGAGTTATACCGAAGTCCAGTGCGGCCGGTTGCATGCGTTCCAAGGCCACTAACCCTAAGCCCCACTTTTGCCATTCCGGTAGAACGTTGGTGCTCATCAAGCGAATTCGTTTGATCGTGTGTTTTTTGAATAGAAGCGTTAAGAAACCGAGTGGGAATAGGCGACCGTTAATCTTCTTGATCAGTGGATTAAAATCGAGCAGACCCAATCCTGCGCCGACCGGCTTGCCATCCACCTCCACAATGGTCGTCAGTTCGGGAACTAGCAAATGTTTCAAACTTTGCGACATATGCTTCACTTCACCGGCGGATAAAGGAACAAACCCCCAGGTGCCGACCAGCGACTTGTTATAGATGTCCAAAAATAGATTGACTTCTTCCGCAAACTTTTTGGTATTCATCGGGCGGACGTTGACTCGAAAGCGGCGTTTGACTTCCTCCACCACAAACTGCAATTTTGGATCCAGCGTGGGTAGCATCGAAACGTCAGCATCAAATGCGAACAGATCTTCGATCTTCTCGTAACCACATGCCGTAATCAATGGCTCATAATAGGGCGGATTGTAGGTCATCATGAACGTGGGAGGAGAATCAAAACCTTCAATCAAAAGTCCAACTTCATAATTCAAAGAAGGATTGACCGGACCACGTATATCGGTCATCCCCTTTTCTCTCAGCCAATCTTCGGCAGCTTTGAACAGGCCCTTGGCAACCGCTGAGTTATCGATGGCTTCAAAGAAACCGAAGAAACCTCTCTTTTCGGAATAGCGGCGATTGTGGGCGTGGTTGACAATCGCCACGATGCGGCCGCAAATCGCACCGTTATTCCGCGCGATGAAACAGCGCACTTCCGCATCGTCATGAAACGGATGTTTTTTAAAGCCAACGAGTTCTTCTTGATTGCCCCTGAGCGGTGGAATCCAGTTCGGATCATGGCGATAAAGTTGCCAAAGGAGACCCATGAAATCGCGGCGGTCTTTGCGGCTGGCTACCGCCGCGATAGTAATGTTTTCTGCCATGATTTTGCGATTGCCTTACGCAGGAACAGGACGGTTTGAGGAGAGGAAATTTTGGGAGAGCAAATCTCAATCCACCAATACTCGTGCCCAAAGCAGATTTTTGGCAGTTTGCCCGATTACCCCTGTTGGACAGATTAGCACTTGCTGCCAAAAGAAATAAGAGGGTGTTTTGTGTACATCTGTGATCCCCCATTCGTTTCGAGGTCGCTGTCGTTTATCGGCTTGAAAGCCCAATCGCGTTCAGCGATCCCAGAGGAAGCAGAGAAATTGACTTGAAATTACTCCCTAAAGTAGGGGTTTGGCTCCGACTTTCGCTCTAGGCTCCATGTCTGCTTCTTTACTACAATCCGATCGCGTCGGAATAGGATTGGAAGGAAGCGTCACGGAGGATGGCGATGCGTCGTGTTCGACCGGATAAGGCGAAAGCCGAACAGCCTGACTCAACTGCCGACACCGCTGCGCGTCGATCGCTCGGTGGTAAGTGGAAGAAAATTCTAATGGGAACGGTCGCCAGTTTGCTGGTGCTGGTCCTTTGTGCTCCGCTCTTGCTCCAGTCTAAAACGCTGGTGCTGGGAGTCCTCGCGCGCAGCAAAGCGATCGAGCCGCTGAAGTTGGATGTCAGCAGTATCTCTTTTGGTTGGTTTCGACCGTTGCGATTGAGGGGAGTTGAAATCCAGGATGGCGCTGGCAAGACGCTGGCTCGCATGGATAGGATCGATACGGAGCTGAGTCTGTGGCGTTTATTGACGCGGCGGACGGATTTGGGAACAGTGTCCATTGAACAACTCGAGGCGACAGCCGAGGTCTCCCATGGTTCAACCAATATCGAGCAGATCGTCCAGGAACTAGCTGCCAAGTACATTGTGGAGCAAGAATCGGAACCGGGGCAACCCGTTGCGCTGACTTTGGTTCTTAGCGAATCGGTTCTGCATGCGGTGGACACGCTCTCTCAAGAAGCGTGGGACGTGGAGTTGCGGAAAGTGGTTGTCGAAATGACGGGTCGCGCAGGAGAGTTGCCGAAGGTGGCAGCGGCGGGAAAAATCCTGCAGCGTCATCCCGCTTCGGGGCTGGCCGGCCAATTTGTGCTGAAGTTACATGGAGGCGAAACGGCCGAATCACCGGATTTGTCTGCGCAGGGACAGTTATCTGCGCAGGTACAAACCACTGCAGCGACACCCTTGGTGACGACTGCTGAGTTGCAGACGATGCCGCTGATGTGGATTTCAATGTTAAAGCGTCGTTTGCCCGACTTGCCGATTCAATCGGGTGCCGGGTGGGTTAGCCTTAAGGCCCAGGGAGTCATCGAGGATGCAGAACACTGGCGAATCGATGTTACAGAAGGTTTGGTTTCGGAGCTGAAACTGGATGCTCCCGCATTGATTGGACCGCAGCCCGCAGCGATTCAGCAAGCGCGCTGGTCTGGCAGTTGGAAGTTGGACGGCAAGCGGTTTGACGTTGTCGACAACCGCCTGAATTGCGATTTTGGTGAGGCGTCAGGGACAGCCTCCTTGCCTTGGCCACTGACGCCGCCGGCGCTCACCGCGCCTTGGATTGTCGGGGGAGAGTTCGATTTGCGAACCAAAATCGATATACCGAAGTTGTTGGAAGTGGCACCCTCGTTGGTTCCGATCCGAGATAACATGGTGCTTGTGTCGGGGGCTGCTGATTTGCAAATGCGGCAAAAATTGGATGGAAGAGGGCTACCGGAATCGCAGTATGTTTTGAAACTCGGCGACATGGAGGCCAATATTCAGGGCCAGATGATTCGTTGGGACGACCCGCTTTCCGCAGCGATGCAGGTACAAC
>Ga0169931_10001593_pt1 | contig 37354 bp, 27 predicted proteins | sample Kivu_15m_20L_FD_129675 | JGI IMG/M metagenome (GOLD analysis project Ga0169931, IMG submission 129675) | Freshwater microbial communities from Lake Kivu, Western Province, Rwanda to study Microbial Dark Matter (Phase II) - Kivu_15m_20L... | ecosystem: Environmental > Aquatic > Freshwater > Lake...
CGTTCACTCCGCACCATGCGAAAGTGGATTTACATCGCGCACCGGAGTTCCTCGACAGTGTCACTTCGTCGCAATACAGGCGTCACCCTGCTCGAACTGCTGATCGCCCTGGCGGCTGGCGGGATCATCATGGCCGTCGCCCTGCCCATGTACCGGGACCACGTCCTGCGTGGTCATGTCGCCCGCGCCACCGAAGGGCTGGCGGACATGCGCGGCAGAATGGAGAAGCATTACCAGAATCGCCGCACCTACGCCACCGACGGCGCCGTGGTCTCGCCCTGTGCCGCCGCTGCGGCCCAGCGCACTTTCGGCGTCTTCGTCATCGACTGCCAGAGCCTCACAGCGGAGGCCTTCGTGCTCCGCGCGACCGGCAGCGGACCGGCCGACGGGTTCATCCTGACGCTGGACCAGCGCGACAGCCGCGCCACGACCGGTGTACCCGCCGGCTCCGGCTGGGTCACCTGCACCACCCGCTGGATCCTGCGCAAGGGGGAAACGTGCTGACCGGAACCCGCCGCCTGCGCAACACCGGCTTCACCGTCATCGAGTTGCTCGTGGTGGTCGCCGTGGTGGGGCTTCTCGCGGCGGTGGCGGGGCCCGGCATGGCGGCATGGGTGCGGGACTCGAGGCTCACCGCTGCCTCCGAGTCCCTGACCAACGGCCTGCGCATGGCGCGCGAGGAAGCGATCCGCCGCAGCCATGGCGTGGTGTTCACCACCACCGATGACAGCCCCGGCCTGACCTCGGCGGCCGTGGCCGGGGGGCGCAACTGGGCCGTGCATCAGGTGCCGCGCGCCACCGAAACCCTGGACTACCTGCGCGGCGGCTTCCTGCTCGAGGGTGGCGGCGGCACCACCGTGACCGGACCGGCGGCCGTGTGCTTCAACTCCCTGGGCCGGCGGGTCGCCAATGCCGCCACCGGCGTGAGCGGGGCGACGTGCGAGATCGGTGCCGACCCGATGTTCGCCACCTTCACCCTCACCCAGGCCGGCAGCAGCCGCAGTGTGCGGATCACCATTTCGCTGAATGGCCAAGTGCGCTCCTGCGATCCGGCCGCCGCCGGCGGAACCGTCAATGCCTGCCCCTGATACCCCGATGACACCACGCGCCCGCCCCCTGACGCAGCCTGCGCCGGCCCTCGCACAGCGCGGCTTCTCCCTGATCGAGACCCTGGTCGCCGTGGCGCTGCTGTCCATCGGACTGATCGGCCTGCTGGGACTCCAGGCCAGGGCGGCCCGCATGTCCACGGACACCGAGGACATGACCCGCGCCTCACTGCTCGCCAACGAAATCGCATCGTCGATGTGGGTCAGCACCACCGCCACGACAGTCACTGCAGCCCAGATCAGCGCCTGGAACACTCGCGCAGCGGATCCGACCAGCGGCGGCATGCGCGACGGGACAGTGTCGGTCACGACGGCGGGAAAGATCGCCACCATCACCATCACCTGGCGTTCGTCTTCCCCGAACTCGACCGCGACCGACCGTTACGTCACGAACGTGGTGATCCCGTGAGAATGCGCGCGGCCGCGAGCGGCCTGACCCTGGTGGAACTGCTGGTGGCCATGGCCATCGGCCTGGTCATGGCACTGGCCGCGACGCAGGTGATCGTGCAAGGGATGCGCGGCAAGCGGGTGACCGTCTCGGTCAACGACGTGAACCAGACCGCGGCCTTCCTCAGCACGACGATCGACCGCGTGGTGCGCGGCGCCGGCGCCGGCTTCGCCATGACGCCCCAGGTGCTGGGTTGCGCGCTGCGCGCCGGACGCGACGCCGCTGTCCTCTGGCCCCGGGCGGGTGGCTGGCCGGCCCCGTTCGCGACGCTTCCGGCGTTGCCGCGTCTCGCACCCGTGGTGGTCCATGCCGGCGCCTCGGCCGCCGGCTCCGACGTGCTGGCGGTGATGAGCGGCAACGCGGGCATCGGCGATGCGCCGACGTCGGTGCTGCCGGCCTCCGCCACCGCCTCGTCGGTACGCCTCAACAACACCCACGGCTTCATCGGCAACGATCTGGTGCTGGTGCAGGACGCCGGACTCGGCTGTCTGCTGCAGCAGGTCAGCGCCGGCTTCACCGGCGGGGCCGCGCAGACGCTGACCTTCGGTGGCCGCTACGCGGAGGATGCGGTGGACGGCGTGGAACTGGCCTGGATGGGGCATTCCGCGGCCGCGCAGGTCATCCGCATCGGTCAAGCCGCGGCGATCAACACACCGGAGTTCCAGTTCATCGGCGTGGGCGCCAACAACACCCTGTTCGCCTACGACCTGATGCAACTCGGGCCTGAGGACGCATCCAACCCGATCGCCGACGGTGTCATCGAACTGCGTGCGGTCTACGGCATCGACAGCAATGCCGACAACAGCCTCGACACCTGGGTCCGGCCCGACACCAGCCCCTGGACGGCAGCCGAACTCACCAATGGCACGGCAGCCTCCCAGGCCAACCTGCAGCGCATCTTCGCGGTGCGCGTCGGCCTGCTGCTGCGCTCGGCGGTCCAGGACCCGGAGGATGTCGCGCCGGCCTCGGTGGTGATGTTTCGCGACCTGCCCACCACCGTGCAGCGAACCGTGAGCATCAGCAGCGCGAACCGGAAGTTCCGGCATCGCAGCGTCGAGCTGACCATCCCCGTGCGGAACATTCTGCCCAAATGAAGACGGCACCGTTCATGTATCGGCAGAGCTTTGCCCAGCCGCGCGCGCAGCGCGGCGTGATCATGCTGTTCATCCTGGTGGGGTTGGCGGTGATGCTCATCGGCGCGACCGCTCTGGTGCGCTCGCTCGACATCTCCCTGGTCAACGCCGGCAACCTCGCCTTCCGGCGCGACCTCGTGAACCAGGGCGAACGCGCGATGGACGCCGTCAAGGCAAGCTTCACCGGCAGCGGTGCACTGGCAACCGAGGCCGGACGGTCCGACCACAGCACGGCCGCCAACTACCGCGCCACCACCCTGACGACGAATGGGGCCGGCATCCCGCTGGCCCTGCTCGACGACGCCGCCTTCGGCTCCGTCGGCACCAGCGCCAACGACATCGTCCTGGCAGACCAGAAGATCACGGTCCGCTACGTCATCGACCGCCTGTGCGCGACCACGGGCCAGGAATCGGTCATCGGCACCACCCAGTGCATGCTGGCCGACCGCAATGTGCCCGTAGGCGGCAGCGGGACCATGCTGAGTCGCGCCGAGGACTCATGGGGCGGCATGGCCGGCGGCGTGAAGCCGCAGGTGCTGTTCCGCGTCAGCGTACGCATCGATGGTCCCCGCGGCACCCAGGCCTTTCTCCAGGCCAGCATGACACCGCAATGATGAATTCCCGACGATTCGCCGACACAGCAAGAGGTGAGGCCATGACCACACGATCCCCATTCCAGCTGTACGGCGCCCCGGCGCTCCTGATGGCGTTGCTGCTGATGGCACCCGCGCAACCGGTAGACGCCCAGCTCCCTCCGGACGATTGCGCAAGCGCCGGCCTGGACGGCAGCACGTCGACCGGTTCGTGCCCTGGCGGCAGTTCACTGGGCACCGGCACTCCACTCGCCGACCAGCCATTGCTGACCCCGGACGTGCCCGGCAATCTGGCGCTGGCCCTGTCGGTGGAATTCCCCACGGCGGTCAGCGTCGCCCACATCGAAGCATATTCGGCGGCCAGCACCTACCTGGGCTACTTCGACCCGAACAAGTGCTACCTCTACTCATTCAACAGCACCGAGACCGAGCGCCACTTCTACCCCGCCGGGGTGGCATCGAGCCGGGTCTGTACGGGCTCCAATGACACCATGTGGAGTGGGAACTTCCTGAACTGGGCCACGATGCAGACCGTCGATCCGTTCCGCTGGGCGCTGACCGGCGGCTACCGGGTGCGGGACACGGCCTCCGAGACCTGGCTGGAGAAGGCCTGGGCATCCGGGCAGGGTGGGGCCAGCAACTTCCCCAACCGCACCATCACGGGCTCGACCGTCGTGGCCAATGCCACACCCTTCACCGCCACGGAATTCAGGATGCGCATCCAGGGTCTGGGCAACAAGATGCGCTTCAGCATCAGTGGCGACGTCAACGCCACGCCGACCGCCTACAACCCAGCCTCGACCTTCAGCTCCGCCACGACCTACGAGGTGAGCGTCAGGGTCAAGGTATGCGACCCTCTGACCACGCCGGAGGCCAACTGCAAGAATTACGGCGGTCTGAACTGGAAACCCGAGGGTCTGCTGCAGCAGTACTCGAACAAGATCCGCTACAGCGCCTTCGGCTACCTCAACGACGGCAACGTCCAGCGCGACGCCGGTGTGCTGCGGGCACGCCAGAAATTCGTCGGCCCGACCGTCCCGGTGGCCGGTGCCAGCCCGCTTGCCAACGCCATCGCAGAGTGGAGCGCGACCGATGGCACCTTCTTCACCAACCCCGACGCCGCCGACGCGACTGCCACCACCAGCGAAACCGGCGTAACGGTCAACAACAGCGGCGTCATCAACTACCTGAACAAATTCGGGCAGATCAACCCGGGCACCTACAAGACCTACGACCCGGTGGGCGAGCTCTACTACGCCGCCACGCGCTACTTCAAGAACCTGGGCAACGTGCCCGCGTGGTCCAGCATGGGCTCGGCCAGCGCTGCCACAAAGACCACCTGGGTGGACGGCTTCCCGGTGATCACCAACTGGGACGACCCGATCCTGTATTCGTGCCAGCGCAACTTCATCCTCGGGATCGGCGACGTCAACACCCACGCGGACAAGAACCTGCCCGGCAGCGGCACCCCGACGGGCAACGAGCCGACCAAGCCGGCCGAGGTGGTCGCCGACACCACCGTGAACACGGTGACCGCCACCAACAAGGTGGGTTCGCTGGAGGGCCTGGGCGGCTCGCTGGGCACCACCAACCCCTACAACGGCTGCTGCACCAACAACTCGGCCCTGATGGCCGGCCTGGCCTACGACTCCAACACGCGCGACATCCGTCCGGACGACGTCGACAAACCCCAGACACTGGGCCGGCAAACGATCCAGACCTACTGGCTGGATGTTCTCGAATACTCCACGTACAAAAGGACCAACCAGTTCTATCTGGCCACCAAGTACGGCGGCTTCGAGGTTCCGGCGGGCTTCGACCCCTACACCCGGTCCACCGCCCTGCCTCAGGCCTGGTGGTCGACCTCGGGGGACATGCTCGGCAGCCCTGCCCAGCCGCGCCCGGACAACTACTTCGTGGCCTCGCGGCCCGACACCATGGTGGCCGGCCTATCGAGCGCCTTCGCCCGGATTGCCGCCGCCATCCAGTCCTACACCTCGTCGTTCGCCATCGCCGTCCCCCAGGTCACGGTGGCCGGTGGCGCCAGCTACGCGACCAAGCACGACACCGCCGCCTGGACCGGAGACCTCGATGCCGCCGAAGTGGGCTTCGACAACACCACGGGCGAACCGAGCGCGACGGTGGTCTGGCGCCTGAGCGACAAGCTCGCCACCCAGCTCGCGGGCGACGGCTGGAATACAGCTCGCCGCGTCGTCACCTGGAACCCTACCGCCGCAGCCGGCAAGCCGTTCCGGACCGGGGCCAGCAATCTGACCAGCGCCCAGAGCAGCGCCCTGGATACCTCCTACCGATCAGGCGACGACTCTGCCGACTTCATCAACTACCTGCGCGGCCAGCGCCTGCACGAGACCACCTCCTCGGACCCGGCCAGCAGCCGCGCCTATCGAAGCCGGACCAAGCTGCTCGGCGACATCGTCGGATCGCGCGTGCTTGTCGTGGGAACCCCGTCGTCCCCGTTCTCGGAGAGCACCAACCCCGGCTACGCGCAGTTCCGCACCGACACGGCCAGCCGCAAGACCATGCTCTACTTCGGTGCCAACGACGGCATGATGCACGCCATCGACGGCAGCCTGACGGGGGCCAGCGCCGGTGAGGAGGTGTTCGCCTACGTCCCCAATGCCGTGATCGGCGGCCCGAGCGGCACCCCGGCGGTGGACGGTCTTGCCGCCCTGGGCAACCCGGCCTTCTCCCACCGCTACTTCGTCAACGCCACGCCAGCGGCCTTCGACCTGGACTTCGGCGCGACCGATGGCGGCAGCGGCCAGAACTGGCGCACCATCCTCGTCGGCGGCCTGGGCAAGGGCGGGAAGAGCGTCTACGCCATCGACATCAGCAACCCGCCCCTCTTCACCACCGAGGACGCCGTCGCCAGCAAGGTGCTGTGGGAGTTCACCGATCCCGACCTCGGGTTCACCTTCGGCGAGCCTCTGGTCATCAAGACGCGACGCTACGGCTGGGTGGTGGTGTTCGGGTCGGGGTACAACAACACCGACGGCAAGGGCTACCTGTTCGTGGTGAACCCCCGCACCGGCGCCCTGATCCAGAAGATCGGCACCGGCGCCGGCAGCAGCACCTCGCCGGCCGGCCTCGCCCACGTGAACAGCTTCGTGATCGACCGCACCAGCGGCATCTCAGACGCGGTCTACGCCGGCGACCTGCTGGGCAACCTGTGGCGCTTCGACGTGTCCCCGACCACCGGCACCTTTGCGGCCCCGGTGAATCTGGCCACGCTCACCGACAGCGCCGGCAATCCCCAACCCGTGACCACCCGGCCCATGATCGAGGTGCATCCCAAGGACCGGGCCCGCTACGTCCTCGTCGGAACGGGACGCCTGCTGCACGGGATCGACCTCCCGTCCACCCAGGTCCAGAGCTTCTATTCCATCAAGGACGGCACCGGGTTCATGTTCCAGTCCAGCGCCGGCCTGCCCGAAGGCGTGACCTTCCCGATCACCCGCACCAAGCTCGCGCTCAACAGCGACACGCTCGTCGGCGTCACCCCGACCGCCACGCAGATGGGGTGGGTGCTGGACCTCGGCACCGGCCCGGCCAGCATCGGCTGGCGGGTACTGCTCGACCCCGCACCGTTCTACGGGGTGATCGCCTTCGCATCGAACCTCACCATGTCGACCGATGCGTGCAACGCCTCCGGCGAGACGCGCATCTACGGCGTGGACATGGCCACCGGCAAAACCGTCCTCACCACCGAAGTGACCGAGGGTGGTGTCGTCGCGACCGTCGTGACGCGCTACTTCAGCGGCATGGCGGGCCGGCTCACCGACCTGAAGTTCGTCAGCGTCGCCGGACGGGTGCGGCTGGTCGGTGGCAACGATCAGGGGGCCACGAAATCCGTCCCGGGCAGCTTCGGCGCGACGACCTCCTGGCGCATCCTCAACTGGCGCGAGGTGCCGATACCGGATTGACGGACCGGGCGCGAGGCCATCGCGCCCTGCCCTGCCGCATCGTCACTGGGCGCACCACCCTCCGTCCATCAGCACGTCGTTGCCGGTCATGAAGCCAGCCTTGTCGGAGCAGATGTAGAGCGCCAGCGAGGCGATCTCGTCCGCCTCGCCCCAGCGGCGCATCGGCGTCTGGTCCAGCAGGGCCTGATTCTTGACCGGGTCGGCGCGCAGCGGCGCGGTCAGGTCGGTGGCGATGAAGCCGGGGCTGATGGCGACGCAGGTGATCCTGTCCTCGACCAGTTCCATGGCCAGGGCCTTGGTGAGGCCGGCCACGGCGTGCTTGGTGGCGGAGTAGACACCGCGTCCCGGGCTGGACACGTGGGCCATGATCGAGGTCAGGTTGATGATGCGGCCGTAGCCCCGCCCGCGCATGTGCGGCACGAAGTGCTTGCAGCACAGCCAGACCCCGGTGATGTTGGTGTCGGTCAGCATGCGCCACTCCTCCATGCTGAAGTCGACCACGTTCTTGCGGATCGCCGTGCCCGCATTGTTCATCAGGATGTGTACCGCGCCGAAGCGTGCCATGACGTCATCCGCCAGCTGGCGCACCTGGGCCTCCTCGCGCACGTCGCAGGTGAAGGCGGCGGCGTCGATACCGGCCTGCTCCAGCAGCCCCATCGTCTCGGCGAGCTTGTCCTCGTTGCGGCCGGCGATCGCCACCTTCGCGCCGGCACCTCCCAGAGCCAGAGCCGTGGCCCGGCCGATGCCGCGATTGCCACCCGTGATGACCGCCACCCGGCCGGTCAGGAATTTTCCGTCCATTTTCTTGCGCCTCCCATGTGACGGCGCCGGCCAGCGGCCGGCGCCAGTATCCCGTCGCGGCCCGGACGGGCCGCGTCTCAACGACCGCTCAGCACCTCGCCGAAGGGCACCCAGCGCTTGCCGTCGAAGCGCGCCAGCTGCATCTCGCCGATGGGGTTGAAGTCCGTGGCACTGGTATTCACCGTGATGCCGGGCATGAGCATCGTCACCTCGAGCTTGCGCAGGCTGGCGGCCTGACGCATCACGTTCTCGCGCGACAGATCGTCGCCGCAGGCCTTGAGCACATGCACCATCACCTGCGCCACCACGTAGCCGTAGACGTTGAAGCTGTCGTCCAGATTGCCGCTCTTGTGGTATTTGCGCATCCACTCCTCCCAGGCACGGGTGGCGGGATCGTTCTTCCACTGCGGGTCGCTGGTGTCCTTGAAATACAGGGCCGTGATGACGCCGGTGGCCTTGTCCAGTCCGGCGGGCTGCAGTACGGCGCCGACCGAGGTCGACACGTTGGTCAGGTAGTGCAGCGGCTTCCAGCCCACGTCCGCGACCTTGCGGATGATCTGGGCGGCGAACTTCGGTGTGGCGAAGGTCAGCAGCAGGTCCGCGCCGCTGGCCTTGAGCGCCACGATCTGCGAGTCGACCGTCGGGTCCGACACCTCGTAGCTCTGTTCCGCCACAATCATCTTCGCCGCCCTGTCGCCGAGCATCCCCTTGAAGCCGACGACATAGTCCTTGCCAAAATCGTCGTTCTGGTAGATGAGCGCGATCTTCGCGTCCGGCTTGGTCTTGAGGATGTGCTGTGCGTAGATGCGGGCCTCGGCCTGGTAGGACGGGTTGAAGCCCATGGTCCAGGGGAAACCCTTCGGATCGCCCCACTTGCTGGCGCCGGTCGCCAGGAACAGGTGCGGCACCTTCTTCGCGTTGAGGTACTTCTGGATGGCCGAATTGGTCGGCGTGCCCAGCGACTGGAAGATGAGCAGGACTTCCTCCTGCTCCACCAGCTTGCGGGTCTGCTCCACCGTCTTGGGCGGGCTGTAGCCGTCGTCCAGCGACAGGAAGTCGATCCTGCGGCCGTTCACCCCGCCCTGCTCGTTGATCATGGCGAAGTAGGCCGCCTCCGCCTTGCCGATCACGCCATACGCCGAGGCCGGGCCGCTGTAGGGCATGGTCTGGCCGATCCGGATGCTGGTGTCGGTGACGCCCGGACCGTACTTCTTCTCCGCGTGGGCAGGGGTGAGACCGAGGGCGGCGAAGGCAAGCGCCGCCGCCAGAACGCGTCTGATCATGTTCTCCTCCGAACGGTGGTTCGTTTCGACACTGTCACCGGGGCCGCCAGCCACACCCGCTCGCCGGGCCGCCCTCCCGCACTGTCTGGTTTTCATTATGCCGCAGGCCTGCCGCCGCGCGATGACGACCGGGGCCACACCAGCGGGCGGTTGCGCAGTCACCGGGCTGCAGGGCGGCAGGATCATTGCCGTAAACAATGGGGATCGTGTAACCGGCGAACCGCCGGAGGGAGATCCGCCCATGGTCCGAATCATCATCACCCTGAGCCTGCTGCTCGTTCCGGCACTCGTAGAAGCCAATGTCTGCCGCTGGACCGACGCCGAGGGTCGCACCCACTATTCCAGCGCCCCGCCTGCGGGCGTGACCTGTGCCCGGACGCTGCGGGCTCCCGTCCCGGGGTCGGAAGGCGCCACCGCGGCGCCCTCCTCCGCCCGGACCACCCAGCAGCTCGAGACGGAGTTCCAGCAGCGCCGGCTCAAGCGCGCGGAGGACGAGCAACGGGCCCAGGCCGAGCGCCGCGAAGCCGATCAGCGACGGGAGCAGTGCACCCAGACCCGCTCCCGGGTGACCTGGATGGAGGGCGGTGGCCGGGTGACCACCCTCGACAGGAACGGCCACCGTCAATTCCTCGACGAGGAGCAGCACGCCCGGGAACTGGCCGCGCTGCGCCGGCGCGCTTCGCAATTGTGCCGTTGACCGGGGCCTGATCCGCGCGGCGACGCCGCCTGCCGCCCGGGCGCATCGGACCCGCAGCTCGCGCCTGGCCCGGCGCGCCCGGCACCAAGCCGGGCCCCTGCCGGGGCCACCGTGCCGAGCCCACCCCGCGCGCCAGGGGAGGAACGACTCACGCCCGGCGTGGTCTTCCGTTAGCATTGTCGCCTCCAGTACTTCCCGACTCCCCGAGTTTCCGACCTTGATCGTCCGGTATGCGACCGTGCTGCTCGCCTCCGCCCTCGCGTTGGCCGCACACGCCGACGGAGGTGGTGACCCGTTCGACACGGCACGTCTGCGGCCGCCGACGCCCGCCACCGCCTGGGCCGGGTCCGACGAGACACCCGCCCGTCCCTGCGACCCGGGACAGGCGCTGCCCGCCTCGTTGACGCTTGCCGACGCGGTGGACCTGGCACTGTGCCGCAACCCGCGCACCCGCGAGACCTGGGCCGCCGCCCGGGTGGCGGCCGCCCAGCTGGGTGTGGCCCGCGGCGCGACCCTGCCGACGGTGACGGGTACGCTGAGCGCGCAGACCAGCGAGTCGCGTGCGGTGTTCCTCGCTGGCCGGCGCGACTCGGCCACCGCCGGACTGTCTTTCAACTGGCTGCTGTTCGACTTCGGCGGGCGCAACGCCGCCATCGAACAGGCGCGCCAGGCCCTGTTCGCCGCCGACTGGACCCACAACGCCACGCTTCAGGGGGTGGTGCTGGATACCGGCCAGGCCTATTTCCAGTCCTTCGCCGCGGAGCAGGCGGTGGATGCCGCACGCGCTGCCGAGCGGCTCGCGCTGCAGGGTCTGGATGCTGCCCGCACCCGCCAGAAGGCCGGCACCGCGACGCGCGCCGATGTGCTCCAGGCCCAGACCGCCTGGTCGCAGGCCGTGCTCACCCGCACCCAGGCGGAGGGTGACGCGGCCATCGCCCGCGGTGTCCTGGCCAATGTCATGGGTCTGCCGGCCCAGGCGACTCCGGCCCTTGCGCCACCGGGCGACATCGCTGCCGGCGGCATGGGCCAGGCGGCCGTCGAGGCCCTGATGGAGGAGGCCATGAGCCGCCGCCCGGAGTTGCGCGCGGCCGAGGCCGGGGTGGCGGCCGCCAGGGCCGCGATCACCGTCGAGGAGTCCGCCGGCCGGCCGACGCTGTCGCTGAACTCGACGCCCAGCATCGGCGTCATGCATCCGGGCACGGACCCGCGCAATCTGAACATCGGGCTCAGTGTGAACATCCCGCTGTTCCTCGGCTACCAGAACACCTACCGCATCCGCGCGGCCCGCGATTCCGTCGACCGGTCGAGCGCGGCGCGCGACCGCCTGCGCAACGACATCTCGCTCGAGGTGTGGCGCAGCTGGCAGGATGTGCGCACCCAGGGACAGGCGGTGCAGACCGCGGGAGACCTGGTGCGCAGCGCCACCGAATCCCACGAGATGGCGCTGGGGCGCTACCGCTCCGGTGTCGGCTCGGTGCTGGACCTGCTCACCGCCCAGACTGCGCTGCTGCAGGCGGCCGTGCAGCAGATCCAGACGCGGCTGCGCCTGAACGTCTCCAAGCTCGCCCTGGCCCGGGCCATCGGCACCCTCGACCCCGGCCTGTTCACCGACCGCCCCGTGGCGACGTCACGATGACGACCTTCCGGAACGCCCCATGACCCGACGCATCCTCTCCCTCGCCTGGCGGCTTGCCCTGGTCGCCGCGCTTCTGGCGGCCGCCTGGTTCGGCTGGCGGTGGTGGAACCAGTCGCGCGTCCTGCCGCTGGAGGAGCGATTCCAGATCGAGGAAGTCGCGCGCGGCGACGTCACCCAGACCGTCACCGCCAGCGGCACCCTCAACCCGGTCGTCATGGTCAGCGTCGGCACCCAGGTCTCGGGGACGGTGCAGAGGTTGCTGGCCGACTTCAACGACAACGTCGAGAAGGATCAGGTGCTTCTGGAACTCGATCCGACGCTGTTCCGCGCCGCCGTCGAGCAAAGCCGCGGCAACGTCGCCAGCGCCGAGGCGGCGCTGCGTCTGGCCCAGGCCAACGAACGGCGCGCCCGCGAGCTGTTCGACAAGGAGTACATCGCGCGCCAGGAACTCGACCAGGCCGTGCAGGTGCGCGAGGCGGCCGAGGCCCAGCTGCGCAGCGCGCGCGGCCAGCTCGCGCGAGACACCGCCAACGTCGGCTACAGCGTCATCCGCTCGCCGGTGTCGGGGGTGGTGGTGTCGCGCCAGGTGGACATCGGCCAGACCGTGGCCGCCAGCTTCCAGACGCCGACGCTGTTCCAGATCGCCCAGGACCTGACGCGGATGCAGATCAACACCAACGTCGCCGAGGCCGACATCGGCAAGGTCCGCGTGGACCAGCCCGTGTCCTTCACGGTCGACGCCTTCCCGGGCCGGAAGTTCGAGGGAACCATCCGTCAGGTCCGGCTCAATCCCATCATTCAGCAGAACGTCGTCACCTACAACGTGGTGGTCACCGTGGACAACCCCGAGCATGTGCTGCTGCCGGGCATGACCGCCTACATCAGTGTCGATGTCGACCGCCGGACTGGCGCCCTGCTGGTGCCGAGCGCGGCCCTGCGCTTCCGGCCGCGCGACGGCAATGGCAGTCCGAAACGCCCGAGCGAACCGCGCAACGGACGCAAGCCGTCGGGGCCGCGGGTGTACGTGGTAAGCGGCGAGGAGGTCGTACCAGTGACCATCCAGACCGGCATCACCGATGGCCGCATGATCGAGGTGACCGGCGGCGACCTGAAAGCCGGCGACCGCCTGGTGGTGCAGCATCGCGTGTCCGACAAGGGCGGCGCCGGTGGGGGCCTGCCCGGGACCGGCACAGCGGCGCGGGTACGGGCATTCTGATGACGGCTCCGGGCCAAGAGCGGACCCTGGTGGCCGTGCGTGACCTGCGCAAGCACTACGACACCGCGGCAGGGCCACAGCACGTCCTGCACGGCGTGAGCCTCGACATCGCCGACGGCGAGTTCGTCGCGCTCATGGGCCCCTCCGGCTCCGGCAAGTCGACCTTCATGAACATCCTCGGCTGCCTGGACACCGCCAGCAGCGGTCGCTACGCGCTCGACGGTCATGACGTCTCCCGGCTCGATTCCGACCAGCTGGCGGCCCTGCGCAACCGCTTCATCGGCTTCGTGTTCCAGGGATTCAACCTGCTGCCGCGCGCCAGCCTGCTCGACAACGTCGCCCTGCCCATGGTCTACGCCGGCGTCGCCCGGCCGGCCCGCGAGGCGCGCGCGCGCGAACTGCTCGAGCGCGTCGGCCTCGGCGCCCAGGCGGGCCGGCGACCGAGCCAGATCTCGGGCGGACAGCAACAGCGTGTAGCCATCGCCCGCGCGCTGGCCAACCGGCCGCGGCTGGTGCTCGCCGATGAGCCCACCGGCAACCTCGACACCGCGACCAGCCACGACATCATGAACCTGTTCGCCGGCCTGAACCGCGACGAAGGCCTGACCATCGTGCTGGTGACCCACGAGATGGACGTCGCCGGTTTCGCCCGCCGGCTGGTGGCCTTCGCCGACGGGCGGGTGGTGCGCGACGTGCCGGTGGAACGGCACGCCGCCGCGGAGCCTGCAGCATGATCTGGCCGATCCTGGTCGAGGCCTGGCGCGCCATGGGGGCCAATCGGCTGCGTACCTTCCTCACCATGCTGGGCATGATCATCGGCGTCGGCGCGGTGGTGATCATGCTCGCCATCGGCGAGGGTGCCCAGGTGGTGATGCGCCAGACCATCGCCACCATGGGCAGCAACCTCATCATGGTGCTGTCGAGCTTCAGCACCACCGCGGGCGTACGTTCCGGCACGGGGTCCGTCCCCACTCTCACCATCGGCGACGCCGCAGCGCTCGGCGAGCTGCCGACGGTCGCCGCCGTGGCACCGATGCAGCCCGGCTCCTCGCAGATCGTCTACGGCGCGGTGAACTGGAACACCATGGTCTACGGCGTCACCGACACCTTCCTCGACGTGCGCGACTGGGACCTGGAGCAGGGTGAACCGATCACCGAGGGCGACGTGCGCACCGCCAACCGCACCGCCCTGCTGGGACAGACTGTCGCCAACCGGCTGTTCGGCGACGAAGACCCCATCGGCAAGACCATCCGGGTGCGGGAGGCCCCCTTCCTGGTGGCCGGTGTGCTGGCGCCGAAGGGCCAGAGCTTCGACGGCCGGGATCAGGACGACACCGTGCTCATCCCACTGTCGACCGCCCAGCGCAAGGTGTTCGGCAGCCAGTTTCCGAACAGTGTGCGCATGTTCATGGTCCAGGGGGTGTCCGAGCAGCTCATGGCCGAGACCGAGCAGGACATCACGGCACTGCTGCGCGAGCGTCACCGCATCCAGGAGGGAATGGAGCCGGACTTCACCGTGCGCAACCTGAGCGCCGCGGCCGAGGTGCAGGCGCAGACCACCCGCGTCATGTCGATGCTGCTGGGCGCCGTGGCCGCCATCTCCCTGGTGGTGGGCGGCATCGGCATCATGAACATCATGCTGGTCTCGGTGACCGAACGCACCCGCGAGATCGGCATCCGCATGGCCATCGGCGCGCGCCGCCGGGACATCCTGGCGCAGTTCCTGATGGAGGCGGTGATCGTCTCGGTGCTGGGCTGCGTCATCGGCGTGGCGCTCGGCGTCGGCCTGTCGTTCGTGGTCCGCAACAGCTTCGGCATGCACACGGTGGTCACGACCTCGTCGATGGTGCTGTCTTTCGCCGTCGCCGCCGTCGTCGGCGTGTTCTTCGGCTGGTATCCGGCACGAAAGGCGGCCGGTCTCAAGCCGATCGAGGCGTTGCGGTATCAGTGATGGGGGATAGGCAATAGGCGATGGGGGATGGGCGATAGGGGATAGGCGATAGGGGATAGGCGATAGGCGATAGGGGATAGGCGATAGGCAATAGGCGATAGGGGATAGGCGATAGGCGATGGGCGATAGGCAATAGGCAATAGGCAATAGGCAATAGGCAATAGGGGATAGGCAATAGGCGATGGGCGATGGGCGGTTGGCCGTTCCGCGGACCGGTGGCCCTATCCCTCGTCCTGCTGCCGGGAGTACTCGCCTTCGATGACGATGCCGTCATCGGCTCCGGCGGTGCGGGAACCGCCTGCTCCAGCCGCCGCCGCGCGCAGTTGCGCCTCCATCGCCGCCTGCTGCGCGCGCAGCTGGCGCCGCAGGGCGCGGGTCTTCCACCACAGCCAGCCGCCGATGCACAGCCCCAGGGTGGCGACCACGGCGAGGACCACCACCGAGAACACCACGGCCGTCACGGCCAGAACCACGGCCACCAGGGCCGCCGCCACGCCGCGCACCAGACCACCGACACCGCCGGTCGCCACGCCGCCGTCGCCACCGATCCTTCCTCGTTCCATCATGCCTCCGATGCACCCGCCTGCCGCGGGCTCTCCTCGCTGGGACCAGGAAGAGGCGCTCGGGTTGCACCCTCCCGTCGCCCCTCGTGCTGCGCCAGCGCCCAGGCGACATGCTCCCGTACCAGCGCCGAGGGGTGGTCTCCCCGCCCCCGCAGCGCGGCGACCACGGCTGGCGTGGTCGGTGCATTGCCGAGTCCGACGGCGAGATTGCGCAGCCAGCGCTCGTACCCGATGCGGCGGATGGCACTGCCCTGCAGACGCTGCCCGAACTCGGTCTCCGTCCAGGCGAAGAGCTCGACCAGCGTCGCGTCGTCCAGGCCGTTGCGCACCGCGAAGGCCTCACCATCCCCGGGACGCGCGTACCGGTTCCAGGGGCACACCAGCTGGCAGTCGTCGCAGCCATAGACGCGATTGCCGATGAGCGGCCGCAGCGGCCCGGGAATGCTGCCGGCGTGCTCGATGGTCAGATAGGAGATGCAGCGCCGCGCGTCCAGCCGCCAGGGGGCGACGATCGCCCGCGTCGGGCACAGGTCGATGCAGCGCGTGCAACTCCCGCAATGGGCCGTGACGGGTGCGTCGGGCGGCAGGGCCAGGTCGGTGTAGATCTCGCCCAGGAAGAAGAACGACCCCACTGTGCGATCCAGCAGCAGGGTGTGCTTGCCACGCCAGCCCAGCCCGGCCCGTTGGGCAAGCTCCACTTCCAGCACCGGGGCGCTGTCGGCGAAGACGCGGTGACCGAAGGGCCCGATGCGGGCGGCGACGGCATCGGCGAGCTGCTGCAGGCGGCGGCGCAGCACCTTGTGGTAATCCCGCCCGAGGGCGTAGCGCGACACGTAGGCCCGAGCGCCATCGGCGAGGACCTCGGCCGGCGCCCGCGCGGCGGGCTCCAGGTAATTCATGCGGACACTGATGACCGAGACCGTGCCCGGCACGAGCTCCGCCGGCCGCGCCCGGGTCATGCCGTGCCGCGCCATGTAGTCCATGGTGCCGTGGAAACCCGCCTCCAGCCAGGCCCGCAGCCCGGCCTCCGCGTCCGCCAGATCGACACCGGCCACGCCGATGGCATCGAATCCCAGGGCGCGTCCCTGGCGCAGGATGTCGGCCTTGAGGGCGACCGGATCGGGGCCGGCGGAGAGTGCGGGCGCATCGGTGGCAGGGGGCATGGCGACAAGTGTAGCGATGGCGGCTGCAAAGCGGTTCGGCAACCCGGGCCCTGCCGATGCGACGCACATGACGGGGGATCGACGTCACGCGTCCATCGCCTCAGCTGTGACAGAATCGACGTTCCCCCGGTGATACGCCCGGCGCTGCCGCGAAACCTGGCCACGCCCATCGCGGTTCCGGGGTACTGGTCCGTACAAGGAAACACGAATGCGCGATCTTCTCAGGCTGCTGTTCTGCCTGACCCTGGGCCTGAGCGCCTGCGCGAGCGCCGCCGAACTGCGTCTCGAACCGGCCCAGATCCGCGCGCTCGGTATCACCACGGCGGCGCCCGAGAGCCAGACCAGCAGCGAGGTCATCGGGCTGGCCGCCGAGGTGATGGTCCCCAACAACCAGCTGCACGTGGTGAGCACACCGCTGCCCGGGCTGGTCGAAGCTGTTCAGGTGGCGGTGAATGAACCGGTGCGCCGTGGTCAGGTGCTCGCGCGCATGCAGAGCACGGCGCTCGCCGAAGCGCAGCGCGGCTACCTGCAGGCGCTCACACAGCAGCAGCTGGCCCAGGCCAACCTGGACCGCGACAACCGGCTGGCCGCCGAGGGGCTGATCGCCGAGAGCCGCCTGCTGTCGACACGGGCCGGTCACGTCGAGGCCACCGCGCTGCTCGCGGAGCGCCGGCATGCCCTGCGGCTGGCCGGCATGGACGACAAGGCGATCCAGGGCCTGCAGACCGGCAGCGCCATCTCCAGCAGCGTCATCGTCGCTGCGCCGGTCAATGGCGTCGTCATCGACCAGATGGCCCAGGCGGGACAACGGCTCGAGGCATTCACGCCCCTCTATCGCATCGCCCAGCTCGACCCGCTCTGGCTCGAGATCCAGGTACCGCTGGCCCGCGCCGCCGGGGTGCGCGAGGGCGCCGCAGTGCGCGTGCCTTCTGCGGAGGCGGCCGGCCGCATCATCTCGGTCGGCCGCAGCGTGACGCCCGAGAGTCAGACCGTCATGCTCAGGGCCCTGATCGGCACCAACGCGGCCCGCCTGAGGCCCGGCCAGTACGTCGAGGCGGCGGTCAGCGTGGCTGGTGGCGCGGCAGCGCACTGGCGGATACCTGCGGGCGCGCTCGCCAGGATCGGCGACAAGCCCCACGTGTTCCTGCGCACCCCTGGCGGCTTCCGTGCCCTCGAGGTGGCGGTGGTCAACGAAGCGCCCAAGGCCATGGTGGTGAGCGGCCCGCTGTCGGCCGACGCTCGGATAGCGGTGACCGGGGTCGCCGCGCTCAAGGCCCACCTGATGGAAACCGCGCGGTGAGTCAATTGTGCTGACCCGGCTGATCGGCTTCTCCCTGCAGCAGCGGCTGCTGGTGCTGGCCGCGACGCTGCTGCTGGCGCTGTTCGGCGCACAGGCGCTCACGACGCTGCCGATCGACGCATTTCCCGACGTGTCCACCACCCAGGTGGAGATCATCGTCAAGGCGCCCGGCATGACGCCCGAGGAGGTCGAGACCCGCATCGTTGCACCGATCGAGATCGAGATGCTGGGCATCCCAAGGCAGCGGGTGCTGCGCTCCATCGCCAAGTACGCCATCGCCAGCCTGACCATCGACTTCACCGAGGGCACCGACATCTATTGGGCGCGCCAGCAGGTCAATGAGCGACTCGCCGGCGTGATGGCCGACCTGCCCCCCGGGGCGTCGGGCGGGCTCGCGCCCATCACCACGCCGCTGGGCGAGATGTTCATGTTCACCATCGAGGGGGGGGAGCTGTCCCTGGCGGAGCGCCGCACCCTGCTCGACTGGGTGATTCGGCCGCGGCTGCGCACCGTCCCCGGCGTGGCCGACGTCAACTCACTGGGCGGCTACGTCCGCGCCTTCGAGGTGGTCCCGGACGCCGTCGCGCTTGCGGCGCGCGGCATTCCGATGGCCGCCCTTCAGCGTGCCCTCGAGGCCAACAACCGCAACGACGGCGCCGGCCGGCTCACCGAGTCCGAGGAGGCGCTGCTGGTCCGCGCCGAGGGCAACATCCGATCGCTCGACGACGTCCGTGCCATCGTCGTGGCCGAGCGCAACGCCATCCCGGTGCGGGTGGCGGAGGTGGCCGAGGTGCGCATCGGCACGCTCACGCGCTATGGCTCGGTGAGCCGCAACGGCGAGGCCGAGGCTGTGCAGGGGCTGGTGCTCGGCCTGCGCGGCGCCAACGCCCGGCGTGTCGTCGAAGGCGTGCGCGACCGGCTGGCCGAAATCGCGCCCCAGCTCCCGAAGGGCGTGGTCACCAAGGTGTTCTACGACCGCGGCCATCTGGTCGAGCGCGCCATCGACACGGTGTCCAAGGCGCTGCTCGAAGCCATCTTTCTGGTGCTGGTGCTGCTGTTCCTGTTCCTCGGCGACCTGCGCGCCTCGCTGGTGGTCGCCCTCACGCTGCCGCTGGCGGCGCTGGCCACCTTCATCCTCATGGAACAGGCCGGCATGAGTGCGAATCTCATGAGCCTCGGGGGGCTGGCCATCGCCATCGGCATGCTGGTGGACGCATCCGTGGTGGTGGTGGAGAACGTCGTGAGTCATCTCGCCCACGCCCCACCGGAACGCAGCCGCCTGCAGGTGGTGTTCGACGCGGTGCGCGAGGTGGCCCGCCCGGTTACCTCAGGTATTGTCATCATCATCATCGTCTTCCTGCCGCTGCTCAGCCTCGAGGGTCTGGAAGGCAAGATGTTCCGGCCGGTGGCCCTCGCCATCGTGTTCGCGCTCTCGGCCTCGCTGCTGCTGGCGCTCACGGTCATCCCGGTGGCCGGTTCGGTCATGCTTGGCCGTCACGCGCACCGCGAGCCCTGGCTGGTGCGCAGCGCGCAACGCCTCTACGCCCCGCTGCTCGAGCGCACCCTGGCACATCCGCGTGCCGTCGCCGTGGTGGCGGCCGGGTTGCTGGCCGCTGCGGTGGCCGCCTGGCTGGGCACCGGCAAGACCTTCATGCCGACCATGGACGAAGGCGACATCATCGTGCAGCTGGAGAAGCTGCCCTCCATCTCGCTCGAGGCCAGCACCGATCTGGATCTGCGCATCCAGAAGGCCATCCTCGACCGCGTGCCGGAGGTCGACGACATCGTCGCCCGCACCGGGGCAGACGAACTCGGTCTCGATCCGATGGGCCTGAACCAGACCGACACGTTCCTGGTGCTCAAGCCCCGCGCGCAGTGGCAGGCCCGGGACAAGGAGGCCATCGTCGAGGCCGTACGCGAGGTCATGGCGCTTTTCCCCGGCGTGACGATCACCTTCACCCAGCCCATCGAGATGCGGGTGTCGGAAATGATCACCGGCGTGCGCGGCGACCTCGCGGTCAAGATCTTCGGCGCCGACCTGGGTGTCCTCAACCGACTGGCCCAGCAGGTGCAGAGCGTGCTGGAGACCATCCCGGGAAATCGCGACGTCTTCACCGTGGTCAACGAGGGCTCGCAGTATCTGCGCGCGGAGATCAACCGCTTCGCCACCGGCCACCAGAAACTCACGGTCGACGAGATCGAGACCGACCTGCGCATCCAGCTCGAGGGCAGCCGCGTGGGCACGGTGATCGAGGGGGGGCGGCGCACGCCGCTCATCATCCGCGGGCGCGGCGATCTGCGGAACTCCGCCGCCCTGTACCAGAACCAGAACATCGTCATGCCGGACGGTCGGGCGGTGCCGCTCACCGCGGTGGCACACCTGGAGCGCGTGGCCGGCCCGGTCAAGATCGATCGCGAGAACGGCTTCCGCTACGCCGTGGTGCAGTCCGGCGTCGGCGGCCGCGATCTGGTCGGCTTCGTCGAGGACGCAAAGGCGGCGGTGCGGGACAAGGTCACGCTGCCCGAGGGCTACCACATCACCTGGGGCGGGCAGTTCGAGAACCAGCAGCGCGCCGCGGCACGCCTCGCCATCGTCGTGCCCATGGCGCTGGCCCTGATCTTCATGCTGCTTTTCGCCACCTTCGGATCGGTGACCCAGGCGGTGCTGGTGTTCGCCAACATCCCCTTCGCCATGGTGGGGGGCATCGTCTCGCTGTGGGCCTCGGGCGAGTACCTGTCGGTTCCGGCGTCGGTGGGATTCATCGCCCTGCTCGGCATCGCGGTGCTCAACGGGGTCGTGCTCATGAGCACCTTCAACCAGTTGCGCGACGACGGCCTGCCCCTCGAGCGGGTCGTGCGCGAGGGCGCCATGCGCCGGCTGCGCCCGGTGCTCATGACGGCGAGCATTGCCGCCTTCGGGCTGGTGCCGCTGCTGTTCGCGACCGGCCCGGGCTCGGAAATCCAGCGGCCGCTGGCCATCGTCGTGATCGGCGGGCTGGTCACCTCGACAGCGCTGACGCTGCTGATCCTGCCCCTGCTCTACCTGCGTTTCGGCGGTCGCGCCGTCTCGCCGGCCCTCCCCGTGCCGGAGACCGCCCGGTGAGACGCGGTATCGCCCTGCTCCTGCTGTGCCTGACCGGGAACTGCGCCGCGCAGGCGCCCGGGGATGCGCTCGAGCTGCCGCCGACACCGCTGGTCGAGACGGCGCTGGCAGCCTATCCGCCGGTCCGCGCGGCGCGCGAGGGCGTGCGTTTCGAACAGGCGGGCAAACGCCGCCTGGAGGCCGGCCCCTACGAATTCGCCATCCGCGGCGGCTATCAGTCCCATACCCTGCCCAACGGCCGCTTCCCCGAGTTCGAGCTCGGCCTGGAGCGCGCCCTGCGACTGCCGGAGAAGGCGCGGCTCGATCGTGAGCTCGGGGTCCAGGGCGTCGAACTGGCGCGGCGCATCGCCTACAGCGCATGGTGCGAGGGTGCGCGCCACCTGCTGCAGCTCTGGTATGCCTGGGCGCGGGAGAACATGCAGCTCACCCTGTGGACCCAGCAGGCCCAGGCGCTGCGGGAACAGGTCGGCGTGGTCTCGCGTCGCGCCGCTGCCGGCGACGCCCCGCGGGTGGAGGTGAATTTCGCCGAGGCTTCGGCGGCCCAGGCCGAAGCCGTGGTCGAGAACTTCCGCGGCCGGGAACAAGGCGCCCGGGCAGCGCTGGATCGCACCTTCCCCGCCATCCCCGTGCCTGCCGTCGCGCGCATCGGCCGTCCCCGCCCGCTCGAGCAGGACCTCGACTGGTTCGTCGATCAGGTGCGGTTGCACAACGACGAGATCCGCGTGGCCCGGGCCGCCGCCCGGCGCGGCCTCATGGTCGCCAGGCGCGCCGGCGCAGAGCGGCTGCCCGATCCTTCGCTGGGAGTGCGCATCGCCACCGATCGCAGCAACGCCGACCGCGTCGCCGGCCTGTTCGTGGTGGTGCCCATCCCGGGCGACGCGCGCCGGGCCTTCGCCGACGGCGCCCGCGCCCAGGCCGCAGTGGCGGCAAGCCAGGAGGCTGCGGTCGTGCAGCGGGTGACGGCCGACGTGGCGCAGATGCACGGTCAGGCAACCGGCGCCTTCCGCGCCTGGGAGAAGGCCCGCAGCGCGGCCGACGGCATGCAGCGCAATGCCGCCTCCACGCTGCGCTCCTGGCAGCTGCGGGAGGCATCGCTGTCCGAGGTGCTGATTGCGCGCCGGCTCGCGATCGAGTCCTCGCTGACGGCAGCGCTGGCCCAGATCGACGCGGAAGAGACCCGCTATCGCCTGCTCATCGAAGCCCACATCCTCTGGAACGACCCCGAGGAGGAAGCCGCACCCCACGAGGACTGACGATGTGCCGCCCAGGCGGCGGGCACATCGTCAGCGCGGGGGCTCCATGCGGCAGGTGCTGGGCAGCGCCACATCCTTGTTCTCGTAGCGCAGATCGGTCTTCCAGCCCAGGCCCGTGCCCTCGGCGTCGATCTTCACCCCCCCGCCCACCGCCGAGAAGGTGGCAATGTAGTTGGGTGCGATCAACTGGTGATCTTCGGTGCGCATGAGCACCTCGCCGGTGTCGCCCGCGAAGCGCATGCCATGCAGCGCGTGCGAGACCTTCAGCGCTTCCGCGCTGCCCGCGCTGTCGATGGCCCGTGCGAGCATGTCGAGCTGCAGTCGGGGCAGGTTGATCCAGAAGTCCTCCTTGTGGCGCCTGCGGTAATCGGCGGCGACCTTGTCGAGGCGGTTGTCGGCAATGTTGGCGTGCCAGGTCGTGACCTGGCGGATGCGGCCGTCTCCGGCCGCGCCGATCGAGGTCGGCACGCCGACGTTGTTCGCGTTAAGGGTGTAGAACACTGCGTCCAGCCCCGCCTCCTTGGCGGCCTTGATCAGCAGGGACAGGTCGGGCCCCCAGTTGCCGGTCAGCACAGCGTCCGCACCGGCTGCCTTGATCTTGGACACGTAGGGTGCGAAGTCCTTGACCTTGCCCAGAGGGTGCAGGTCATCGCCCACCACCTGCACGTCCGCGCGCTTGCGCGCCAGCATCTCGCGGGCCGCCTTGGCGATGGACTGACCGAAAGCATAGTCCTGGTTGATGAGGTAGACCCTGGCGGCGGTCTTCTGCTTTGCGATGAAGTCCGTGAGCAGGTTGACTCGCATGTCGGTGCTGCCTTCCCAGCGGAAATGCCACCAGCTGCATTTCTCGTTGGTGAGCGCCGGATCCTGGGCGGCGATGTTGAGCAGCAGCACCGCCTCGGACGGATTGCGCGCGTTGTGCTTGTTCAACGTATCGATCACTGCGTGCGCGATGTGCGACCCCGAGCCGACGGCCACGAAGCGGATCTTCTGGTCGATCACCGACTTCAGCGCCAGCACCGCCTCCTGCGGGCTGCCCTTGGTATCGACAGACACCACCTCGAGCTTGCGCCCGCCCAGCACCCCCCCACGCGCATTGATCTCGTCCACCCCGGCGCGATAGTGCCGGTCGATACTCTGCCCGACCAGCGCAAACGGCCCGCTGAGCGGATCGAAGTGCGCGATGCGCACCACCTCCTGCGCCTGCGCCGTCGCCCAGGACACCGCCAGCGCCACCATCGGCACCAGCCGCCGCACCAACCCGCGAAATCGCATCATCACGCACCTCGAGAAAGGAAAGGCTCCACCGAGGCGGAGTCTATCCCAAGAGTTTGGGGTCAGGTCTTGCCTTTTGCCTATCCCCTATCCCCTATCCCCCATCGCCTATCGCCCATCGCCTATCGCCTATCGCCTATCCCCATCCCCTCCCTCAAGCCAGCTCGAAACGATCGAGATCCATCACCTTCGCCCAGGCAGCAGCGAAGTCCTGCACGAACTTTTCCTTGGCGTCATCGGCGGCATAGACCTCCGCCACCGCGCGCAACTCCGAGTTCGATCCGAACACCAGGTCGACACGGGTGCCGGTCCAGCGTACCTGCCCGGTGCCCCGGACCCGCCCCTCATACACGCCGGGCCGGGACGCCGAGGGCACCCACTCCGTCCCCATGTCCAGAAGGTTGACGAAGAAGTCGTTGTTCAGCACGCCAGGGGTGGCGGTGAGCACACCGTGCGCGGATCCGCCCGTGTTGGCGCCCAGGGCCCGCAGGCCGCCGATCAGGACGGTCATCTCGGGTGCGCTGAGGGTGAGCAGCTGCGCGCGGTCAACCAGAAGCTCCTCGGGCGAAGCGGTCACGCCTTCGCGGACGAAATTGCGGAAGCCGTCCGCAAGAGGCTCGAGCACGGCAAAGGACTCGACGTCGGTCTGCTCCTGGGTGGCGTCGGTACGTCCCGGGGTGAATGGCACCTCGACGGCGTACCCGGCCTTGCGGGCGGCCTCCTCCACCGCGGCGCAGCCGGCCAGCACGATGAGATCGGCCAGGGAAATCCGCTTGTCGCTGAACTGCACGGTGTTGAACTCGGTCTGGATCGCCTCGAGCTGGCGCAGGACCGCCGCGAGTTCGGCCGGGTCGTTCGCCGCCCAGTCCTTCTGGGGTGCGAGCCGGATGCGCGCGCCGTTGGCGCCACCGCGCTTGTCCGAACCACGGAAGGTCGCAGCCGCCCCCCAGGCCACCCGCACCAGGGAGGCGATGTCCAGCCCGGCGTCGATCACCCGGGTCTTGAGCGCATCGATGTCGCGCTGATCGATGAGTTCATGGTCCAGCGGCGGCACCGGGTCCTGCCACAGCAGCACCTCCTCGGGAACCTCCGGCCCCAGGTAGCGCGAGCGCGGCCCCATGTCGCGATGGGTGAGCTTGAACCAGGCCCGCGCGAAGGCGTCGGCGAAAGCAGTCGGATCCTTGTGGAAGCGGCGCGATATCGGCTCGTAGATCGGATCGAAGCGAAGCGACAGGTCCGCCGTCGTCATCATCGGCCGGTGCAGGATCGACGGGTCATGCGCATCCGGAATCATGTGCTCGTCTCGCACGTCTTTGGCCAGCCACTGCCAGGCACCGGCCGGACTCCTGACCAGTTCCCACTCGTACCCGAACAGCATGTCGAAGTAACCCATGTCCCAGGTGGTCGGATGGGGCTTCCACGCGCCCTCGATGCCACTGGTGGTGGTGTGCACGCCTCTGCCCGAGCCGAACGCGTTCTTCCAGCCCAGGCCCATTTCCTCGAGCGCTGCCGCCTCGGGCTCGGGGCCGACGAGACGCGGGTCACCGGCGCCATGCGCCTTGCCGAAGGTGTGGCCACCGGCCACCAGCGCGACGGTTTCCTCGTCGTTCATCGCCATGCGCGCGAAGGTCTCGCGCACATCGCGCCCGGAGGCGACCGGGTCAGGGTTGCCGTTCGGTCCCTCGGGGTTGACGTAGATGAGCCCCATCTGCACGGCGGCCAGCGGATTTTCGAGTTCACGCTCGCCACTGTAGCGCTGGTCGCCGAGCCACTCGGCCTCGGCTCCCCAGTAGATGTCCTCCTCGGGCTCCCAGATATCCACGCGCCCGCCGCCGAAGCCGAAGGTCTTGAAGCCCATCGACTCCAGCGCCACGTTGCCCGCCAGGATCATGAGATCCGCCCAGGACAGCGCCCGGCCATACTTGCGCTTGATCGGCCACAGCAGGCGTCGCGCCTTGTCGAGGTTGCCGTTGTCGGGCCAGCTGTTCACCGGCGCGAAGCGCTGATTGCCCGTGCCAGCCCCGCCACGGCCATCCGACACGCGATAGGTGCCCGCACTGTGCCACGCCATGCGGATGAACAGCGGTCCGTAGTGACCCCAGTCCGCCGGCCACCAGGGCTTGGAATCCGTCATCAGGACCTCCAGGTCACGCTTGACTGCCGCCAGATCGAGCGTCCTGAAGGCCTGCGCATAGTCGAACGCGCCGCCCAGCGGATTGGACTTCGGCGAATGCTGGTGCAGGATCGCCAGGTTCAGCCGCCTCGGCCACCAATCCTGGTTGGACTGCACGCCAGCGGTGGTGCGCGCCCCGTGTGCACCGATGAAGGGACATTTTTTTGTGTTTTCCATCTCCAGCTCCTCTCGCGTCAAATAGATGGCCTCAATCTAGCGCCGGGCCCGTCGCATCGCCAATCACTCTTTCCTATGCCTCCCATAGGTCCACCAATCGATCCGCAGACACCGGGGCATCAGACCTGTCCCGAATGTTGCACCAGTTCGCCCCCCGAAATGGTCTCCCGACCCATGCCCGGCGGGCTTGCATCGAATCGGCCCTCTGGTCGATCGGTCTCGCGGCCACCACGAGGAGCGAAGGGCGCTGCCCCACTCCAGCCGGGCAGTATGATTGCGCACTGACCCCGGCATCACCCGGCGCGCTGCCACACGAGAGGAACCGTTGCACCACCCATCCGCACGTCCGACAGTCCGGGCCTGCACGCGCCGGCAATAGCGATGTGGATCGTCAAGCTCGCGCTGCGCCGCCCGTACACCTTCCTGGTGCTCGCGCTGCTGGTGCTGATCCTCGGGCCGCTGATGATCCTGCGCACCCCGGTGGACATCTTCCCGTCCATCAACATCCCGGTGGTGAGCATCATCTGGCGCTACAGCGGCCTCGCTTCCGAGGAGATGGAAGGCCGCATGGTGTCGCAGTTCGAGCGCGCCATGACGGCCACGGTCAACGACATCGAGCACATCGAATCGCAGACCCTCAACGGCGTGGCCGTGGTGAAGGTGTTCTTCCATCCGGGCACCGAAATCCAGACCAGCCTGTCGCAGATCGTCGCCATCTCCCAGACGGTCATCAACAATTTCCCGCCCGGGGCCAGCGCGCCGCTGATCCTGCGGTACAGCGCCTCGACGGTGCCGATCCTGCAGCTCGCGCTGTCGTCGACGACGCTGGCCGAACACGAGCTGAACGACCTCGGAAACAGCTTCATCCGCACGCAGCTGGCCACGGTTCAGGGCGCCGTGCTGCCCACCCCCTACGGCGGCAAGACGCGTCAGATCATGGTCGACATCGATCCGCGGCTGCTCCAGGCCAAGGGCCTGACGCCGTCCTCGGTGGTGGAGGCGCTGGACCGGCAGAACCTCATCCTGCCCACGGGCACCCTCAAGCTCGGCGCCCTCGAGTACGACGTGGCCCTGAACGGCGCGCCCGCGAGCGTGCGGGAACTCAACGACCTGCCGATCCGGACCGGGCCTGGCGGCACGGTCTTCGTGCGCGACGTGGCCAACGTGCGCGACGGGTTCCAGCCGCAGATCAATGTTGTCCGGCGCGACGGCCAGCGCGCGGTGCTGCTGAGCATCCTCAAGTACGGCAATGCCTCCACCCTGGACATCGTGCGCCGGGTGAAGGAGGAGTTGCCGCGCATCCGCGCCGGATTGCCGGCCGAGCTCGACATCCACACCGCCCTGGACCAGTCGCTGTTCGTCCAGGCCGCCGTGGATGGGGTGGTGCACGAAGCCATCCTCGCGGCCTGCCTGACGGCCCTGATGATCCTGCTGTTCCTCGGGAGCTGGCGCGGCACCCTGATCATCACCGTGTCCATCCCGCTCTCGGTGCTCACCTCCCTCGCCCTCCTCTCGGCGCTGGGCGAGACCATCAACATCATGACGCTGGGCGGCCTGGCACTGGCGGTCGGCATCCTCGTGGACGATGCCACGGTGGCCATCGAGAACATCACCCGGCACCTGGAACAGGGCAAACCCCTCGAGCAGGCCATCCTCGACGGCGCCGGCGAGATCGCCGTGCCGACCTTCGTCGCCACACTGTGCATCTGCATCGTGCTGGTGCCGATGTTCCTGCTCACCGGCACGGCCCGATTCCTGTTCGTGCCGATGGCGATGGCGGTGGTGTTCGCCATGCTGGCCTCCTATCTGTTGTCCCGGACGCTCGTGCCGACACTGGCCAAGTACCTGCTGCGAGGCCACGCGGACGTGCATGGCCACGGAGCGCCGCCGTCGGCCTGGGGCCGACTGCACGCGCGCCTCGAACACGGGTTCGATGCACTGCGCACCGGCTACCGCGGCCTGCTCGCCCAGGCCTTGCAGGCGCGGACGGGCTTCTCGATGCTGGTGGTGGCGGTCTGCGTCGGCACGGCTTTCCTGGTGCCCTGGATCGGACGCGACTTCTTCCCGTCGGTCGACGCCGGACAGATCAAGCTTCACCTGCGCGCCAAGACCGGCACGCGACTGGAGGAGACCGCGCGACTGTGCGATCTGGTCGAGAACCGCATCCGCGAGCTGCTGCCGCCCTCCGAGCTCGAGGGCATCCTGGACAACATCGGCCTGCCGTCCAGCGGCACCAACCTGACCTACAACAACTCCGGCACGGTGGGGCCAGCCGATGCCGACATTCAGATCTCGCTGAAGCCGGGGCACCGGCCGACGGAAGACGTCATCCGCCTGCTCCGAGCCGACCTGCCGCAGCGCTTCCCCGGTGTGATGTTCTATTTCCTGCCCGCGGACATCGTGAGCCAGATCCTGAATTTCGGCCTGCCCGCGCCCATCGACGTGCAGGTGGTGGGCAATCGCATCGCCGAGAACCGCGCCTTCGCCCGCCAGCTGATGGAGAAGCTCAAGGAGGTCACCGGGCTGGTGGACCTGCGCATCCACCAGCCCTTCGACCAGCCGCGGCTCGACGTCACGGTGGACCGGGTCCGGGCCCTGCAATCCGGCGTGACCCAGCGAGAGATCGCCGGCAACCTGCTGGTCACGCTCAGCGGCAGCTTCCAGACCAGCCCGACCTTCTTCCTCAACCCGAAGAACCGGGTCACCTACAACGTCATCACGCAGGCGCCGCAGTACCGCATGGACTCGCTGGAGGCGCTGGACAACATCCCGGTGCGTGAGGCCGTCACAGGGTCGAGCGGCGTGCTCGGGAGCCTGTCGGCGGTGTCACGCGACATGGAGCGGGCGGTCATCAGCCACTGGAACGTCCAGCCGGTCATCGACATCTACGGGGGCACCCAGGGTCGCGATCTGGGCGGCGTGGCCGACGAGGTCACGCGCATCGTGCGGGCAGCGGAGAAGGATCTTCCGAAGGGCTCGCGGCTCATTGTCCGCGGCCAGATGGAGACGATGCAGTCGTCCTTCGACGGCTTGCTGACGGGCCTGGTCTTCGCCGTGCTGCTGGTCTACCTTCTCATGGTGGTGAACTTCCAGTCCTGGGTCGACCCGCTCATCATCATCTCCGCCCTGCCGGCCGCCCTCGCGGGAATCGTCTGGATGCTGTTCGTCACGGGGACGACCGTGAGCGTGCCGGCGCTGACCGGCGCCATCATGGCAATGGGAATCGCCACGGCCAACAGCATCCTCGTGGTGAGTTTTGCCCGGGAACGGCTGCGCGCGGGTGCGGATGCCGTCGCCGCAGCCCTCGACGCCGGCGCCGGGCGCCTGCGCCCGGTTCTGATGACCGCGCTCGCGATGATCATCGGGATGGTGCCGATGGCACTGGGGCTCGGGGAAGGCGGGGAGCAGAACGCCCCGCTCGGCCGGGCCGTCATCGGCGGACTGCTGTTCGCCACGGGGGCCACCCTGTTCTTCGTGCCGGTGGTGTTCGCCGCACTGCACGGCCGCTTCGTCCGCCCGGACCGGCACGGCCCGGCCGCCACCAACGCGTGAACCCAGGAGCGACAGGATCTTGGCAGGACCGCACTCCCCGATGACCCCGCAACAACACTCCCGACGGGGCATCCCGGCCGGATGGATCGCGGCACTGCTGGTGGTCGCCGCCTTCGTCGCCGCCTACGTGTTCGGCGTGATGCCGCGCCAGCGCGCCCTGGAGGCGCTCGGCACAGAGACGCGCGCACTGGCCGTGCCGACCGTGGCGGTGATCCAGCCCACGGCCGGCGATGCCGCGTCCACACTGGTCCTGCCAGGCAATCTGCAGGCGCGTTCCGAGACCGCCATCCAGGCCCGCGCCCGGGGTTACCTGCGCCGCTGGACCGTGGACATCGGTGCCATGGTGAAGGCGGGTGACCTGCTGGCCGAGATCGATGCGCCTGAACTCGACGCCGAACTGCGTCAGGCACGCGCCACCGCGACGGCTGCGCAGGTCCATTTCGAGCAGGCCCGGACCACCTCGACGCGCTGGCAGGAACTGGTGCGAAGCGGCTCCGTCTCGGCGCAGGACGCCGACCTCGCCCGCAACGCCCTGCGGGCGCGCGAGGCCGACCTCGAGGCGGCGCGGCAGAACGTCGCCCGGCTCGAGCGTGTCCAGGCCTACCTGCAGGTGCGGGCACCGTTCGCCGGGGTGATCACGTCGCGCAGCGCCGAGACCGGCGAACTGGTCGAGGCGGGCGGCGGTGGCGCCCCGGGGCGGGAGTTGTTCCGTCTCGCGGCCACCGACCGGCTGCGCGTGCACGTCAATGTGCCGCAGGCGCTCGCGCGTCAGGTCCAGCCGGGCGTGGCGGCGGAACTGGTGCTGACCGAAAGCCCAGGCCGCACATTCGCCGGCAAGGTCGTCCGGACCGCCAGATCGATCGACAATGCCACGCGCACCCTGCTGGCGGAGATCGATGTCGACAACAATGCCGGTGACCTCCTGCCGGGCGCGTACGCGCAGGTGCGGCTCAGGATCCCCGCGGCGGAACAGGCGCTGGTCCTGCCCGTCAACACGCTGCTGTTCCGCGCGGAAGGTCCGCAGGTCGCCGTGGTGGGCGCAGACAACCGGGTGAGCCTCAGATCCGTGACCATCGGCCGGGACTTCGGCACCACGGTGGAATTGCTGCGCGGTGTCTCGGCATCGGACCAGGTGGTGATCAATCCACCGGACGCGATCGACGCGGGCACCCGGGTCAGGGTCGTCCGGCCGGACCAGAAGGCCGCGCGACCGCCACCCTGAGCGGGCATCCTGCCCAGGGCAGGGGCGGTGGCGCAATGCGCTGCGGTACGCCCCCGCAACATCGACGCACACCCGACCGACAGCGGGGGAGCCGCCCGCTGGCGCCGCGCGCCCGGCCCGGACTCACATGCGCTTGGCCACTTCCTCGAGCATGACCTCGGTGGCACCGCCGCCGATGGTCTGCACGCGGGCATCGCGCACCATGCGCTCGATCGGCGTCTCGCGCATGTAGCCCATGCCGCCGTGGAACTGCTGGCAGGTGTACATGACCTCGTTCACCAGTTCGCCGCACAAGGCCTTCACCATGGACACCTCCTTCACGCAGTCGCGGCCCTGCGTATCCAGCCACGCGCAGTGGTAGACCAGGTGACGCGCCGCCTCGACCCTGGAGGCGAGCATCGCGAGACGCTGGCGGATGGCCTGCTTGTCCCACAGGGCGTGGCCGAAGGCCTGGCGCTCCTTCACGTAGGCGGTGGTCATGTCCAGCGCCTGCTGCGCCTCGCCCAGCGCCTGGGCGCCGAGGACCACGCGTTCGTTCTGGAAGTTGCGCATGATGGCGTAGAAGCCGTGGTGTTCCTCGCCGAGCAGGTTCTCCGACGGCACGCGGCAGTCGTCGAAAACGAGTTCCGCCGTGTCCGAGGAGCGCCAGCCCATCTTGTCCAGCGCGCGCCCGACGGAGAAGCCTGGCGTGCCCTTCTCGACGGCGAAGATGGACATGCCGCGCGAGCCGCGTGCCTCGGTGTCGGTCTTGGCCGCCACGAAGACAAGATTGGCGTGCACGCCGTTGGTGATGAAGATCTTCGAGCCCTTCAGCACGTAGTGGTCGCCCTCTCGCACCGCCCGGGTGCGGATGCCCTTCACGTCGGAACCCGCATCCGGCTCGCTGACGGCGACCGCGGTGATGATCTCGCCGCTGATCACGCCCGGCAGCCAGCGCGCCAGCTGGTCTGGCCGTCCGGCGTTGACCAGATGCGGCGAGGCCATGTCGGTGTGCACCAGCACGGTGATGGCGAACCCGCCGAAGGTCGAACGCCCGAGCTCCTCGGCCAGCAACACGCTGAAGATGGTGTCCAGCCCGGAACCGCCGAATTCCGGCGCATAGCGCACCCCGAGGAAGCCCAGCTCGCCCATGCGCCGCAACACCGCGCGCGGCACGAACCCCTCCTCTTCCCAGGCGGCGGCGTGAGGCACGACCTCCTCGGCGATGAAGCGGCGCAGGCTGTCGCGGAACATGCGGTGTTCGTCGGTGAAGTGAATGGGATCGTTCATGGCTCGAATGGGGCTGCGGGAGGGAAGGCACGCCGCCGCGCGGGCGGGCGTCGAATGCCCTGGATTGTAAAGCAGCCCCCCGGGATATCGCCGCCTCAGGGCAGGTCGAGGTGCCAGGTCTCGCCGTGTCTGGGCACCCGGAAACGCTCGTGCGGGATGCCGGCCTCGCGCAGCGCGTGGGCGAGCCTGCGCGGCGGCTCGTCCATGGGCTCGTCGGTCAGCACGAAGGTGCCCCAGTGCATGGCCACCGAGTGGCCGGCCTCGAGGTCGCGGTGCACCTTCACCGCCTCCTCGGGGTTGACGTGCATCACCCCCATGAACCAGCGCGGCTCGTAGGCGCCGATCGGCAGCAGAGCGACGTCGACGGGCCCGAGCCGCTGGCGGATCTCCAGGAAATCCGGCGAGTAGCCGGTATCGCCGGAAAAGAAGAAACTGCCCTGCGGACCGTCCATGCGCCATCCGCCCCACAGCGTCTCGTTGCGGTCCCAGAGCGAGCGCGCGCTCCAGTGCTGCACCGGTGTCAGCGTGAACCGCAGTTGCCCGACCGTCGCCGCGTCCCACCAATCGAGCTCGGTGACGTTGCGGATGCCACGACCGGCGAGCCAGGCCCGCAGCCCGAGCGGCACGAGGAACATCGGCGGTCCCCCAGCCTGCCGGTTCAGACGGCGTACCGTCTCCTCGTCCAGATGGTCGTAGTGGTTGTGCGAGATCACCACGGCGTCGATGTGCGGCAGGGTCCGGAAGTCCAGCGCCGGGGGCACCAGCCGTTTCGGTCCCGCGAACGACAACGGCGAGGCGCGTTCCCCCAGGTGCGGATCGGTGAGCACGTTCAGCCCGCCGCTCTGGACCAGGAAGGTGGCGTGCCCGATCCAGGTGAGCGCCGGCCGCGTCCGGTTGTCGCGGATCCAGGCCACGTTCGGATGCACCGCTTCGAAGTGCCAGCCCCCGGGCGGGCTCTTGGGCAGGCCCTTGCGCCAGCGTTCCATCTGCCACTTCCAGAACGAGGGCCGGGCCAGCCCGCCGGGATGGTTGTTGCGGAAACCGCGTTCGGTGTGATGGGGTTTGCGGGCGTCCATGGCAGGGAGCGTGGTGCAGGCGAGCAGCGATGCCACCAGTGCGGACACGAGCAGCAGCGCGCCGGCGCGGCGTGAGGGAAAATCGGAGCTTCCCGAGGGCATCGTCCGGGCTATGGGATCGGCATCCGGGGATGCATCGGCTCCGGCCACCCGGAGTGCAGCGCCGGATGCCACGCCCTCCCCACAGCCGCAGAGCGTACCGCATGACCAGGCCCCTGTTGCATTTCTCCCACGCCAACGGCTTTCCCGCGCCCTGCTATCGGGCCTTTCTCGCGCCCCTGGAGGCCCGGTTCGAGGTGCGCCACATCGAACGTCTCGGCCACGACCCGGCACACCTGGTGCAGGACGGCTGGCACGCGCTCAGCGAGCAGCTGATCGCCGCGCTCGTCGGTCACGGCCGCCCGGCGGTACTCGTGGGCCACTCCCTGGGGGCCTATTTGTCGCTGCGTGCGGCGGTCCGGCGGCCGGATCTGGTGCGCGGCGTGGTGCTGCTGGACGCCCCCGTGCTCTCGCCCTTCAAAGGGGGGGCGGTGGCGCTGCTGAAGCGGCTCGGCGTTGCCGACGCCATCAGCCCGGCACCCGGCACGCGAAAGCGTCGCCGCGAATGGCCCTCGCCCGAGGCGGCGCTGGCGCACTTCCGGAGCAAGGCGGTGTTCCGCCGCTTCGACCCGCGCTGCCTCGAGGACTACGTGCGCCATGGCACGGAGCAGATCGACGGCGTGACGCGGCTGCGCTTCGACCCCGAAGTGGAATACCGCATCTACCGAACCATGCCCCACGATCTGGCGCGCGACGCGCCCCTGCTGCGCGTACCCGCCGGGCTGCTGGTCGGACAACGCTCCGAGATCGCCCGACGCGTCGGCCTGGGCTTCTCGCGCCGGTGGATGAAGGTGGGTCAGACGCCGGGCGGCCACCTGTTCCCCTTCCAGTACCCGGAGACCTCTGCCCAGGCGGTGCTGCACCTGCTGGGGGAACTGGGTCTGGCGCACTGACATGCGGGCATCGCCCGCCCTCTGGGATAATCCAGCGACCAATAAACGACGCTGTCGAAGGAGGATGTCATGTCGAAGGGTTCGGTAGGGGTCATCGGCCTGGGCTCGATGGGCCTGGGAGTCGCCAGGACACTGCTGTCGAAGGGCTTCACGGTGCATGCCTGCGACGTCCGTCCTGACGTGGTCGCCGGTTTCGCGGCCGAGGGTGGCATGGCTGCCGCCAGCCCGGGGGAACTCGGCGCCGCGGTCCCGGTGGCCATCGTTCTGGTGGTCAATGCGGACCAGACCGAGCAGGTGCTGTTCGGTCCGAACGGTGCCGCGCACCGGATGGCCGCGGGTTCGGTGGTCATCGCCTCGAGCACTGTCGCGCCCGACTACGCCACCGACCTCGGCAGACGCCTCGGCGAGCTCGGCCTGCTGATGATCGACGCCCCGGTGTCAGGCGGGGCCGCACGCGCCGCCAAGGGCGAGATGACCATCATGGGCTCCGGGGTGCCCGAGGCCTTCGACAAGGCTGCGGCCGTGCTGGAAGCCATCGCCACCAAGGTGTACCGGCTCGGCGACAGCGCCGGCGCCGGCTCGAAGGTCAAGATGATCAACCAGCTGCTCGCCGGTGTGCACATCGCCGCAGCCTGCGAGGCCATGGCCCTGGGCATGAAGGCGGGCGTGGATCCGGCGGTGCTCTACGAGGTGATCTCCAACAGCGCCGGCAGTTCGTGGATGTTCCAGAACCGCGTCCCGCACATCCTCGAAGGCGACTACACCCCGCTGTCGGCGGTCAATATCTTCGTCAAGGACCTCGGCATCGTGCTCGACTCCGCCCGCCGCATGACCTTCCCGCTGCCCATCACCGCTTCCGCCCACCAGCTCTATCTGGCGGCGGCGGCCCACGGACACGGCATGGAGGACGACTCCGCCGTGGTCAAGGTGTTCGCCACGCTGGCCGGCATCGACCTGCCGTCGAAATCCTGACGCGCAACCGCCATGTCCGAAACCCGCGACGCCCTCATCAGCCGCCTCGAGGGCCGCGCGCGCCAGCTGCGCCGTGACCTCTGGCGCGCGCTGCGCGCCGGTGGCAGCGGCCACGCCGGGGGTTCGTCCTCGGCGGCCGACCTCCTCACGGCGCTCTACTTTCACCGCCTGCGTGTCCGACCGGCCGAACCGGACTGGCCTGACCGCGACCGCTTCGTCCTGTCCAAGGGCCACGCCAATGCCGCGCTCGGCGCGGTGCTGGCGCAGGCCGGCTTCATCGAGGACGCCCTCCTCGACCGCTTCTACGCCTTCGAGTCGCCCTTCGGCATGCACCCCGACATCAAGGTCGACGGCATCGAGATGTGCACCGGCGCACTTGGTCACGGTCTGGCCATCGGCATGGGCATGGCCCTGGGAGCCCGCATGCAGGCGCGCGACTTCCACACCTTCGTGATGGTCGGCGACGGCGAACTGCACGAAGGCTCGAACTGGGAGGCGGCCATGGCAGCCTCCCACCACCGGCTGGCGAATCTGACGGTCATTGTCGACTACAACCGCATCGCCCAGAGCGGCCCGGTGGCGGAACTGGTGGACGTGCACCCCCTGGCCGAGAAGTGGCGTGCCTTCGGCTGGGCCGTGCGCGAGGTCGACGGCCACGACATGGGCGCTATCGTCGATGCACTCGATGCCCTGCCCTACGAGGAACGGCGCCCCTCCGCGCTCATCGCCCACACCGTCAAGGGCAAGGGGGTGAGCTTCGCCGAAAACACCTGGGTGTGGCACAGCAACAGCGTGACCGAGGAGATCTACCGGCGCGCACTGGAGGAACTGGGATCGTGAGCGCCTCCGACCTCCCCGAAGACTGGCGGACCCGGGCCGCCAACCAGACGCGGCTCGCCTTCGGTCAGGCCCTGCTGGAGCTGGCCCGGCTCGAGTCGCGCACGGTGGTCGTGTCCGCCGACACCCAGGACCTGCTCGGCATCCGGCCCTACATCGAGCGCCATCCCGAGCGTTTCGTGGAACTCGGCATCGCGGAACAGAACGCCATCGGCGTGGCCGCCGGTCTGGCCACCACCGGGATGCGGCCCTATGTCTGCGCCTACGCCCCCTTCATCACCGCGCGCAGCATGGAGCAGCTGCGCAACGACGTGGCCTACGCCCGCCAGCGTGTGGTGATCGGCGCCGCCGCCAGCGGCGTGTCGCTGGGCGTCGCCGGCGGCACCCACCACGCGCTGGAAGACCTCGCCCTGCTGCGCAGCTTCCCCAACATGACCGTGATCGTCCCGGCCGACGCCGAGGAGGCCTGGCGTGCCACCCTGGCGACCCGCGACATCGACGGCCCGGTCTATCTGCGCCTCGGCGGCCGCGTCGAGGAACCGCCGGTGAACCCGCCGGGCCAGCCCTTCCGCCCCGGCCGCGCCACGGTCCTGCGCCCGGGCAGGGACATCGCCATCATCGCCTGCGGCGCCATGGTGGCGCCTGCCCTGCAGGCCGCCGAGACCCTGGCCGCGCAAGGCGTGGGGGCGCGGGTGATCAACCTGCACACGATCAAGCCCCTGGATCGCGACACCGTCCTCGCGGCAGCGGCGGAAACCGGCCGCATCGTGACGGCCGAGGAACACCACCTGACCGGCGGCCTGGGAGGCGCAGTGGCGGAACTGCTGTCCCAGGAACTGCCAACCCGCATGCGCATGGTCGGCATGCCCGATGAGTTCGCATGCATCGGCCCGACGCCGAAGGTGCGGGAGAAATACGGCATGAGCGCGGCAGGCATCGTGGGGGCGTGCAGGGGGATGATGGGATAGGCGATAGGGGATAGGGGATAGGGGATAGGCGATAGGCAATAGGCAATAGGCAATAGGCAATAGGCAATAGGCAATAGGCGATAGGCGATAGGCGATAGGGGATAGGGGATAGGGGATGGGCGATGGGTCGGGCTACGAAGGCAGGATCACGCCCTTGCCCGAAGTCTGTGTATCGAACAGGCGGTAGGCCTCTTCCGCCTGCTCGAGCTTCCAGCGGTGGGTGAACAGCCTGTCCACCTCGACCCCGCGGTCGGCCACGTAGCGGGCGCATTCCGCCTGCCCGACGGTCGAGAAGGTCCAGGACCCGATCAGGGTGACCTGCCGGCGCAGCAGGTCGTTGCTCACGTCCAGCGTGACCGTGTCGCCCTCGCCCACGTAGCAGGCCTTGCCCCAGGTGCGCACGCACTGGACCGCCTGGCGCCGCGCCACGGATGACGACGAGGCGTCGAGCGAGGCGTGGGCGCCGCGACCATGCGTAAGCTCGCGGATGACCTTCACCACGTCGTCCACAGCGGTGGGGTCGAGCGCCACATCGGCGCCGAACTCCGCCGCGCGGGCGAGGCGCTCCGCCGAGGTGTCCAGGGCGATGACGCGCGCCCCCATGTGGGCGGCCAGTTGCGTCGCCGACAGGCCCACCGGCCCCTGGCCGAA
>Ga0169931_10001594_pt1 | contig 37317 bp, 44 predicted proteins | sample Kivu_15m_20L_FD_129675 | JGI IMG/M metagenome (GOLD analysis project Ga0169931, IMG submission 129675) | Freshwater microbial communities from Lake Kivu, Western Province, Rwanda to study Microbial Dark Matter (Phase II) - Kivu_15m_20L... | ecosystem: Environmental > Aquatic > Freshwater > Lake...
ACAGCGACCTCCGCCTCGTCGAGAATGAGCGAGGCGAGCTGCGCGGAGTCGGTCGAGACCTTCCCGCGGATCTCCTTGCCGAGTACTCCCTTGACCGACGGGTACACGTAGAACGCACCCTCCGGCATCGGACAGTCCACGCCGGGGATCGCATTGAGCAGGTCGACGATGAGTTTCCGACGACGGTCGAAGGCGACCTTCATCTCGTCCACGGCTTCCAATCCACCGCTCACCGCGGCGAGTGCTGCCACCTGGGACACGTTGGCGACATTCGACGTGGAGTGCGACTGCAGGTTCGTCGCGGCCTTGATGACATCGGCGGGACCGGCCATCCAGCCCACGCGCCAGCCGGTCATCGCGTAGGTCTTGGCGACGCCATTGATCACCACGCACGTGTTGCCGAGCTCGGGAACGAGTACAGGCATCGAACTGAACTGGGCGTCGCCATAAACGAGGTGCTCGTAGATCTCGTCGGTTATCACCCAGACACCGTTGGCCACCGCCCACTCGCCGATGGCCTTCACTTCGTCGGGGGAGTAGACGGCACCGGTGGGATTCGACGGTGAGACGAACACGAGGACCTTCGTGCGCGGTGTCCGCGCGGCTTCCAGTTGGGTGACGGTCGCGCGGTATCCGGAGGTCTCGTCGGTCATCACCTCGACGGGGACACCTCCCGCGAGACGGATTGATTCGGGATACGTGGTCCAGTACGGCGCGGGGAGGATCACCTCGTCGCCGGGATCGAGGAGGGCCGCGAAGGAGTTGTAAAGCGCCTGCTTTCCGCCGTTGGTCACCAGGATCTGGGATGCCTCGATCGCCCAGCCCGAATCCCGGAGGGTCTTCGTCGCGATCGCGTCCTTGAGGGCGGGCAGGCCGCCGGCGGGCGTGTACCGGTGCCACTTCTCCTCGCGGCAGGCGGCCACCGCCGCCTCCACTATGTAGGAGGGGGTGGGGAAGTCAGGCTCACCGGCACCGAAGCCGATCACGGGACGCCCGGCCGCCGCGAGGGCCTTGGCCTTGGCGTCCACGGCGAGGGTGGCCGATTCCGTGATGGAGCCGATGCGACGGGAGATGCGGCTGGTCATGGACGCATCATGGCAGGGGAGCCGACTGTGGTCGCTTCCGCTCAGGCCCGTACACTCGTGAGGCTGTACACGTGGGCGTCAGCCTGCCCTCAGGCGGACGTTCGAAGGGCTGTAGCTCAATTGGTAGAGCACCGGTCTCCAAAACCGGCGGTTGGGGGTTCAAGTCCCTTCGGCCCTGCTGATCGGTGAACGACGAACGACGAGTGAAGGAGGTGGGCACGGTGGCAGACGTCGACGCACGCCCGCAACCGCGCCCGGATTCCTCGGAAAAGGGCTTCTTCGCTCGGATCGCCTTGTTCATCCGCCAGGTTGTCGCCGAATTGCGCAAGGTCATCTGGCCGACGCGCAAGGAGTTGATCGCCTACACCACCGTCGTCCTGGTGTTCGTCCTGGTCATGGCCGGGATCATTGCCGCGTACGACTACGTCTTCACCCAGGGAGTGCTGTTCATCTTCGGATGACAGCGACCTTCCCCACGACCGAGGAGTGAACGTGTCCGAGCACGAGAATCGCATCACCGATCCCTTCGCGCTGCCCGGGGAGCCGGTTGCTGAGCAACCTGCACCGCAGTCAGCCGAGGACGCGGTTCTCGATTCCATCGAACAGGCGGCCGAGGGTTTCGCGGTCAACGAACTCGAGGCCGAAGCCGAGGTTGTCGCTGAGGCCCAGGCGATCGTCGATGCGGCCGCCGATGCCGAAGACGCCGCGCAAGAACTCGCGGAGGCCGTCGAGGAGGAAGAGGAAGTCGATCCGGTCGCTGAATTCAAGGAGCGCATGCGCCTTGCCCCCGGTGATTGGTTCGTCGTGCACTCGTATGCGGGCTACGAGAACAAAGTGAAGGGCAACATCGAGGCACGTACCTCCACTCTCAACATGGAGGACTACATCTTCCAGGTCGAGGTCCCGATGGAAGAAGTCACCGAGATCAAGGGCGGCGTGCGCAAGCAGGTCCGTCGCACCAAGTTCCCCGGATACGTGCTCGTGCGCATGGACCTCACCGACGAGTCCTGGGGCGTCGTGCGCCACACCCCCGGTGTGACCGGCTTCGTCGGCCACGGCCACTCGCCGTCACCGCTCTCCCTTGACGAGGTCACGGCGATCCTTGCTCCGGCACCGGAGAAGAAGGCGGCCCCCGCCGGCGCGGGTGCGGCCGCAGGCAGTATCGGCGAGACCACGACCGCTGCTCCCATCAGCATCGACATCACGGTCGGCGACTCCGTCACCGTCGTCGACGGACCCTTCGCCACACTCCACGCCACGATTTCCGAAATCAACATCGAAGCCCAGAAGGTCACGGGCTTGGTGGAGATCTTCGGCCGCGAAACTCCTGTCGAACTGGCCTTCGGTCAGATCATCAAGAACTAGCGAACCCTGCCCGCGCCGCGAGCAGGTCACACCACAGTAAGGACCCGACGCACCATGGCACCGAAGAAGAAGGTCACCGGCCTGATCAAGTTGCAGATCCAGGCTGGCCAGGCCAACCCCGCACCGCCGGTGGGCCCCGCATTGGGCCAGCACGGCGTCAACATCATGGAGTTCTGCAAGGCCTACAACGCCGCGACGGAGGACCAGCGTGGGCAGGTCATCCCGGTGGAGATCACCGTGTACGAGGACCGGAGTTTCGACTTCGTCCTCAAGACCCCGCCCGCCGCGAAGCTCATCCTCAAGGCCGCCGGCCTGGAGAAGGGCTCCGGCACACCGCACACCGTCAAGGCCGGCAGCATCACCAAGGACCAGGTGCGCCAGATCGCCGAGACGAAGATGCCCGACCTCAACGCCAACGACGTCGAGGCCGCGATGAAGATCATCGAGGGCACCGCCCGCCAGATGGGTATCACCGTCACCGCCTAGGTGACACACGTGGGAGAGCCAGCGCGGCTCGCACACCACAACCTGCGAAAAGGAGCAGAAATGAAGCGCAGCAAGGCCTACCGCGCAGCGGTAGAGAAGATCGATGTAGACAACCTCTACAGCCCGCTCGAGGCTGTGCGCCTGGTCAAGCAGACCGGTGGTGGCACCAAGTTCGATCAGACCGTCGAAGTGTCCATGCGTCTGGGTGTGGACCCGCGCAAGGCCGACCAGATGGTCCGCGGCACCGTGAACCTCCCGCATGGCACCGGCAAGACCGCACGGGTCCTGGTCTTCGCCAATGGTGAGAAGGCGGAGGAGGCACGCGCCGCCGGCGCTGACTTCGTCGGGTCCGACGATCTGCTCGAGAAGGTCAAGGGTGGCTGGACGGATTTTGACGCCGTCGTCTCCACCCCCGACCTCATGGGCAAGGTCGGCACCCTCGGCAAGGTCCTCGGCCCCCGCGGCCTCATGCCCAACCCCAAGACCGGCACCGTCACGATGGACGTGGCCAAGGCCGTCGGTGAAATCAAGGGCGGCAAGATCGAGTTCCGCGTCGACAAGCACTCCAACCTGCAGTTCCCCATCGGCAAGGTCTCCTTCGGCGAGCAAGCATTGGTGGAGAACTACGGCGCCGTGCTCGACGAGGTCCTGCGCCTGAAGCCCTCCTCCTCCAAGGGCCGCTACATCAAGAAGACGGTCCTCTCGTCGACCATGGGGCCCGGTGTCCCGGTCGATCCCAACCGGACGACGGCCCTCCTTGCGGAGGATTCCCCCGTCTAGTTTCACTTTTCCCACAAGGGCGGGTGCTCTGCACCCGCCCTTGTGTCACGAACTGGGCGATGTGGGTTGACCGGCCCCCGTGGTCAGGTCAGACTGATTGATCGGTCGAGTTGGAAGGGGCTGGGGTGAAGTACGTCCTACCGCTGACCCATCCCCTGCTTCACGTAGTCGATGTCTCGGTCACACTGTCGGGGCTGAAGATCCTCGACAACGTGAGCATCGGGGTCCCGGAGGGCGCGGTCACCGGCCTCATCGGGCCGAACGGTGCGGGAAAGACCACGGTCTTCAATGTGATCAGCGGGTTCGTGCAGGCGGATTCAGGGCAAGTTCGCTTCGATGGCAAACGCCTCAAGCACATCAAGACGCACCACTTGACCTCGATGGGCATTTCCCGGACCCTGCAGGGCGTCGGCCTCTTCCCGTCACTCACCGCACTCGACAACGTGTTGCTGGGTGGGAGCGCGCAGGTGAAGAGCGGAATCGTCGCGGATTCGCTCGCCATGCCCTGGACCGATGCCGAGCAGCGGCGCCTGCGTGAGCGCGCGTACGCGGTGATGGAGGAGATGTCCATCCTCGACGTGGCCGATCGATTCCCGAGCGAACTGCCGTATCCGGTGCAGAAGCGCGTCGCGCTGGCACGCGCACTCGTCAGTGACCCGAAGGTGCTCCTCCTCGATGAACCCGCGGGCGGTATCGGCGCAGGCGACATGGCGGACCTCGCTCGCATCATCAAGTCGTGGATCCCGAATCGCACCGTGTTGCTCGTCGAGCATCACATGGAACTGGTCATGGATGTGTGCGACTTGATCTGGGTACTCGATGCGGGAAGCGTCATCGCTTCGGGGTCACCGGAGCAGGTGCGCACCGATCCCGCGGTGCTTGCCGCCTATTTGGGGGAGGAGGAGGACTGATGCTCGAAGTCGAGAACCTTTCCGTCTCCTACGGGCCCGTCAAGGCCCTCTCGGATGTCTCCCTCACCGTCCCACCGGGTCGCGTCACTGCGGTTATCGGCGCGAACGGAGCGGGTAAGTCCACCTTGATGCGGACTCTCGCTGGGCTGGTGAAGCCGGAAGAGGGCCGGATCCGGATGAACGGCCAGGACATCACCGGGTGGGGTCCCGAGGAGGTCGTGCGGACCGGCATCGCTCTCGTTCCCGAGGGCCGATCCACCATCCCGGACCTGACGGTGTTGGAGAACCTGCGACTCGGAGGCATGTGGCGCACGGGTGCTCAGCGCACCGCTTCCGAGAATCGGGTCTTCTCGTTGTTCCCGATCCTGGAAGAGCGCAAGCACCTGGGTGCGGACACTCTGAGTGGTGGAGAGCGCCAGCAGCTCGCGATCGGCCGTGCCCTGATGTGTGGTCCGCAGACCCTGCTCCTCGACGAACCGTCGCTGGGTCTCGCGCCCCTGATCGTCACGCAGATCCTGCACCTCGTGGAGAAGATGGCACGGGAAAGCGGACTCGCGGTCCTGCTCGTCGAACAGAACGCGACGACAGCCCTACGTGTCGCGAGGACGGGCATCGTCTTGAACCTGGGCCGCATCGTTATATCGGGCCCGGCATCCGACGTTGCCGCGGATGAACAACTTCGACACGCATATCTGGGTTACTGAGGAGGTGACATGGGGTCTTTCTTCGACTACTTCCTAGGCGGCATCGCCAACGGCGCCGTGATCGCGCTCATGGCCCTGGCACTCGTGCTGGTCTGGCGATCGACCCGAGTGGTCAACTTCGCTCAGGTGGGCCAGGCGATGTTTACATCCTTCATCGCCCTCACTGCCGTGAACATCACCGGCTCATGGTTGATCGGCCTGATCGTGGGAATCATTGCGGGCGGGATTCTCGGCTTCATCGTCCATGTTCTGGTGATGCGTCCGGTCCGTCGCGCGGATGCATCCGGGGCGATCATCGCAACTTTCGGTGTGCTCATCGCCCTACAGTCGTTGGCCGCGATGATCTGGACCGCCGAGCCCCGCGCCTATCCCACGCCCATCGAGTATGCAGGTCTGACGATATTCGGCCGCGTTGTTCCTCTCACGGCTTACGACGTTTTCGTCTTCATCGTGATGATCGTGCTGGTTCTCTTCCTCACCATCTTGTTGACGAAGACGAAACTCGGCTTATCGATGCGGGCATCCGCGTTCAACCCAGAGGTCGCGCGACTCTCAGGTGTGCGCGTGAGTCGAATGCTCGCCATCGGCTGGATCATCGCCGGCATGGTCGGAGCTGTCGCCGGTGTGCTGATTGCGCCGATCTCCTCACTGTCTCCAAACACCTTCGACATCTTCCTGGTCTTCGCGTTCACTGCGGCGGTGATCGGTGGGCTTGACTCGCTCGTGGGAGCCGTCGCATTCGGCATCGGTACAGGCCTCATCCTTTCGCTGGTCACTGGCTACAGCGATGCTTCGAATGCGCCGATCGTCGCACTTATCTTGCTAGCACTCAATCTGTGGTTCAAGCCTGACGGTGCCTTCTCCCATCACAAGGCAAGGTCCGTCTAATGCGCGATCGTTGGACGGACTTCACGCTGCGCGCACCCGGATCGCGGTTTGTCGGTCACGCCCTGCTGGCATTCGTGATCTGGATCCTGTTAGCACGACTCAACTTGATCATTGATGCCCAAATGAGTTACTACCTGGCCCTGGCGGCGATGTACGCCACCGCCATGTTCGGAATGACCATCCTCGTCGGTCTCTCAGGTCAGGTTTCGCTGGGCAACGGTGCCTTGATGGCGGTCGGGGGATACGTATTCGCCCTCACAAGTATGAATTGGAAGACAGTTCCGATTCTTGGCTTGCCGTGGAATGCCGTGTGGTCGATGGTCTTCGCCGGTCTCGGAGGCATCATCATCGGTCTGATCATCGGTGCTCTGGGTGCCCGCCTTCGCGGTCCCTACCTTGCAGGCCTGACCCTCGGTGTCGCCGTGGGGATTCCCTCGATCATCAATAGGTATCCCTCGCTCCTCGGCGGCGAGCAAGGGCTCAAGTTGATCGTTCCCTACCCGGAGGGGGGTTACCCGGAACAGGTCCTGAGCGAGGACGCGCAGTTCGACGACTCGGCGCTCGACGAGTTCCTCGTCGACGAGTCTGCGGTAGTCCAGGCACCCCTGGAAGAGGCCGCGCCAGCAGAAGGTGACCTGCTGACGTTGGAGGACGCGCAGCAGGGTGTTGCGCAGGAGGACCTGCTGACGGTGGAGGACGCGCAGCAGGGTGTTGCGCAGGAGGATCTGCTGACGGTGGAGGACGCGCAGCAGGGTGTTGCGCAGGAGGATCTGCTGACGGTGGAGGACGCGCAGCAGGGTGTTCAGGGCATGGAGACTGAAATCGCCACGCCGGAGGAGACACCGGACATCGCCGCTGACCCCGCCGATGCGTTCACGACGGCCTCGGACTTCGTTCTGCAGCAGTGGCAGGCTTCCGTAGCTATCGCTGTGGCGTGCATCGTGGGCTTCCTTGCCCTGAACCTGGTCCGCGGCCGCCAGGGTCGGGTGTGGCAGGCGGTTCGGGATGATCCCGTTGCGGCGGCTGTCATCGGAATCTCGCCCTCGGGTGGGAAGATTTCCGCCTTTGTCGTCAGTTCACTGTTTGCAGCGCTGAGCGGTGCGGTCTTCGCCCAGATCCTGACATTAGCTGCGCCGAGCGCCTTCGGTCTTGGGCTTTCTCTGTCGCTGCTGGTCGGCGTCGTGTTGGGCGGTCGCCTCTCGCTCATCGGGGCGGTGATCGGGGCGCTGCTGATCGTGTGGTTGCCCGAATGGGTGGATGCGGGCTCGGCGGAACTAGGCATGCCGAGGCAGGTAGCAGACAATGCCCCCAATCTGTTGTACGGGCTCCTTGTCGTGGCCGTGGTCTTGGTAGCCCCTCGGGGAATCATGGGCGGGGTCTCTGGGTTGATGAGCAAGATGCGCCGATCGTCCGCTCCACCCTCATCGGGCTGACCCGAAAAGGGAACTGGCGGACCAGCGCCCCATCCCGTAATGTGCTGGCCACACGGGTTTTCCGGGGTCTTCACGCTGTGGTCACCGGGGCCCAGATCCCTACGTAAGGAGAACTTGTGAAGTCCTTCGCAATCCGCACTGTCGCGGTATCGACGATCGTCGGTCTGATGGCAGTGGGCACGGCGGGTGCGGCGAATGCTGCCGATCCCGGCGTCACCAAGACTCAGATCACGATCGGCACGACAACCCCGCTGACCGGACCGGCGTCCCCTGGCTATAAGGACGTTTCCGCCGGCGCCAACGCGTACTTCGCGTACGTCAACAAGAGCGGCGGCATTAACGGTCGCTCGGTCAACCTCGTCGTCAAGGACGATCAGTACAACCCGACGACCACGATCACCAAGACCAACGAGTTGATTCTCAACGACAAGGTCTTCGCGATCTACGGTGCCCTCGGCACTGCGAACCACCTCGCAGTGGTTGATGAGATCAACAAGCAGGGCATTCCCGACGTGTTCGTGAACACGGGCTCGAACGCCTTTGACAACGTGCAGAAGTACCCGTACACGTTCCCGTACTTCCCGTCCTACGCCGTTGAGGCAAAGGTCATGGCGAAGTACATCCAGGACACACCTGGTCTGGCGAGCAAGAAGCGCTGCTTCTTCTACCAGGAGGGTGAATTCGGTGAGAACGCCGGACAGGGCTTCGCATCCGCCGGCTTCACGACCTGGACCGCGCAGGCCTCGTACCTGCCGACCCAGATCGCCCAGGGCTTCGGCGCCCAGGTCACGCGTCTGAAGGCTTCGGGCTGTGAGCTCGTCGTCTTCTTCGGTGTCACCTCGGCCACCGGTGTTCTGCTCCGTACAGCTGCAGCGCTGCAGTTCAAGCCCACCTGGATGGTGACCTCGGTCGGTTCCGAGCCCACCGTTCTCGCGGGCATCGTCGGCAGCGTCCCCGCGACGCGCGCCGCGATGACGGGCATGTACACGCCGTCGTTCCTCGTGCCGATCACGGACGTGGGCAACCCGTACGTGAGCCAGATGAAGACCGTCGTGGAGGCCGCAGGCCTGCCATGGAACTTCTACACCTACTACGGAGCCAACACGGCGTACGTGCTGTCCCAGGCCCTGAAGGCTGCAGGCCCCAACCTGACCCGCAAGGGACTGGTCAAGGCTCTCCAGGACAACGCGAAGAACTTCCGTTCTGCCGCCGTGGTTCCGTTCGTCATCACGAAGAGCTCGCACCAGGGCCTCACCGGCTACTACATGGGTCAGTACGACTCTGCCGGCGCGGTCGTTCGCCTGGGCAAGCCGAACGAGGTCTACGTCGCGGGCAACGCGGGTGGATCGTTGGCGAAGGTCGCCACGTTCAAGCCAGCAGCTCCCACGAAGAAGTTGCTGCCGTAGCACGCACGCGCTGAGGGGGGCGGGCAACCGCCCCCCTCTCGCATGTCCGGACCCGGTGTGCTCGGGCGTCTCGGGTCCGCGTACGCTCTGTCACTACCGAAGACCGCTGGTCACCGGATCACCCGATCCGGTCGAAGGCCCCGCATCGCGGGCGGCCCGCGCAGGTGAGTGGAACTGCCCCCTCGGGGGCTGTGCCCCGTGCGCCTGCGCCGGGGCGTTTGCTTTGTGGGCCGCAGGAAGGAGCCCCATGGCACGCTCGAGCAAGGTGACCTCCGTCGCCGAGATCGCTGACCATTTCCGCGAGTCGAGCGCCGCGGTCCTGACCGAGTACCGCGGTTTGACCGTGGCTCAGCTCAAGGAACTGCGCCGCACGCTGGGTGACACCGTTACCTACGCCGTGGTGAAGAACACCCTGACCAAGCGCGCCGCCCAGGATGCCGGGGTGACCGGACTTGACGACCTGCTGGCCGGCCCGAGCGCGATCGCGTTCGTCAAGGGTGACCCGGTCGATGCGGCCAAGGGAATCCGCAAGTTCTCCAAGGAGAACCCGGCCCTGGTGATCAAGGGCGGATTCATGGACGGAGCCGTCCTGACCGCTGCGCAGATTGGAAAGCTTGCCGACCTGGAGTCCCGCGAGGTGCTGCTCTCCAAGCTCGCCGGAGCAATGAAGGCGAAGCAGGCGCAGGCCGCAGGTCTTCTCGCCGCACCGCTCGGCAAGGCGGCGCGCGCCCTCGGTGCGCTCCAGGTCAAGCTCGAGGCGGGCGCGCCTGCGGCTCCTGCACCTGCACCGGCGGCCGAGGCTGCACCCGCTCCCATCGAGGAGCCCACTGATTCAACGGCCGACGCCGTTGCGGAGACCGACGAGGTCACCACCCCCGCCGACGCGGAAGCTTCCGCGGAGGAGACCACCGAGGGCTAAGCCCCACCCGGCCCTCGGCCGGTTCAACCCGAAAGGAACACCACCATGGCGAAGCTGAGCACCGATCAGTTGCTGGACGCCTTCAAGGAGATGACCCTCCTGGAGCTGTCCGAGTTCGTGAAGGTCTTCGAGGAGACCTTCGATGTCACCGCGGCGGCCCCCGTGGCTGTTGCCGCTGTCGCCGCCCCCGCGGCCGGCGGTGGAGATGCTGGCGGCGGCGCGGAGGAGCAGGACGAGTTCGACGTCATCCTCGAGGCCGACGGCGGCAACAAGATCGCCGTCATCAAGGAGGTGCGTGCGCTGACCAACCTGGGTCTCAAGGAGGCCAAGGATCTGGTCGAGGCCGCACCGAAGCCGATCCTCGAGAAGGTCAAGAAGGACGCCGCCGAGAAGGCGAAGGCCCAGCTCGAGGGCGCCGGAGCGACCGTCTCGGTCAAGTAGTCGCACAGAGAAGGGGGCCGACCAATGGTCGGCCCCCTTCTCTTTTTTGCGTGTCTAGCGATGCCAGGCGTGCACCAGATCCAGGATCACCCGCTGCGGGGGTGCGCTGATCAGGGGCGCGATCTGATCGTTGAACGTGGCAAAGATGACGTCGCTGTTGACCGCTGCCGCCGCCTCCTCGGTGTCGAACACCCCTATGCCGCGGACGAGGCCCGAACCAGCGTCGCCGACGATATGGACGCTCGTCAGGTGCGGGTCGACAGCCATGAAGTCATGGGCGAAGTCGGAGTACAGATCAAGGACGTCCTGGTAGTGCCCGGGCTTCACGGTCAGGGTGAACTCGACAACATGGGACATGGGTGCTCCTCGGGGATGGGCTCTCCCGGCCGGGGGAGCGCTGCAGGCTAACCCGACCCAGGGCGGGGCGGGGCGGAATGGTCACAACCGGGACACGAAAACGGGGAATCTCGTTGCCCCGCTTGACCTTTGGGGCGCCGGGCGCCACCATGGAGTCACACACGGGTCACCGTGGCGGAACGAGGGTCCCCCTCCCGGATCGGGTGGTAGCTGTCAGCCACCGGCGAGGCAGGGGAGTGCCGATGGTTCGCCGGGGAGCCTCTGTGGACAGCGGCGCGCCGTTCGGCTATGCTGCCGCTTTGCGCTGCCCTCCCAAAGACCCCGCCTCACGTGTCGTGGCTTGCCATTTGACAAGTGGGGCTTCCCGGCGTCCCCGGGGCCGCGCATGGGCCTCGGAAGGAAGCAATGACCGCACAGCGCGCTGACGTCTCGACTCTCTCCCCGGGCTTGCACCGGGCCTCGTTCGCCAAGATTCGGGAGCCGCTGTCGGTCCCGGACCTGCTGACGCTGCAGAGGGACTCCTTCGACTGGCTGCTCGGCCGCCCCGACTGGCAGGCGCGGGTGAAGGCTGAGCTGGACAAGGGGAATACCGAGATTCCGCAGGTCTCTGGGCTGACCGAGATCTTCGAGGAGATCAGCCCGATCGAAGACTTCGCCGGGATGATGTCGCTGTCCTTCCGCGACCACCGGTTCGAGCCCCCGAAGTACACGGTGGAGCAGTGCAAGGAGAAGGACCTCACCTACGCGGCGCCCCTCTTCGTGACCGCCGAGTTCATGAACAACGAGACCGGTGAGATCAAGTCCCAGACGGTGTTCATGGGCGACTTCCCGCTCATGACCGACAAGGGAACCTTCATCATCAACGGCACCGAGCGTGTCGTGGTCTCCCAGCTCGTGCGTTCCCCCGGTGTCTACTTCGAGCGTTCCATCGACAAGGCCACCGACAAGGACGTCTTCATCGGCAAGATCATTCCCAGCCGCGGTGCATGGCTCGAGTTCGAGATCGACAAGAAGGATCTCGTCGCCGTGCGCGTCGATCGCAAGCGCAAGCAGCCCGTCACCGTCCTGCTCAAGGCCCTGGGCATGACATCCGAGCAGATCCGCGAGCGTTTCGGTCAGTACGAGATCTTCATGGCCACCCTCGAGAAGGACACGATCGAGAGCCAGGACGATGCCCTGCTCGACATCTACCGCAAGTTGCGTCCGGGCGAACCGCCCACGTTGGAGAACGCGCGCAACCTCATCGACAACTTCTACTTCAACACGAAGCGCTACGACCTCGCGAAGGTCGGCCGCTACAAGGTGAACAAGAAGCTCGGTCTAGACCTGCCGCTCGAGCAGAGCACTCTCACGCTCGAGGACGTCTGCGCGGCCATTGAGTACCTGGTGCGTTTGCACGCGGGTCTCGAGACCATGGATGGTCCTCGCGGCACCGTCAACGTCGAGACCGACGACATCGACCACTTCGGCAATCGTCGGCTGCGCACGGTGGGAGAGCTGATCCAGAACCAGATCCGCACCGGCCTCTCGCGCATGGAGCGCGTGGTGCGCGAGCGCATGACAACGCAGGACGTCGAAGCGATCACGCCGCAGACCCTGATCAACATCCGCCCGGTGGTGGCCTCGATCAAGGAGTTCTTCGGGACATCGCAGTTGTCCCAGTTCATGGATCAGACGAACCCGCTCGCGGGCCTCACGCACAAGCGCCGTCTGTCCGCCCTCGGCCCGGGTGGTCTGTCGCGTGAGCGTGCCGGCTTCGAGGTGCGTGACGTGCACCCCTCGCACTACGGACGCATGTGCCCGATCGAGACTCCGGAAGGCCCGAACATCGGCCTGATCGGCTCGTTGGCCACCTACGGTCGGATCAATGCATTCGGCTTCGTCGAGACCCCCTACCGCAAGGTGGTCAAGGGCAAGGTCAGTGACCAGGTCGATTACCTGACCGCGGACGAAGAGGATCTGCACGTCATCGCTCAGGCGAATACGCCGTTGAGCGATTCCGGTGCGTTCGCCGAGTCGCGCATCCTCGTGCGTCGTCGTAACGGCGAAGTCGATTACGTGGCTCCCGACGAGGTCGACTACATGGACGTCTCCCCGCGCCAGCTCTGGTCGGTCGCCACGTCGATGATCCCGTTCCTCGAGCACGACGACGCCAACCGTGCGCTCATGGGATCGAACATGCAGCGTCAGGCCGTTCCCCTCCTGCGTGCGGAGGCACCGCTGGTGGGCACGGGCATGGAGTTCCCGGCTGCATACGACGCTGGTGACCTCGTGCTCGCGGAGAAGGCCGGTGGCGTCACCGAGGTCTCCGCAGACGTGATCACCGTTGCCAACGACGACGGCACCTACAGCGCCTATCGCCTGGAGAAGTTCCGTCGGTCCAACCAGGGCACCTGTTTCAACCAGCGCCCGGTGGTCACGGAGGGTCAGCGCGTCGAAGTGGGCCAGGTGCTCGCCGACGGCCCTTCCACCGATCAGGGCGAGATGGCACTCGGCAAGAACCTGCTTGTTGCGTTCATGTCGTGGGAGGGCCACAACTACGAGGACGCGATCATCCTGTCGCAGCGCCTCGTACAGGACGACGTCCTCTCTTCGATCCACATCGAAGAGCATGAAATCGATGCCCGGGATACGAAGCTCGGTCCGGAGGAGATCACTCGCGATCTGCCGAACGTGAGTGAGGAAGTGCTCGCGGATCTCGATGATCGCGGCATCATCCGCATCGGTGCAGACGTCGTGCCCGGTGACATCCTCGTCGGCAAGGTGACCCCGAAGGGCGAGACCGAACTGACACCGGAAGAGCGCCTGCTCCGCGCGATCTTCGGTGAGAAGGCGCGCGAAGTGCGCGACACCTCGCTCAAGGTCCCGCACGGCGAATCCGGCAAGGTCATCGACGTCCGCGTCTTCGATATCGACGAGGGCGACGAGATGCCTCCCGGCGTCAACAAGCTCGTGCGCGTCTACATCGCGCAGAAGCGCAAGATCACCGAGGGCGACAAGCTCGCGGGGCGCCATGGCAACAAGGGCGTCATCGCGCGCATCCTCCCCGAGGAGGACATGCCGTTCCTCTCCGATGGAACGCCCGTCGACATCGTGCTCAACCCGCTCGGTGTTCCTGGTCGCATGAACGTCGGTCAGGTTCTCGAAGTGCACCTCGGGTGGGCTGCCGCTGCTGGATGGAAGGTGGATGGCTCGGATCCCCGCGCGGCAAACCTTCCCACGTCCGTGCGCGAACTGCCGGCTGGGTCGAAGGTCGCCACACCGGTGTTCGACGGTGCACGCGAAGAGGAGTTGGCTGCGGTTCTCTCGGCCACCCTGCCCACCTCGGACGGGTTGACACTCGTCGGCTCCGACGGCAAGGCGCAACTCTTCGATGGTCGCAGCGGTGAGCCGTTCCCTGGGCCGGTGTCCGTGGGTTACATGTACGTGCTCAAGTTGCACCACTTGGTCGACGACAAGATCCACGCGCGCTCGACCGGTCCGTACTCGATGATCACCCAGCAGCCGTTGGGTGGCAAGGCGCAGTTCGGTGGCCAGCGCTTCGGTGAGATGGAGGTGTGGGCCCTCGAGGCTTACGGCGCCGCCTACGCCCTGCAGGAACTGCTCACCATCAAGTCCGACGACGTCCTCGGCCGCGTCAAGGTGTACGAGGCAATCGTCAAGGGCGAGAACATCCCCGAGCCCGGCATCCCCGAGTCGTTCAAGGTGCTGGTCAAGGAAATGCAGTCCCTGTGCCTGAACGTCGAAGTCCTCTCCGGTGACGGAGTGGCCATCGACATGAAGGACTCTGACGAGGACTACGCATTCCGCGCCGCCGAGGAACTCGGCATCGACCTGTCCCGGCGTGAGCCGAGCAGCGTCGAAGAACTGTAACCACCACGACTAGAGATCAGACACGAGAGCGAAGGACACACACGTGCTGGATGTCAACTTCTTCGACGAGCTGCGCATCGGCCTGGCCACAGCGGATGACATCCGCACGTGGTCCTATGGCGAGGTGAAGAAGCCCGAGACGATCAACTACCGCACGCTCAAGCCCGAGAAGGACGGCTTGTTCTGCGAGAAGATCTTCGGTCCCACCCGTGACTGGGAGTGCTACTGCGGCAAGTACAAGCGCGTGCGCTTCAAGGGCATCATCTGTGAGCGCTGCGGTGTCGAGGTCACGCGCGCCAAGGTGCGTCGTGAGCGCATGGGCCACATCGAGCTCGCTGCCCCGGTCACACATATCTGGTACTTCAAGGGTGTCCCGAGCCGTCTCGGCTACCTGCTCGACCTCGCGCCGAAGGACCTCGAGAAGGTCATCTACTTCGCCGCGTACATGATCACCTGGGTCGACGAAGAGGGCCGCCACGAGATGTTGCCCACTCTCGAGAACCAACTGGGTGTGGAGAAGAAGCAGATCGCCAGCCGCCGCGACTCCGACATCGAGGCGCGCCAAAAGAAGCTCGAGGCAGACCTCGCCGAGCTCGAGGATGAGGGTGCCAAGGCGGATATCCGTCGCAAGGTGCGCGAGTCCGGTGAGCGCGAGATGGCCGCGATCCGTCGCAAGGCCGATCAGGAGATCGATCGCCTGGACCGGGTCTTCGATCGCTTCCGCACGCTCAAGGTCCAGGACCTCGAGGGCGACGAGATGCTGTTCCGCGAGATGCGCGACCGTTACGGCCGCTGGTTCGACGGCGGCATGGGCGCAGAGGCGATTCAGAAGCGCCTGGAGTCCTTCGACCTCGAAGCCGAGGCCGCGATCCTGCGTGAGATCGTCGCGACAGGTAAGGGTCAGAAGAAGACCCGTGCACTCAAGCGCCTCAAGGTCGTGTCCGCGTTCATGAACACAAAGAACTCCCCGATGGGCATGGTGCTCGACGCGGTGCCGGTCATCCCCCCGGATCTGCGTCCGATGGTGCAGCTCGATGGTGGCCGCTTCGCCACCTCGGATCTCAACGATCTGTACCGGCGCGTGATCAACCGCAACAACCGGTTGAAGCGTCTGCTCGACCTCGGTGCCCCGGAGATCATCGTCAACAACGAGAAGCGCATGCTCCAGGAGGCTGTCGACGCGCTCTTCGACAACGGTCGCCGTGGCCGTCCGGTCACCGGTCCCGGTAACCGCGCGCTGAAGTCGCTGTCGGACATGCTCAAGGGCAAGCAGGGGCGTTTCCGTCAGAACCTCCTCGGCAAGCGCGTCGACTACTCCGGCCGTTCGGTCATCGTGGTCGGTCCGCAGTTGAAGTTGCACCAGTGCGGCCTGCCCAAGCAGATGGCGCTCGAGCTGTTCAAGCCGTTCGTGATGAAGCGCCTGGTGGATCTGAACCACGCGCAGAACATCAAGAGCGCCAAGCGCATGGTCGAGCGTTCGCGTCCGGTCGTCTGGGACGTGCTCGAAGAAGTGATCGCCGAGCATCCGGTGCTGCTCAACCGCGCACCGACTCTGCACCGCCTCGGTATCCAGGCCTTCGAGCCACAGCTCATCGAGGGCAAGGCCATCCAGATCCATCCGCTCGTCTGCACCGCATTCAACGCGGACTTCGACGGTGATCAGATGGCCGTGCACCTCCCGCTGTCGGCGGAAGCCCAGGCCGAGGCACGCATCCTGATGCTCTCGACCAACAACATTCTGTCGCCGGCCAACGGTCGCCCGATCGCCACGCCGACCCAGGACATGGTGCTCGGCATCTACTTCCTCACCACGATGAACGAGGAGTCGGCCACGGTCGCCGATTCCGAGACCGCCGTCTACTCGTCCATCGCCGAAGGGCTCATGGCATTCGACGCGAAGGCCCTGGGCCTGCAGGACAAGGTGCGCATCCGTCTGAGCGGATTCGTGCCCCCGGAGGGCACCGCGGTTCCGGAAGGGTGGGAGCCTGGTCAGCCGTTCACGATGGTGACCACGCTCGGCCGCGCGCTGTTCAACGAGGCGCTTCCCGCGGACTTCCCCTACGTCAACTCCCTCGTGGACAAGCGGGTACTTGGTGCCACGGTCAACCGTCTCTCCGAGCTCTACAGCAAGGTGCAGGTTGCCGAAACACTCGATCAGTTGAAGGCACTCGGCTTCTACTGGGCCACCCGCTCCGGTGTCACCATCGCGATCTCCGACGTCATCACCCCGCCCGAGAAGGCCGAGGTGCTCGGGGCAGCGGAGGAGAAGGCCGCGAAGGTCCAGCAGCAGTACGACCGTGGCCTGATCACCGACTCGGAGCGCCGTCAGGAGCTCATCGAGATCTGGACGCGCGCCACCGACGAGGTCGCCAAGGCGATGCAGGATCACTTCCCGCGCGCCAATCCGATCCACATGATGGTCGACTCGGGCGCACGCGGTAACTACATGCAGGTGCGTCAGATCGCGGGTATGCGTGGTCTGGTGGCCAACCCGAAGGGCGAGATCATCCCGCGGCCGATCAAGTCGAACTTCCGCGAGGGTCTGTCCGTTCTCGAGTACTTCATCTCGACGCACGGTGCCCGTAAGGGTCTCGCGGACACCGCGTTGCGCACCGCCGACTCCGGTTACCTCACGCGTCGTCTCGTGGACGTCTCGCAGGATGTGATCATCCGCGAGGTCGATTGCGGAACGGAGCGCGGCACCGAGATCACCATCGGCGAGATGGTGAATGGGCAGCTTCGTCCCACGGACACCCTGGACACCACGGTGTCGTCCCGCACACTCGCACGCGACGTGGAGGTCAACGGCACGGTCGTCGCCACCGCCGGCGAGGAGATGACGGCACCACGCGCGGAGGAACTCGTCGCCCAGGGTGTCGAGAAGGTGCGCGTGCGCACCGTCCTCACCTGCGAGAGCTCGGTGGGCACATGCGCCATGTGCTACGGCAAGTCGATGGCCACGGGCAAGCTCGTGGATGTCGGCGAGGCCGTCGGCATCATCGCCGCACAGTCGATCGGTGAGCCCGGAACCCAGTTGACGATGCGCACCTTCCACACGGGTGGTGTGGCCGGTGAGGACATCACGCACGGTCTTCCCCGCGTCGTGGAGCTCTTCGAGGCTCGCACGCCCAAGGGTGTCGCGCCGATTGCCGAGGTCACGGGCCGGGTGCGCATCGAGGATGCGGACAAGACCCGCAAGATCATCGTTGTCCCCGACGACGGTGGCGAGGAGATCGGCGAGCAGGTGTCCAAGCGTGTGCGTCTGCTTGTCGAGGACGGGCAGCACGTGACCGTGGGCACGCAGCTCACCGTCGGCGCCGTCGATCCCAAGCAGGTCCTGCGCATCCTGGGCATGCGCGCGGTGCAGCTGCACCTCGTGGATCAGGTCCAGGAGGTCTACCGCTCGCAGGGTGTGTCGATCCACGACAAGCACATCGAGGTGATCGTGCGGCAGATGCTCAAGCGCATCACGATCATCGAGTCGGGTGACTCTCCGTTCCTGGCCGGTGAGCTCGTCGAGCGCAACCTGTTCGAGGCGGTCAACCGCCGGGTGGTCGCCGAGGGCGGCACTCCCGCGTCGGGTCGTCCCGAGCTGATGGGCATCACCAAGGCATCCCTCGCGACGGAGTCGTGGTTGTCCGCGGCCTCCTTCCAGGAGACCACCCGGGTGCTCACCGATGCCGCGATCCATGCCAAGAGCGACCCGCTGCTCGGCCTGAAAGAGAACGTGATCCTGGGCAAACTCATCCCGGCCGGTACCGGTATGCCGCAGTACCGCAACGTCAAGGTGGAGCCCACGGAGGAAGCCAAGGCGGCCGTGTACGCCTCCTTCACCGGGTACGACGATCTCGATTACAGCGCCTTCGGCACCACAGGTGGTGCCGCGGTTCCGCTGGAAGAGTTCGACTACCGCGGGTACTGATCGGTCCTCGATGCTCGAGATCCACGCCCAGGCCGATGCCACGGGGGTGGAGGTCCTCGCCGCAGCAGTGAGCACAGCTGTGCGCGCGCTCGGGTGTGAAGCGGACGCGGGGGCGGTCGTCCGACTCGTCGGTCACGATGCGCTCGCGCGACTCGGCGCCGGTATCGCGGATGCGCGCATGTCCCTCGATGCCCGGGTGGACGGAACCGAGTTCGTCGTCGTGCTCAGCGATCGCGGCGAGCCGATCGATGGACCACCGGAGGGACTCCTCGACCTCGTGGCGGCCGGGGCAGTCACCTCGATTGATGCGCGCGCCGGAGACGACGCGAACGTTGTCGAAGTCCGGTTCGTGCTTCCGTCCCACGTGACCGCAGTGGACATTTCCGATGTCACCCCACAGCCGGACGACGTCCCGACAAGTGACGTCGAACTGACGATCCGCCCCTTCGAACCATCCGATGCACGCGAGTTAGCCCGCACCATCTACCGCTGTTACGGCTGGACCTACCCCATCGTCGACCTCTACCACCCGGAACGCGTGGCAGAGCAGACACTCAGTGGTGCCCGCATCGGCGAGGTCGCGGTCACCTCCTCGGGTGAGATCGCCGCGCACTGGGGAGCGCTCTACCTGACCGATTCCTGTGTCGAGACGGGTGGCACGGTGACGGATCCGCGCTTCCGCGGACGCGGGCTTGCGGGGACACTCGGGGATCGACTCCTTGCTCGCCTTCGCGAGCGACATGTGATCGGTCGCCTCCGGGAACCCGTGATGACGCACCCGGCCACCCAACACATCGCGTTGACCGAGGGAGCAACGATCGTCGGTGCCTACCTGCACTACACGCGACCGATCCAACAGGTGGGCATCACTGCGGGACTCGAACCGGCGCGGGGTTCTATCTGCGTCGCGTACAGCGCGCTCGAACCACTCACCCCCGCAGAGCTATCCGTCCCATCGGCGTATCGGCACCTCGTCGAGTCGATCGTGGTCGATGCCGGGTGGCCGCGCACGTTCTCCGATTCCCCGCGGGAGGCGGCAGGATCAACCGAGTTCGCGGTCAGTTTCGACACCGCGAACCAGCGCGCCCGGATCGACGTCACTACCGTGGGCACAGACCTCATCGACGCCCTCGATCACAACCTCGCCCAACTCCACGAGTCGGGGGTCCAGTACGTCGGAGTCCGCCTCCCGGCCACCGACCCGGCGCTCGCCCACGTGGGGGCTGATCTCCCGTCCCTCGGCCTGGGCTTCGCGGCCTACATTCCCGAGTTCTGGCCCGCAGACGTGCTCGTCCTGCAGTCGCTCGCCTCCGCCGACGTCGACACCACCCACTTCGTGTACGCATCCCCCGCGGTGGAGTCCCGGGTGCAGCGGGTGCTCACCGAGGTGCAGCAGGCGGAGTATCGCGGCCGGGCTCGGGCGCGCCGGGCCCGCCATGGGAGGATCCAGCAATGAGCGAGCAGCAGCCCGAGAACACCCCCGCCACCTGGCCGAGCGTCCCCAGCGAGGAGTCGGCGCCCCCGGCCTACCCGGCCCCGCCGCAGACGTCGGGCAATGCGATCGTCGCCCTCATCCTGTCCATCGGGTCGTGGATCATCTGCCCGATCATCCCGGCGATCGTGGCCCTGGTCTTCGCGAACATGGCCAAGAAGGAGATCGCGGCGGGGGAGGGCCGGGTCACTGGCCAGGGCCTGGTCACCGCCTCGATGATCGTGGCCTGGATCAACATCGGGGTCTGGGCTGCCGTGCTCGTGATCGGCCTCCTGATCCTGGTCGCGGTCGCGGTCGCCGGGGCCCTCTAGACCCCCGTTTTGACCTGCCGATTGACCACCGGGTAGTGTCTCCCCCCGTGCCCGGACCCCGGGCGCGAGGGCGTGTGCGCACTTCCCCGTAAGCGCGTGGACGCGGCGCACAACGCACCGGTAACCCCCACGAGGTTGGTGCCTGTCCCCACCGGTAGTGGGCGACACGCCCGACCGCGTGGGTCGGAGACCGGAGCACGGAACGGTATGGAACAAGGGAGAGACGCGAGTGCCAACCATCCAACAGCTGGTCCGTAAGGGTCGGCAGGACAAGGTCTCGAAGAACAAGGCCCCGGCCCTCAAGGGCAGCCCGCAGCGGCGTGGGGTCTGTACGCGCGTCTACACCACCACACCGAAGAAGCCGAACTCCGCGCTGCGCAAGGTCGCCCGTGTGCGGCTGACCTCCGGCGTGGAGATCACCGCGTACATCCCGGGTGTGGGCCACAACCTCCAGGAGCACTCGATCGTGCTCGTCCGCGGTGGTCGCGTCCGCGATCTTCCCGGTGTCCGCTACAAGGTCATCCGCGGAGCACTCGACACCCAGGGCGTCAAGAACCGCAAGCAGGCGCGCTCCCGCTACGGCGCGAAGAAGGAGAAGGGCTGATGCCTCGCAAAGGTCCCGCAGCCAAGCGTCCGCTGGCCATCGACCCGGTCTACAACTCTCCGGTCGTCACACAGTTGATCAACAAGGTCCTGTTGAGCGGTAAGCGCTCCAAGGCCGAATCCGTCGTGTACGGCGCCCTCGAGGGTTGCCGCGAGAAGACGGGCACCGACCCGGTGATCACCCTCAAGCGTGCGCTGGACAACGTGCGCCCCACACTCGAAGTCCGCTCCCGTCGCGTCGGCGGTGCCACCTACCAGGTGCCCGTCGAAGTGAAGCCCGGGCGCAGCACCACCCTCGCGCTGCGCTGGCTCATCGGCTACTCGCGTCAGCGTCGTGAGAAGACGATGACCGAGCGGCTGATGAACGAGATCCTCGACGCATCGAATGGTCTCGGCGCTGCCGTCAAGAAGCGCGAAGACACCCACAAGATGGCCGAATCCAACAAGGCATTCGCCCACTACCGCTGGTAACCACCGCCCACAAGGCCCCAACCCGCAACGGAGAAGATCGTGTCGACCGCAACCGTCCTCGACCTCGCCAAGGTCCGCAACATCGGGATCATGGCGCATATCGACGCGGGCAAAACCACCACGACCGAGCGCATCCTCTTCTACACAGGCATCAACTACAAGATCGGTGAGGTTCATGAGGGCGCGGCCACCATGGACTGGATGGAGCAGGAGCAGGAGCGCGGCATCACGATCACGTCTGCAGCCACGACCTGTGAGTGGAAGGGCTGCACGATCAACATCATCGACACCCCCGGCCACGTCGACTTCACCGTCGAGGTGGAGCGGTCACTTCGGGTGCTCGACGGAGCTGTGGCGGTGTTCGACGGTGTTGCCGGCGTGGAGCCGCAGTCGGAGACCGTGTGGCGTCAGGCCGATCGCTACAGCGTTCCCCGCATCTGCTTCGTGAACAAGCTCGATCGCACGGGCGCGAACTTCTACATGTGCGTCGACATGATCGTCTCCCGTCTCGGCGCGACCCCGCTCGTGCTGCAGATTCCGATTGGTAACGAGGCCGACTTCCTCGGTGTCATCGACCTCGTCGGGATGCGTGCACTCACCTGGCGCGGTGAAACCCAGAAGGGCGAGGACTACGTCGTCGAGGACATTCCGGGCGATATGGCGGCCAAGGCCGCTGAGTGGCGCGAGAAGTTGCTCGAAACCCTCGCGGAGAACGACGACGCGGTGATGGAGAAGTTCCTCGAGGGCGAGGAGCTCAGCGTCGAGGAGATCCAGGCCGGCGTCCGCCGCGCGACCCTCGCCGACAAGATCACTCCGGTGCTCACCGGCTCCGCGTTCAAGAACAAGGGCGTGCAGCCCATGCTCGACGCGGTCGTCGCGTACCTGCCGTCACCCCTCGACGTCGCCGCCATCGACGGACACAAGATGGGTGACGAAGAGGTCGAGATCCTGCGCAAGCCGTCGGATTCCGAGCCGTTCAGTGCGCTCGCCTTCAAGATCATGTCCGACCCGCACCTGGGCAAGCTCACCTATATCCGCGTGTATTCGGGGCGCCTCGAGTCCGGTACCCAGGTCCTGAACAGCACCAAGGACCGCAAGGAGCGCATCGGCAAGATCTACCGGATGCACGCGAACAAGCGTGAAGAGATCGATTCGGTGGGCGCCGGCGACATCGTCGCCGTGATGGGCCTGAAGGACACCACCACGGGTGACACGCTCTGCGACTCCTCGAACCCGGTCGTACTCGAGTCCATGACCTTCCCCGAGCCGGTGATCTCGGTCGCGATCGAGCCGAAGACCAAGAGCGACCAGGAGAAGTTGGGCACCGCCATCCAGCGCCTGGCCGAAGAGGATCCGACCTTCAAGGTCAGCACCAATGAGGAGACCGGCCAGACCATCATCGAGGGAATGGGCGAACTTCACCTCGAGGTGCTCGTCGATCGCATGCGTCGCGAGTTCAAGGTCGAGGCCAATGTCGGCAAGCCGCAGGTCGCCTACCGCGAGACCCTGACCAAGCTGGTCGACAAGGTCGAGTACACCCACAAGAAGCAGACCGGCGGCTCCGGCCAATTCGGCCGCGTCATCATGGCGATCTCCCCGAACACCGAGGAGGGCGGCGGTTACCTGTTCGAGAACAAGGTCACCGGCGGTCGCATCCCCAAGGAGTACATCCCCTCCGTTGACGCTGGGTGCCAGGAAGCCATGCAGAACGGCATCCTCGCCGGCTACCCAATGGTCGACGTCAAGGTCACCCTGCTCGACGGTGCCTACCACGACGTCGACTCCTCCGAGCTCGCCTTCAAGATCGCCGGTTCGATGGCGTTCAAGGAGGGTGCACGCAAGGCAGCCCCGGTGCTGCTGGAACCGATGATGGCCGTCGAAGTCACCACCCCGGAGGACTTCATGGGCGACGTCATCGGCGACCTCAACTCCCGGCGCGGTCAGGTGCAGGCGATGGACGAGCGCTCCGGCGCCCGGGTCATCAAGGCACTCGTGCCGCTGTCGGAGATGTTCGGTTATGTGGGCGACCTTCGTAGTCGTACGCAAGGCCGGGCTAGCTACAGCATGCAGTTCGACTCCTATGCGCAGGTTCCGCAGAACGTGGCGACGGAGATCATCGCTAAGGCTCGCGGCGAGTAGTCGCGGATCACAACAGAAGAGAAAACACAAAACGCACAATCCGATCCGCGCAACGCCGGACGGCATAAGGACAAGGGAGAACTCAGGTGGCCAAGGCCAAGTTTGAGCGCACCAAGCCGCACGTTAACATCGGCACCATCGGTCATATCGACCATGGCAAGACGACGCTGACCGCTGCGATCACCAAGGTGCTGCACGACCGGTACCCGGACGTCAACCCCTTCACGCCTTTCGACGAGATCGACAAGGCCCCGGAGGAGCGTCAGCGCGGTATCACGATTTCGATCGCACACGTCGAGTACCAGACCGAGGCGCGTCATTACGCACACGTCGACTGCCCCGGTCACGCCGACTACATCAAGAACATGATCACGGGTGCCGCGCAGATGGACGGCGCGATCCTCGTGGTCGCCGCCACCGACGGCCCCATGCCGCAGACCAAGGAGCACGTTCTCCTGGCCCGCCAGGTGGGCGTGCCGGCGATCGTCGTCGCGCTGAACAAGTGCGACATGGTCGACGACGAGGAGCTCATTGAGCTCGTCGAGATGGAGGTTCGCGAGCTGCTGAACACCTACGAGTTCCCGGGTGACGACGTCCCCGTGGTGCGCGTAGCAGCGTTCCCGGCACTCCAGGGCGACGCCAAGTGGGGCGAGTCGATCATGGAGCTCATGGGCGCAGTGGACAGCTACATCGCCACCCCGGAGCGCGAGATCGACAAGCCGTTCCTCATGCCGATCGAGGACGTGTTCACGATCACCGGCCGCGGCACCGTCGTGACCGGCCGTATCGAGCGCGGCATTGTGAAGGTGAACGAGGAAATCGAGATCGTGGGTATCCGCCCCGGTCCGCCGACCAAGACCACCGTCACCGGCGTCGAGATGTTCCGCAAGCTCCTCGACGAGGGCCAGGCGGGCGAGAACGTCGGTCTGCTCCTCCGCGGCACCAAGCGCGAGGACGTGGAGCGCGGTCAGGTCTGCTGCAAGGCGGGTTCGATCACCCCGCACACCGAGTTCGAGGCGCAGGTCTACATCCTGTCCAAGGACGAGGGCGGGCGTCACACTCCGTTCTTCGACAACTACCGTCCGCAGTTCTACTTCCGGACCACGGACGTGACCGGCGTCGTGCACCTGCCCGACGGCAAGGACATGGTCATGCCCGGAGACAACACCGACATGCGCGTGGAGCTGATCCAGCCCATCGCCATGGAGGAAGGCCTTCGTTTCGCGATCCGTGAGGGTGGCCGCACCGTCGGTGCCGGCCGCGTCACCAAGATCCTGAAGTAGAGGACCCAGTCCGCGAGGACTACCACGACTTCGTGGCGGGCGCTGCGACCCAGCGCCCGCCACGAGATCACCAGCACACGAGCACTGACACGGCACTACTCGAGTAAGGACACAGCCACCATGGCGGGACAGAAGATCCGCATCCGGCTCAAGGCCTACGACCATGAGGTCATCGACTCATCCGCGAAGAAGATCGTGGAGACGGTGACCCGTACTGGCGCGCAGGTGGCTGGTCCCGTGCCGCTGCCCACGGAGAAAAACGTGTACTGCGTCATCCGCTCTCCGCACAAGTACAAGGACAGCCGCGAGCATTTCGAGATGCGCACCCATAAGCGCCTGATCGACATCCTGGATCCCACGCCCAAGACCGTGGACTCCCTGATGCGCCTCGATCTCCCCGCCGGCGTCGACATCGAGATCAAGCTGTAAGGACGAGCGATGACTACCACCGTGAAGGGCATCCTGGGCGAGAAGCTCGGCATGACCCAGGTCTGGGATGACAACAACCGTGTCATCCCCGTGACCGTGGTCAAGGCCGGCCCGTGCGTCGTCACCCAGGTGCGCACCCCGGAGACGGACGGCTACTCCGCCGTCCAGCTCGCTTTCGGCGCGATCGATCCTCGCAAGGTGAACAAGCCCGATGCGGGTCACTTCGCCAAGGCGGGTGTCACACCGCGTCGCCACCTCGTGGAACTCCGCACCGACGACGCTACCGAGTACACCCTCGGGCAGGAACTCGGCGCGGACGTGTTCGAGGCGGGTCAACTCGTGGACGTCACCGGCACATCGAAGGGCAAGGGATTCGCGGGCGTCATGAAGCGCCACGGATTCCATGGTCTGCGCGCCTCGCACGGTGTGGAGCGCAAGCACCGCTCACCGGGGGCCATCGGAGGATGCGCCACCCCGGGCCGCGTGTTCAAGGGCATGAAGATGGCGGGTCGCATGGGTGGTGACCGTCAGACCATGCAAAACCTGCAGGTCGCCGGCGTCGACTCCGAGCGCGGCCTTCTCCTGATCAAGGGTGCGGTACCGGGCCCCAAGGGTGGCCTGGTTTTCGTCACCACCGCCGTGAAGGAGGACGTGAAGTGAGCGCCGTCAACATCACCACCCCCGCCGGCAAGAAGTCCGGCACCGTCGAACTGCCCGCCGAGGTCTTCGACGTCCAGGTCAATGTTCCCTTGATCCACCAGGTCGTTGTGGCCCAACTCGCGGCTGCGCGTCAGGGGACCCACGACACCAAGAGCCGCGGCGAAGTCCGTGGTGGCGGCCGCAAGCCCTATAAGCAGAAGGGCACCGGTCGGGCGCGCCAGGGCTCCACACGTGCACCGCAGTTCGCCGGCGGTGGAGTCGTGCACGGACCCACTCCCCGCGATTACGCCCAGCGCACACCCAAGAAGATGAAAGTCGCCGCTCTGCGCGGTGCCCTGTCGGACCGGGCACGTGACGGACGCATCCACGTCGTCTCCGAGCTCCTGACCGGGGATGCACCCTCGACGAAGTCAGCGGTCGCCACCCTCGACGCCCTCGATCTCGATGGCGCGCTGCTGATCGTCATCAATCGGGATGAGCGCAATGCCTGGCTGAGCCTGCGCAACCTGCAGGAAGTGGCGCTGGTGGCGCCGGACCAACTCAACACCTATGACGTGCTCGTGTCCGACCACGTGGTCTTCACGAAGGCGGCCCTCGAGACCTTCCTCGCGGGACCGGCCACGGGCAAGTCGGTCAAGGCCGTGGCGGCAGAGAGTGAGGTCGAGGCATGAGCACCATCGCCGATCCCCGTGACATCCTGATCGCGCCCGTGGTTTCCGAGAAGAGCTACGGACTGCTCGATGAGAACAAGTACACGTTCATCGTCGCGCCCCACGCGAACAAGACTCAGATCAAGATCGCCGTGGAGCAGGTCTTCGGCGTGAAGGTCATCAGCGTCAACACCAACAACCGGGATGGGAAGCGCGTGCGCACCCGTTTCGGCACCGGCAAGCGCCCCTCCACCAAGCGGGCGATCGTCTCGGTGGCCCCCGGCGACCGCATCGACATCTTCGGAGGACCGGTCTCCTAGGGGGATCGGTACACGGCAGAGGGATAAGAGCAATGGGAATCCGCAAGTACAAGCCGACCACTCCGGGTCGTCGCGGCTCCAGCGTGGCCGATTTCGTCGAGGTCACCCGCGATGAGCCCGAGAAGTCGCTCGTGCGCCCCTTGGCGAAGAAGGGCGGCCGTAACAACTCGGGTCGCATCACCACCCGGCACCAGGGTGGTGGCCACAAGCGCGCCTACCGCGTCATCGACTTCCGTCGTGCCGATAAGGATGGCGTTCCCGCCAAGGTCGCCCACATCGAGTACGACCCCAACCGCACCGCGCGCATCGCTCTCCTGCACTTCGCGGATGGCGAGAAGCGCTACATCATCGCGCCGAACCGTTTGAAGCAGGGCGATACCGTCGAGACGGGTCCGAGCTCGGATATCAAGCCCGGTAACAACCTGCCGCTGCGCAATATCCCCGTCGGCACGGTGATCCACGCTGTGGAGATCAAGCCGGGCGGCGGCGCGAAGATCGCCCGCTCTGCAGGATCCAGCGTGCAACTTGTCGCCAAGGACGGCCCCTACGCCCAGCTGCGTATGCCGTCCGGTGAAATCCGCAACGTCGACCTTCGCTCGCGGGCAACCATCGGCGAGGTCGGCAACGCCGAGCAGTCCAATATCAACTGGGGCAAGGCCGGCCGTATGCGGTGGAAGGGCAAGCGCCCCACCGTCCGCGGTGTCGCCATGAACCCGGTCGATCACCCGCATGGTGGTGGCGAGGGCAAGACCTCCGGTGGTCGCCATCCGGTGAACCCGGCGGGCAAGCCCGAGGGTCGCACCCGCAAGGCCAAGAAGGAAAGCAACAAGTTCATCGTCCGTCGACGCAAGACCGGAAAGAAGCGGTAAGAGATGCCACGCAGCCTGAGCAAGGGACCGTTCGTCGATGACCACCTGATGAAGAAGGTGGAGTCGGCTAACGAGTCCGGATCGAAGAGCGTGATCAAGACGTGGTCACGGCGCTCGATGATCGTGCCCGCGATGCTCGGTCACACGATTGCTGTGCACGACGGCCGAAAGCATGTGCCGGTGTTCATCACCGAGAACATGGTCGGCCACAAGCTCGGGGAGTTCGCTCCGACCCGCACGTTCAAGGGTCACATCAAGGACGACCGTAAGGCCAAGCGCAAGTAAGCGCGCGGATACGAGAAGCAAGGGGATAGCGATGGAAGCCAGGGCCCAAGCGCGGTACGTCCGCGTCACGCCCATGAAGGCGCGCCGCGTCATCAACCTCATCCGTGGGATGCAGGCGGTGGACGCTCAGGCAGTGCTGCGGTTTGCTCCGCAGGCGGCCAGCGAGCCGGTGGGAAAGGTTCTCGCGAGTGCGATCGCGAATGCCGCGAACAACCACGGCATGGACACGCGTGAGCTCGTGGTGACCGAGGCCTTCGTCGATGAGGGCCCCACCATGAAGCGCATCCGTCCGCGGGCCCAGGGTCGCGCGTACCGGATCGGGAAGCGTTCAAGCCACATCACGGTCATCGTCGGGGATGGTGTCAAGGCGGTGAAGCCGCTGCCGACGAAGAAGGCTGCCGCCAAGGCGGTTGCTCCCGAGGCGCAGGCCCCGGCGAAGAAGGCTGCCGCCAAGGCGGTTGCTCCCGAGGCGCAGGCCCCGGCCAAGAAGGCCGCTCCGGCGAAGAAGGCTGCGCCCGCCAAGAAGTCGGCCCCGGCCAAGAAGGCTGCGCCGGCGAAGAAGGCGACTCCTGCCAAGAAGGCCGCTCCGGCGAAGAAGGCCGCTCCGGCGAAGAAGGCCGCTCCGGCGAAGTCGACCACTGCGAAGAAGACGGCTGCGAAGAAGTCCGCAGCCCCGAAGAAAGGCGGCTGATCGTGGGCCAGAAAGTTAACCCGCACGGCTTCCGCCTGGGCGTCACCACGGACTTCACCTCACGGTGGTTCGCGGATGCGACCAAGTCGGGCCAGCGCTACCGCGATTACGTCGACGAGGACATCAAGATCCGCAAGCTTCTCACCGACGGCATGGAGCGTGCCGGTATCGCCCGGGTCGAGATCGAGCGCACGCGTGACCGCGTCCGTGTCGATATCCACACCGCGCGCCCGGGCATCGTCATTGGCCGCCGGGGTATGGAGGCCGACCGCATTCGCGCCGACCTCGAGAAGCTCACGGGCAAGCAGGTGCAGCTCAACATTCTCGAGGTGAAGAACCCCGAGATTGAGGCCCAACTCGTGGCCCAGGGCATCGCCGAGCAGTTGTCCAGCCGCGTCTCGTTCCGTCGAGCGATGCGCAAGGGAATGCAGAGTGCGATGAAGGCGGGCGCCAAGGGCATCCGCGTCCAGGTGTCCGGCCGCCTCGGCGGCGCGGAGATGAGCCGCACCGAGTTCTATCGCGAGGGGCGCGTCCCGCTGCACACCCTGCGCGCGGATATCGACTACGGCTTCTATGAGGCGCGCACGACCTTCGGTCGTATCGGTGTCAAGGTGTGGATCTACAAGGGCGAAGCCCTTGGTAGTCGAGCGGAGCGCGAGGCTGCTGCCGCGGCTGCTCGCCTCAACGCACCGCGCACCAAGCCGGAGCGCCCCCGTCGCGCCCGCGATGACAACGCCGAGGTTGCGGCCGAGGCCAACGCGGCCGAGACCGTCCTGGAAGCCAATTCCGAGATCGCCGCTGCCGACGCGGCTGCAGAGGGGGTCTGACCATGTTGATTCCACGCAGGGTCAAGCACCGTAAGCAGCACCACCCCACACGCCGTGGGATGGCCAAGGGTGGCACCAAGGTCACCTTCGGTACCTACGGGCTGCAGGCGCTCGAGCCCGCCTATGTGACTAACCGTCAGATCGAGTCCGCGCGTATCGCCATCACCCGGCACGTTCGCCGTGGCGGAAAGGTGTGGATCAACATCTACCCGGATCGTCCCTTGACCAAGAAGCCCGCCGAGACGCGCATGGGTTCCGGTAAGGGTTCGCCGGAGTGGTGGGTGGCCAACGTCAAGCCGGGCCGCGTGATGTTCGAACTGTCCTACCCGGACGAGAAAGTCGCGCACGACGCGCTGACCCGCGCAATGCACAAGCTCCCGATGAAGTGCCGCATCGTGCGGCGCGATGAGGCAGGTGAGGACTGATGGCAACCGGCACAGCGGCAGGAGAGTTCCGCAATCTCGATAACGCCGAACTGACCACGAAGTTGCAGGAGGCCAAGGAGGAGCTCTTCAACCTCCGGTTCCAGGGTGCCACCGGCCAGCTGGAGAGTCATGGTCGTCTTCGCGCGGTCCGCAAGGACATCGCCCGTATCTACACGATCCTGCGCGAGCGTGAGCTGGGCATCACGCCCATCGTCGAGGGTGAGGGTGCGGCATGAGCACAGAAGACAAGCGCGGGTACCGCAAGGTACGTGAAGGCCTCGTCGTCAGCGACAAGATGAACAAGACCGTCGTCGTCGCCGTGGAGGATCGCTTCAAGCACCCGCTCTACGGCAAGGTCGTCCGTCGTACGAGCAAGCTGAAGGCGCACGACGAGGCCAACAGCGCTGGTATTGGCGACCGCGTGCTCGTCATGGAGACACGTCCCATCTCGGCCACCAAGCGGTGGCGCGTGGTGGAAATCCTCGAGAAGGCCAAGTAGGGATCAGGAGAAAGCAGTGATTCAGCAAGAGTCGCGGCTGCGCGTCGCCGACAACACGGGTGCCAAGGAGTTGCTGTGCATCCGCGTCCTCGGTGGCTCCGGGCGTCGCTACGCAGGCATCGGCGATGTCATCGTCGCCTCGGTCAAGGACGCCATTCCCGGCGGCGGCGTGAAGAAGGGTGAGGTCGTCAAGGCCGTCATCGTGCGCACCCGCAAGGAGAAGCGTCGCGCCGATGGCTCCTACATCCGCTTCGACGAGAACGCGGCTGTGATCCTCAAGGGTGACGGGGAACCGCGTGGCACCCGCATCTTCGGTCCCGTGGGTCGCGAGCTGCGCGAGAAGAAGTTCATGAAGATCATTTCGCTCGCCCCGGAGGTGCTGTGATGGCGAACCTCAACATCCGCAAGGGAGACCTGGTCCAGGTCATCTCCGGCAAGGATCGTGGAATCACCGGCAAGGTGATCGAGGTCTACCCGGAGTCCGACCGTCTCATCGTTGAGGGTGTGAACCGGATCAAGAAGCACACCCGCGTCGGCCAGAACAACCGTGGTGCCAAGACCGGCGGCATCGTCACCATGGAGGCGCCGATTCACGTCTCCAACGTGATGATCGTCGACCCGGAGGACGGCCGCCCCACGCGTATCGGGTACCGCAAGGAGAAGGTGGAGAAGCGGCGTTCCGATGGCTCCACCTACGAAGCCGAGCGCAGCGTCCGGATCTCGCGTCGCACCGGGAAGGACATCTGACATGAGCACCGCAACCAGCACAACGCCCCGTCTGAAGACGCGCTACCGCGAGGAGATTCTTCCCGCGTTGCGTGAGGAGTTCGGGTTCGCGAATGTGATGCAGGTCCCCACCGTCACCAAGGTCGTCGTCAACATGGGCGTGGGCGAAGCTGCTCGCGACTCCAAGTTGATCGAAGGTGCCATCCGCGACCTCACCGAGATCAGCGGTCAGAAGCCGCAGGTCACGAAGTCCCGCAAGTCGATCGCGCAGTTCAAGTTGCGCGAGGGACAACCCATCGGCGCCCACGTCACCCTGCGCGGGGATCGCATGTGGGAGTTCCTGGATCGACTGCTCTCGATCGCCCTGCCCCGTATCCGTGACTTCCGCGGCCTCTCACCTCGGCAGTTCGACGGTAAGGGCAACTACACCTTCGGCCTCAATGAGCAGTCGATGTTCCATGAGATCGACCAAGACAAGATCGACCGCGTCCGCGGTATGGACATCACGGTCGTGACCACAGCCCAGAACGATGCGGAGGGACGTGCACTTCTGCGCCTCCTCGGATTCCCCTTCAAGGAGGCCTGATCTTCCATGGCGAAGAAGGCATTGATCCAGAAGCAGCGCAAGACGCCCAAGTTCAAGGTTCGGGCATACACGCGCTGCAACAAGTGCGGCCGACCCCATTCGGTCTACCGCAAGTTCGGACTGTGCCGTGTGTGCCTTCGCGAGATGGCGCATGCGGGAGAACTCCCCGGAGTTACGAAGAGCAGCTGGTAAACCCACGACGCCGCAGGTCCATCCGGATACCACGGCGAGGAAGGCCACACGGCCATGACAATGACTGACCCGATCGCAGACATGCTGGCGCGTCTGCGCAATGCCAACTCGGCGTACCACGATTCCGTCGCCATGCCGCATTCCAAGATGAAGGCGAACATCGCCGAGATCTTGAAGTCGGAGGGCTACATCGCCGGTTTCGAGGTAAGCGATGCCGAAGTCGGAAAGACGCTGACCCTCAATCTCAAGTACGGCCCGTCCCGTGAGCGCTCCATCGCCGGCTTGCGTCGCGTGTCCAAGCCGGGCCTGCGCGTCTACGCCAAGAGCACCTCGTTGCCACGTGTCCTCGGGGGCCTCGGCATCGCGATCCTGTCCACGTCCTCCGGACTCCTCACGGACCGGCAGGCTCAGAAGAGGGGCGTAGGTGGGGAAGTCCTCGCCTACGTCTGGTAGGGGGAGACATGTCACGTATTGGACGCCTCCCCATCACCGTTCCGTCGGGGGTTTCGACCAACCTCGCCGGCCGCGAACTGTCGGTGACCGGGCCCAAGGGCACTCTGTCCCTGACGATCGTCGAGCCGATCGAGGTCAATGTCGAAGGGGACACCATCGTGGTGACCCGTCCCAACGACGAACGCGATGCCAAGTCCCGTCACGGTCTGACCCGCACGCTGGTGGCCAACATGATCACCGGCGTGACTACGGGCTACGTCAAGACCCTGGAGATCGTCGGCACCGGTTACCGCGTTGCGGCCAAGGGCACCGACCTCGAGTTCAGCCTCGGGTTCAGCCACCCGGTCCTGGTCAAGGCTCCTGAAGGCATCTCCTTCGCGGTCGAGACCCCCACGCGATTCTCCGTGTCGGGTATCGACAAGCAGAAGGTCGGCGAAGTCGCCGCCAACATCCGCAAGATCCGCAAGCCGGAGCCGTACAAGGGCAAGGGCGTGCGGTACGAGAACGAGGTCGTACGCCGCAAGGCTGGAAAGGCAGGTAAGTAGCCATGACCACCTACGGAACGAAACTCGGCTCCGGCAACAAGGTCGCGGTCGGCCGCAAGCGCCGCCACGTGCGTGTGCGCAAGAAGGTCTCGGGTACCGCGGATCGGCCACGTTTGGTCGTGACGCGCTCCGCCCGGCACATGGTCGCCCAGGTCGTCGACGACACCGTCGGTCGGACACTGGCGTCCGCCTCCACCATGGAGGTCGACCTGCGCGGAGCAACCACGGACAAGACGGCCAAGGCACGTAAGGTCGGGCAACTCGTCGCCGAGCGCGCCAAGACTGCGGGTGTGCAGGCCGTGGTCTTCGACCGTGGTGGCAACCGGTACCACGGACGTGTGGCCGCCCTCGCCGAGGGCGCGCGCGAAGGCGGGCTGGACTTCTGATGGCCAATGAGAGAGGTACATCCATGTCAGGCACCACACGACGCGGCGGCGGCTCAGGCGAGCGTCGGGAGCGCAAGGAGCGCACCCCGCGCGAGGAGAAGTCCGCATTCATCGAGCGCGTCGTCACGATCAACCGCGTGGCGAAGGTCGTCAAGGGTGGTCGTCGCTTCAGCTTCACGGCACTCGTCGTCGTCGGTGACGGCGAGGGCATGGTGGGCGTCGGCTACGGCAAGGCCAAGGAAGTGCCGGCCGCCATCGCCAAGGGCGTCGAGGAAGCCAAGAAGCACTTCTTCCGTGTTCCGCGCATCCAGGGCACGATTCCGCACCCGGTGACGGGTGAGGCGGCAGCGGGCGTGGTTCTCCTGCGCCCCGCCGCTCCCGGTACCGGTGTCATCGCCGGTGGTCCGGTGCGCGCCGTGCTCGAGTGCGCCGGGATCCACGACGTCCTCTCCAAGTCCATGGGCTCGGACAATGCGATCAACATCGTGCACGCGACGGTTGCCGCCCTGAAGCTGCTCGAACAGCCGGAAGCCGTGGCCGCGCGCCGTGGTCTCCCGCTCGAGGACGTTGCTCCTGCAGCTCTGCTGCGTGCACGTGCGGCGGCAGGTGCGTGATGGCGCGACTCAAGGTGACTCAGAAGAAGTCCGAAATCGGTGGAACCAGCAGCCAGCGCAATACCCTGCGCTCGCTCGGTCTCAAGCGAATCGGCGACATCGTGGTGAAAGAAGATCGACCGGAGATCCGGGGCATGGTTGCGACCGTGTCCCACCTGGTCGTCGTCGAGGAGGTCGACTGACATGACACTGAAGGTCCACCACCTTCGCCCTGCACCGGGTGCCAAGACCGCGAAGACCCGTAAGGGTCGCGGTGAGGCATCCAAGGGCAAGACCGCCGGTCGCGGCACCAAGGGCACCAAGGCCCGCTATCAGGTGCCCGCGCGCTTCGAGGGCGGTCAGATGCCGTTGCACATGCGTCTGCCGAAGTTGAAGGGCTTCACCAGCCCCAACAAGATCGACTACCAGGTCGTCAACGTCGCGATGATCGCGAAGCTCTTCCCCACGGGCGGTCAGGTGACCATCGCCGACCTCGTCACCAAGGGGGCCGTGCGCAAGGGCCAGCCGGTCAAGGTGCTCGGTCAAGGGGACATCGCGGTTGCCGTCCAGGTGAGTGCGGATAAGTTCTCGGGCGCGGCCCGTGACAAGATCGTGGCCGCGGGCGGAACAGCGACCGAGTTCTGATCGGGAGGCTTTTGTGCACATCAGTGCGTTCGGAGCCGCCCTGCGGACACCGGATCTCCGCAAGAAGATCCTGTTCACGCTCGGTTTGCTCGCCCTGTACCGGCTGGGTGCGGTTCTGCCCACGCCGGGTGTCGACTACGCCGCCATCCAGCGGTGTATCGACGTGGTGCAGGACAACTCCGTCTACGCGCTTATCAATCTCTTCAGCGGCGGCGCACTGCTGCAACTGAGCGTCTTCGCCCTCGGCATCATGCCGTACATCACCGCCAGCATCATCCTGCAATTGCTCACTGTCGTGATTCCTCGACTCGAGATGCTCAAGAAGGATGGTCAGGCAGGTCAGGCGAAGATCACGCAGTACACGCGCTACGTCACGATCGGGCTCGCGATCCTGCAGTCCACCGCGATCCTGTCCCTCGCCCGCACGCCGGGTGCGTTGTTCAGCGGCTGCAACGAGATCCTCATCCCGAACCAGGGCGTGTGGATCATCCTGGTGATGGTCATCGTGATGACCGCGGGCACGGCCATGGTGATGTGGTTCGGCGAGTTGATCACCGAACGCGGTGTGGGTAACGGCATGTCCGTCCTCATCTTCGTCTCGATCATCGCCACGATCCCGTCCCAGTTCGCATCGATCTTCGGCAGCCGGGGTGCCTTCACCTTCACGATCACCCTGCTGGTGGGTCTGGCCGTCATCGCCTTCGTGGTCTTCGTCGAGCAGGCACAACGCCGAGTTCCCGTGCAATATGCGAAGCGGATGGTCGGACGGCGCATGTACGGGGGGACGTCCACCTACATCCCCCTCAAGGTCAACATGGCGGGTGTCATCCCGGTCATCTTCGCCTCGTCTCTGCTGTTCCTGCCGACTCTGTTCGTGCAGCTCACGGGATCCCAGGCCGGCTGGGCGCAATGGGTGCAGCAGAACTTCGGCACGGGCACGGGCACCTGGTATCTGTTGACCTACTTCGTCCTCATCGTGTTCTTCTGCTACTTCTACGTCTCGATCACGTTCAACCCGACCGATGTCGCCGACAACATGAAGAAGTACGGTGGCTTCATTCCCGGTATCCGAGCGGGCAAGCCCACCGCCGACTACCTCGAATACGTGCTCAGCCGCCTGACGGCACCCGGGTCGCTCTACCTGGGTTTGATCGCGATCCTGCCGGTCTTCGCCTTTGGCTTCCTGGGTGTGGCGAATGACTTCATCTTCGGCGGCACGAGCCTGCTGATCATGGTGGGCGTCGGCCTGGACACGGTCAAGCAGATCCAGTCCCAGTTGCAGCAGCGCAACTACGAAGGTTTCCTGGGCTGACATGCGCCTGCTCATCATGGGTCCCCCGGGAGCAGGGAAGGGCACGCAGGCTGCGGTGATCGCCCAGCGGCTCGGAATTCCTCACATTTCCACCGGTGACATCTTCCGCGCCAATGTCTCCGAGGGAACACCCCTCGGTATCGAGGCGAAGCGCTATATGGACGCGGGGGAGTACGTCCCTGACGGCGTCACCAACGCAATGGTCCGCGATCGCCTCGCGCAGGCGGACTGTGGCCCGGGCTTCCTCCTTGATGGTTACCCGCGCACGGTCGAGCAGGTGGGGGAACTCGACGGCATGCTCAAGGCGTCCGGAGTATCCCTCGACCGGGTTATCGAGCTCACCGTGGACACCGACGTGGTCGTGGGACGGCTCGTCAAGCGCGCTGCGGACCAGGGGCGCAGCGACGACACCGAAGACGTCATTCGGCGGCGCCTCGAGGTGTACGCGGAGCAGACGGCACCGTTGATCGCGGTCTACCAGTCCCGGGGCCTCGTGGTGCGTGTCAATGGGATGGGAGACGTCGCGGAGGTCACCTCTCGTGTGCTCGCAGCCGTCGGGGTCGACGGCTGACGTGTTCGGCAAGCGTCAGAAGATCGAGATCAAGAACACCGAACAGATCGCGCTCATGCGCGAGGCGGGTGTCGTCGTCGCCACCACGCTCGAGACCCTCCGGCAGGCTGCCGTCGCCGGTGTCACCACGGCGGATCTCGATGCAATCGCCCGACGTGTCATCGCCGAGCACAACGCAACGCCGTCGTTCCTGGGTTACCACGGATTCCCGGCGGTCATCTGTACCTCGGTCAACAGCGCCGTCGTGCACGGGATCCCCGATGACACGGTTCTGCGCGACGGCGACCTGCTGTCCATCGACTGCGGGGCGATCGTGCAGGGCTGGCACGGTGATGCCGCGATCACGGTTCCGATCGGCACAGTGAGCGATGACGTAGCTCGGCTCTCCGAGGTCACTCGGGAGGCCATGTGGGCGGGGTTGCGCCAGGCACGCGCCGGTAACCGACTCTCCGACATCGGCCACGCAATCGAGAACGTGATCCGCGGTGCAGGGTCGTACGGCGTCGTCGAGGAGTACGTCGGCCACGGCATCGGTTCCCAGATGCATATGTATCCGTCGGTGCCGAACTACGGCCGCCCGGGGGAGGGACCCACTCTCGAGGTCGGCATGGCCCTGGCCATCGAGCCGATGGCGACCCTGGGCTCGGCAACCGTCCGCGTGCTCGATGACGAGTGGACCGTCGTGACAGACGACGACTCCACTGCCGCGCACTGGGAGCACACCGTGGCCATCACCGCGGATGGCCCCTGGGTGCTGACCGCCCTCGAGGAGATCCGCCTGTAG
>Ga0169931_10001596_pt1 | contig 37285 bp, 31 predicted proteins | sample Kivu_15m_20L_FD_129675 | JGI IMG/M metagenome (GOLD analysis project Ga0169931, IMG submission 129675) | Freshwater microbial communities from Lake Kivu, Western Province, Rwanda to study Microbial Dark Matter (Phase II) - Kivu_15m_20L... | ecosystem: Environmental > Aquatic > Freshwater > Lake...
AACCCAGACAGGAAAATCAATATTCACTCTCTTCAGCTCGGCATTTACTCGCCGTGCCTTTGATTTATCCAAATACTTAGTGACATCCTCGCCACGATCAAAAGCATCATCAAAATCTTTTGCCTTAACTTTCTTCATATAAATCCACCTCTTCTTTTCTAGACCGTCTAACTGAAATAATTCTCACCTTGTCATCTCGATACGTAACGATTGCGCTCCAATACTTTGAACCGATCTTTCCAATCAGAAGAAAGCGTGGCTCATCTGTTAATCTCGCCTCAATTTCTAACAGGTGCGGATCAAGCCAAAGCTCTTGAGCTTCTTCAAAGTCGATCCCATGTTTCTTCTTATTAGATGCGCTCTTCTTGAGATCGAATTCAAAATCCATACCTTTAATATACTATTGTTATACCTTAAATGCCACTATTGCGTTATATAAGATCATAACATTCTGATATCGTAATACTAATATTTCAGGAGCTTTCAAAATTACATCAAAATTGGAAGCAAAAAGGATGCACGCTTTCGTAAAACCCCATAAAATCAGGGTTGTAAGGTGCTCAGATACTACGCCCCACCAGCTTCCTATTCGAACTTGGCTTGGCCAAGATTCGAATGACGGGTTAGGGGTATGCCCCTAACAACCCCAGGGTTTCCCGCTCGGCGCTGAGTGAGTTCTTCGACTGCTGTAACGAATTCTGGTGGGTGACTCCGTACGTCGCCAAGGGATTGTGGCGCAGGGACTTAGGATACGCGAGGCACATGCTTGATGCGATTCTGCGCTCTGAAGCCCTGAAAATGACAACGTGGTATTTCGGAGTCAAAACTGACTTCAAGGAAAATCCAGGTAAGTACGGAAGGCGCTTCCATGATCGTATTGAACCTGAGCTGTTAAAACTGCTGGGTGCATCCTACGAGGCTGGCACTATCGATGAAACATGGCGTGCTCTTGAGAGCCTCTGCTCTCTCTTTGAAACTGCGGGCTCTAAGGTGGCTTCTCATTTTCAGTTTTACTACCCCTCACAAGAAGATAGAAACGTCACCGCTTACCTACGACATATCAGAGCTCTGCCTGCAGACTCAGCAACGATTTACTAATCGTCCCCATGCGAGGTGACGGGAGTTGAGCTTCACAGGTCGGAGCGAGAGGTAGTTGTTCACGTTACAAGACTATCTTGAGCGCCACGGTTCCGAACTGCAATCTTCTTTCACCTGGGAGCACTCGATCTCTATCCGGAGCCCGCCATTACGTGATTATCCACTCGAAAGTCGGAAGCGCCGATTGAAGAATACTCCCACGATTGATGCCTTGCTTCCATAGGTGCGGGTTCGGAAACAGAAGCTCCAGTATGGGGGAAAACCGGGGGAATGCAATCGGTGGGAAGTGAGCTGTAGCGAGATCGGTAAGCCCTCGCTACAGCTGCCTTCAAGTCGCTCTAGAACTGATACCCAATACCAATGATCAGTGAGAGGTTGTTGTAGTCTACGCTGTAGGAGCCATTGTTGTTGCTCAGATCCGGACTAGGAGCGGACATGAATCTGCCCTCGCCAAAGAAGCGCCACTTCGGATCAATCGGAACTTCAGCTCCGATCATCGCCTGCCATGCGAAGACCTGATCCTCGAGGTCCTTTTGCGCCGCTGTACCAGTTAGCTCTACATCTGAGTCGATCTCTTGCAGGAAGCCGAGACCTAGGCCGATGTAGGGAGACCAGCTTTCGGCAAAATCAAAGTAGTAATATCCGTTTGCCATAATGGCTACCGATGCCAGGTCTCCCCCGTCAGCTATCGTTGTTCCCCCCGAGCCCTTAATTTTGTCGATATCGTTACTGCGGTAGGCATACTCGAGGTCAGTGGCGAAGTTCCGGTTAAAACGGTATCCGCCGGCTAGTCCGACCACAGCTCCGGTGGATAAGCTTGCTTCGCCAGAAGGGAAGGATTGTGGATTGTTCCCATCAAAGTCAGAGTCCAGGGCGAAGTTAAGCCCTCCCAGAAGCTTTGCATACGGTCCTTGGTAGTCGGTAGTGTCCGCACAAGCCTCCCCTGATAGTCCAAACGTGATCAACAGTGCTGCTGACCAACTCAGAAGCTTAAGCTTTTTGAACGACCTGTGAGTGACCATAATCTGTAAATCTCCCCTGTAGTAAAAGGTTAGTTTAGCCTGTTGCGACGGCTAGATTAGCCCTATTTTTAGGGGTAAGTATATGGAAATGCACGAGTGGTCCGCGAAATGTACGAATGGTAAACAAAATGCACGAGTGGTAGTGTTGTATGATGAGTAAGGCACATGAGGAGACGGTCGGTTGGTTCAACTCAACTGCGGTCTCCGTTGAGAAGTACTTTCTTTGGAGCTCCCTGGCTCTCGTAGTCATCTTTGCATGGATGGAACCGGCGGGCGCGTCCGGTATCGGTTTCTGGAAGGGGCTTGTGTTCTGGACAATTCAGCTCTCTCTACTTATCCCTCTCTTAATAACCACACAGACCTACGCCTCCCACTTCATCAAGATAAAGGTTCGCCAGGCCCCTTGGTTGCAAACGGCGTTGTCTGGGGTTGTGGCGGCTCTCCTGTTCGTCCCAATGGCCTACTTTCTCGATCTGGTTTTCGCAATCCCTGATAATGCTGTCTCGGCAGGGCTCGTTCCTGGATTGATTGATGAAGCTTCAGGTGTTGTTGTACCTGTCACGGTAACCTGGTTAGCACTTAACGCTCCCTGGATTGTTCAGTTGGATTTTTCCAAGCGACATGTTGCTCGTGGGTCGCGACAGTCGGTATGCCAGCAAGAGGCTCCCTCGAACGAAACGCAGCAGGCGAGTCGATTTCTTCAAGAGCTGCGGAGCCGAGCCTCGGGTGACTTAATCTCAATTAGCTCTGAGCTTCACTACGTGCGTGTTCTAACGACGGACCGGGAGGTGATGTTTCTCTACAACCTGAAGGATGCGATCGACGAGCTACCTGCTAACTCCGGGGTGCAGATCCACAGATCGCACTGGGTTTCGAGAGAGCATGTAAGGGAGCTTGTAAAAAAAGACGGTGCCTCGGAATGTATCCTTTCGAATGGTAGACGGTTGCCAGTCAGTCGAAGAAAGTATTCGGAGGTACATGATGTGCTCGTTGCTGCATCCTCGTGAGAAAAAGGGATGGAATTCAGGAAATCAGACGTCACGAAGATTGAAGCTACTGCTCGGGCACATCTGATCAAGGAGCTGGGGGTGAGGTCGACAGACCTTGTGGCCGTAGGAACTGAGGCGGAGGTGTATTCCTATGGTGACCAGTTCGTACTAAAGCTCTACGGGGGTATCGATCGGCTTACGAAACTACAGACTCTACAGCGATTTTATGAGGTACTAAACGCGGCTCCGAGTGGTCTCATGCTTCCGCGTATTGCTGATATCCGAGTTTGCGAGCCTCTGCTGGCTGTCATAGAATCGCGGATTCCGGGCTGTCCCCTAACGCAGGTTTTGAAGACGGGGGATGTCGCCCACGAAGATAGGGCGATAGAGATCTACCTAGGAGCAGTGCAAGCCCTTCGTAAGATCCGTATTAGCACCACGCCGGTAAAATACCTCTTGCTCGATGAAGGTGACGAGAGCCTGTGTGAGCGGCAGAGGTGGGCAGAGTTCTATGTAAGGCTTGTCTCAAAGAAGCTCACTCGTGTGGGTACTGTGCTGGCCTCCCATGTCTCGAATTTCTATCTGAAATGTGAACAACTGATCGAGGGCTTTAGAAATGATGCTGATATCGAGCTATCTGTTGTTCACGGTGATTTCTTTCCCGGCAATCTTTTGGTCTCACCCGACCTATCGCGAGCAGAGGGGATAGTTGATTTCGGCTCCTTTACGATGTTTGGAGATACGATGCTCGATATGGCAGGGGCCGTGGGATTTTACCGCATGTATGATCCTCAACGAAAGGAGATTCGAGCGAGCCTTGTGCGGCGCCTCAAAGCTACTCTGGAGCCTAGAGATATCGGTCGGCTGTACCGATATCTGGCGGCACATGCCATCCTGACCTGCGATCTCTACCTCTGTCAGCCGGATCATGTAAAAGACGGACATTTTCAGTGGGCCTTGGAGATCCTTGATGATTCAACGCTCTGGTCGGAACTCAAGGCAGATTAACCGAGTGCTCATGCAAGCTCTTCTGCAGTAATCAGCGGCATGATCGCCGCTGGAGGCCCATCCCTGACTATCACCCCGTTTTCGAGTTCGATGATCCTATCCATGTGCGCTAAGGTTTCCAGGCGATGCGCGATCGTAATGATGGTGCGATCACGTAAGGCGGTCCTGAGTACGGACTGCATAATTGCATCGGTAATCGTGTCGACTGCACTGGTTGGTTCGTCCATGATTACGAACGGTCTTTTGGTGACGATTACACGAGCTAGACAGAGGAGCTGGCGTTGTCCTAGGGAGAGGTTGCTGCCGCCTTCCAGGAGCGGCATGTCCAGGTCGAGGGTGAGCTGCGTTTCAGACAAGGCGTTCCTGAGAACGGTATCGCTGTACTCTCCTAGTCTATCGATGTTAGAGCGGATCGTACCTTCGAATAGGTAGGGGTCCTGTGGCACTACGGCGAAGAGGGCGCGTGCCTGATCGATAGGCATACCGAGCAGGGTGTGAGAGCCGACGCGAATGTCTCCACCGTGGACGTACACCATCCGGAAAAGGGATTGTACCAGGCTACTTTTGCCCGCGCCGGTGCGACCTATGAGGCCGACCTTTGAGCGATTTTCAATTGTCAGAGAGAGGCTTTTGAGGATGAGCGGGGTGCGCTCGCGATAACTCATCGAGTAGGTAACAAACGAGAGGTCCCCATTCGCTGGGACCGTTGTTCCGGTCTGCGGAGTTGCGCCCTCCTCAGTCTCCTCGGCGGGCAGATCGACGTACTCAAAGACCCTTCGCGCATGTCCAGCGGTTTCGAACAGCTGGCCGGTGGACCAGGTAAGCAAGTTAAAGATAGTGCCGAGACGGGCGGAGGCTGTGATAATCAGCACGCCGAGAACAGCAGAGAGCGTTCCATAGTGAATTCCAACGGTAACGGCACACAGTATCGCAAAGCTGTATACGGCGACGCCAAGATCGCAGATTAATCGTCCCCACGCCTCGATCTGGCCGCGCAGGAAGTGCATCTGCATGAATCCGTAGACCGCGCTGGTCAATCGCTGCATGAGGGCAGGGAGCTGATCGTAGAGTACGAAGGTTCGTACCCCTTCGATAATGTCAGATTCGCGATGGAGCACCTCACCGAAACGAGCAGAGCGTAACACCATGATGTGCTGAAGCATCGGTGCAAGGTTTCTTTGCACGTATACAAAGAGGAGAAAGGTGGGAAGCGAGATCAGAGCGGCGAGTGGGCTCGCCAGGGAGATAACGACCGCTACGATCGCTAACTCAACCAGGGAGCTGAGGCTATCACCGATCCGGATCGGGCCGAAGACGCGCAGGGAATCGGTATCCTTCACCAGTCTGTTGATGATCTTTCCTGAAGGATACTCGTCGAAGAAGGTTGTCCGCACCCGTCCTATGCCGCTTATTACCTTGCGGATCAGGCCGCGGGTTGCAAGCTGCCCGAGAGCTTCAAAGAGAGTCCACTGAAATATGCGCAGGATAAGAACCGCCACAGCGATCGTTACAAGCAGGCTTAGGCTCGGTATCACGGTGATACCAGTAGTGACCGATAGCCTTTCACATGCACCAGCTGAGGAACATTCGGCCAGTTTACCACTGAGCCAGATGAAGAACTGGTATCCTACGCCCAACACGAGCGCCAGTAGGCAATTTGGCACAAGAGCCCAGAGGAGAAAGGGTACCTCACGCAGGTAGCGCCATAGAAGGATAAAGCTACCGCTGGTGCCGCGGCTCGTTTCGGTCGAGGTAAAGTTATCAGCGCTCATGTTCCTCTAAGGCTTTAAGGAAGCGTGAGACGTGACTCGATGGGTCGGCAGCAAGGAGCTCCGGCGCGCCATCCTCGACGATCCTACCTGATTCGAGCACGATCACCCGATCGCAGCGCTCTAGAACTGAAAGTCGATGAGATACCATAAGTAGTCCGATTGCCTGCGGGATAATTGCGTCCAGGAGTTTCTCTTCAGTACGGGTATCGACGGCGCTGAGCGGATCATCGATCACGAAGATCGAGCGCTTCGAGATAAAGGCGCGGCTCAGGCTCACCCGTTGTTTCTGTCCCCCTGAGAGGTTTATCCCGGATTCTCCCACCTCCTCAGTGATGCCTCGAGGCAAGAGCGCTATATCCTCGTTCAGTTGAGCGAGTAGCGTCGCCATCTGAAGATCTTCGGAGTTCGCAACACCAGAGAGATCGATGTTATCGCGCATCGAGGCGTTCGATAAGAAGGGTTGCTGCGGGGCGTATGCGATCGCCGAACGAAACGCTGCGTATACATCGTGCCGCCACAGGGGGCCGCGTGATCCGTCAGAGAACTCTACGTCGATACTCCCTGATGAGAAGGGAAGCTCTCCCAGAATAACCTCTAGTAGTGTTGTCTTGCCACTTCCGACTGAGCCGATAATGCCGATACGCTCGCTGAAAGGGAGGCTTAGCGTGACCTGAGAGAGTGCCTCGTGTGTTCCGTAGCGCAGCGTTACATCGCACAGAAAAAGTCTAGTCGGGGATGCGCCGGGAGTAATCGGACCTTCCGAACTCGCTATAAGCGATTCACGCAGCTCTGGTTGCGAGAGCAGATGCACTACTCGGTCCGCTCCAGCTGAAGCCGCGCCGTAGAGCGAGAGCGAATGAGGGATGTGCTGAAGTTGATTCATCAGGTGATCGAGCAACCAGAACGAGGAAAACACCTCCACGAGATTAAGTGGATGAGTCATTGTGAGCGAAAGGGCAGAGATCGCAAGTAGAGGGCACATCGACCACGAGATGCTCACCGCCCAGACGAACAGTACAGCGGTGTGTCGGAGTGCTGCCCGCACGATGAAGCGCCACATGGCGTGGTCTACCTCGCGTTCGATCGTAGCGCCCCACCCGAGGAATCGAACGAGGCGCACGTTCTTCACCCATTCGCCGATAGAGGTGGTAAGATTATCCTGCTCGGCTTGTGCTTGCTTTTGAAAGCACTCAACTATCGCTGCACCGATCATACTGATCGGGATAAGGGTCAGGGCGACCAGAAGGGCCACTAAGCCGGGCCAGCCCGAGAGGTACCACAGGGCAGGGATAACGACGAGCGTTGAAACCGAGACCGTTGTCCACTGCATCAGGGCAGCGCTGATGAAATCCTCGATCGCTTCAACATCTGATCCGACGAGCGTCTTGAGCTGGCCCTTCGAGAATTCAGATCTTCCGGCCGGTGCAAGCCGTGCAAGTTTTTCGTTGATGATCCGGTAGAGTGAGATCTGGACCCCTCGATGAACCTGTAGTCGACGCACACCATTGCGGTAGTCGATACACGCCTGAACTATCTTAAGGATTAAGAAGAGCCCGGCTAATAGAAGCCCCACCTCGAGCGATGACTTGGCTCTGAATACTTCACGCGTTACGAGTACTGCTCCGAGCACTACCAGAGCGTTCAAGATCGTCCACTGCACTACTTCGAGCACCAGATCGCGCAAACCGGAGAGCACTGTAGCAAAGAGCGCTCGTTTCGAACGAACGGTGGTAGGGGCGTCTACATCTATGTGGCCAGCGAGGGCGAGTTGTCGCTCGACCGCGGGGTGAAGTGGGATAGGGCCAAAGCTATCCGCTGCCAAGACCGCTTGGCGTTGGGTACTTGGTGATACGAACGGGGAGAAATGAAACATAGTACAGCAGTAGATTGGAGATGACGAACCCCTTGAGACCTCGTGGCCGCGGGGATGGAACGTATCTTCCTGAAAAACCTCAGAGGATACCAGATGGAGTGGAGAAGTGCGAGACGTGCAGGCATCCCCTGGCTTGGCGTCGGAAGGCTATTCTGAAGAATACTGCACGTCTTAAAGGTGACAGGATACCCGAATCGTCTACCCGGTTCGATTTCTAACCCGTTATGAGCGCATCGCGGACAAACCCTCCATACCCCTTACAGCGATATGGATCCGATACCTGATATTCGGCAGTCGACAAAGACCCTCGTTCGTTGTCAGCCTGAGGCTGGTGCGACTAGCGAGGCGTATGCGCGCGTAGTCACGGAGCGGCTCAGGGCATTAGATCCGCGCAGTCAAGCGCTGGTCATCTCGCTACCGGATCACAGTAGGGCAGGGGTGTCGCGTGAGCTGGTGGTGCTCGCGCAGCTATGTGAGCCGAGCCAGGAGAGCTTCTTTTCCCTGCATGAGGTCGCTTCCGATACACTACAAGCAGGGACTATCGATCCAGCACAGCTCGGAGAAGGATTGAAGTACACTCAATCCACGAGAGCCGTAATTGATGGCTTTGATTTTGCGTTCCCGGTGGTCCGAGACCCCGAGGATATATTCGATGAGACGGGAGACGGTGAATCTCTCACCGAGGATCTCGCCGCGCTAACCCTACCGTTTAGCGAGGAGCAGGTGGGGATAGGGATCAAGCCGCAAGAGAGTGGTGCATCACGGACCGCATCTTCCATTGAGCCCGTGATTAAAACTGAACTAATTTCCTACGGGGAGTGTATCACGCTTGCCAGCATAGGATTCAATCGAACCAATCCTGGTCAAGACCTCATTCATATTCAGGAGAACCGAGATCGTGGAGCAGTTGTGCTGGCAGTGCTCGATGGACATGAAGAGCTTGGTAAAGAGACAGCAAAAGTTGTGAGCAACGATTTTTGGAGATATTTCGCCGCTGGGCGCACCAGTGAGGATGCACTGCGTGCCGTTTTTCCGGGGGGCGCGCCGGGGCCGATCTCTCAAGAATTTGACTATCTGCTTAGGAAACAGACGATTGATAGAAAGCTGGGGGGTGCTACGTGGGTATCGGTAGAGATCAAAGGAGGGACAGCGACCTTTTTGAGCGCAGGAGATTCGTGGGCTGCTGTCTTTCGTAGACAGCTCGATGACTCCTTTGAGGTGGTCCTAGAGACGAAGCGGGAGAATGAGTACTTTGCATCTATACGAGAAGATGGAAGCTCTACGGGTCGGCGACATGTCTTGTTGAACTCCCTTCTGCCTGGGGACCGCTCCGTTCAAGGGAGGCTCTGCGGTTATGATCCAGTACGCCTTGAAACGGGCGATATCGTTCTCTTGGCATCTGATGGGATAGATGCGCTTTACCCAGCTCGTGTGATGCAGCTCCTAGGGAGTGGTCTGAGCTTATCGGACGTCGTGAACGCTCTCGGTAACGATCTGCGTGGCATCTCTCGGGACGCATCCGCGATGGATGACGCGTCACTTGTCTTATTTACGTACGACGGAGAGAGCATCAAAACGAGCTAATTGGGTCGCTTCCGACTTTTGAGAGGGTAATACCGAGGCGTCTTTCACACAGAGCCTACTGATTGGCTCTTAGACGATGGCGAGCGATTGAGTAAGCGTCCAAGGGAACAGAGAGAACGGGAGGGCAGAGAGCCGGCACGGTAGTGGGTTTCATGCTCCTCCCCCTCGCTGTCCTCCCATTCTCTTTGCCCCCCCCTTTTTTTTCGTGTTTGGATAACGACGCCCCGGCACCCTAAACCTTTTTAAAAAAACTTGAACAAGTTCAAAATAGGGTTTATAATATGAATGTGTTCAAAATAAGGAGATAAGATATGATTATCGTTGCATTATATGGGGTCTATTTAGCCATCACATTAGGAGTTACGGTATGGGTCGGACGAACCTTGCACGCTAACGGTAAGGCCTTCTTGATTGATACCTTCGGCAGCGAGCAGATCGCCGATTCAGTCAATCACCTGCTCGTTGTGGGCTTCTACCTGATCAATATCGGGTATGTCTGTTTCGTCTTGAAGCTTCAGGAGCGACCGGAAGATGTAGCCGCGGCGATAGAGCTCTTGAGCGCAAAGTTAGGGTTAGTCTTGATCGTATTGGGGGTTATGCACTTCTTTAATCTGCTACTCTTTTCGCGATTTCGGAGCGCGGCCCTGGAGCGCCAACAGCAGCTCTCACGAGCAAAGTCTCTCTGATCGCGGGTGAAAGGTAATGATCACAGAGGATAATGGAGAGATAAAACGTGCGCGCGGGCCGCAGCAGCGCTCCGCGCGCGCTCGCACGCAGATCCTGGAGAGCGCTCTAGCTTTGTTTCGCGAGAAGGGTTTTGAGGATGCGACGATGCGCGAGATCGCAGCGCGTGCCGGGATGGCAGTAGGTGCGTCGTACTACTATTTTAGGAGCAAAGAGGAGATCGTTCACGAGTACTACCTAATGCTCGAGGCCGATGCAGAGGCGCACACCCGTGCGCTGTGCGCGGAGGTAACGAACTTCAGGGATCGTGTTCGAGGAGTGATAGAGTATAAACTACGACAGCTCCTACCTGATCGCTCGTTGGTCAAGGTACTGGCACGTATCGCGGCCGATCCAGATAATCCACTCTCGCCCTTTTCCCGCGAAACCAGTGAGATACGAAATCGTGCAATCGCGATGGTGGGCCTTCTGTGTGAGGGAGATGAAGTTCAGTGTGGAGCTCTGGTGCGACCGGTGTTACCGCGGCTTGTGTGGTTGCTCTACATGGGGGCGATCTTTTTCTGGGTACAGGATCGCTCCATCAATCAGAGTAGTACACGTAAACTGGTCGACCTCACGACCTCGCTCCTCGAAAAGGTCTTGTGGCTCTCATCTCTCCCGTTAACGGGGGGCATTAACCGCCTCGTGGTAGAGTTGGTCGATACAATATTTGATTCGTTTGAAGCTCAATAGACTTCGCTCGCTTTGGAGCTCCAGCCGAGGATCTCGTAGCCCTGTTTCTGTAAGCAGTGCTCGACGAAACGTTCATATGAGGGAGAGCGTTCACTCATCTCACTCATCCCTTTGAGGACCCCCAGGATCCCTCCAACGGCAGCTCCTGCACCCGTGCCACGACCAGCCTCTCCGGTGATGGCGCCCGCAACTGCTCCGGTGCCGGCGCCGAGTGCGCCGCCGATCAGGCCCTGTTTGGCGATCTCGGAGTAGCGGTTCGGTTGCTTAATGTATTCGTCTGCGAGCGAGAGGCAGCGATTGACATCGGTCTGTACCTCACCACGCGGGGTTTGATTGAGCTTTTGATTGGGAAAGAGATCGGGTGTTTTCGGCGTGGTGAGTGTCGCCATGGAGGCGCAGCCGAGCTGAGCGATGAGACACATCGTGACCAATAGGTAGCGCATATTTTAACTGTATATGACGCTGCCTCGCGGCGGAGTTACGACAAGGATCATGGTCTAAGGTATGGGTTGCCCACTCAAAACCCGGAAGAGGCTCTTTTTATTCCTTCCTACTGAGCTGAACCAGGGGAGGGCTTTCTCGGGGCTGGTCAACGAGGTCAGCCAAGGTGCGTTGCTCAAGGAGAGCATCGATCGCCGTGCGCAGCTCTTGCCATACGCCATGCAGGCTACAGGTCTGTTTGGTAGCGCACTGATTCGGCGTCGTTGTATTCGGGTGAATCGGTGCGTAGTCACAGATGATCTGGAAGGTCTCTCCTTCAGCGGCGTACAAGATATCCTTGAGCGTGGTGTGCTCCGGTGCTCGGACTAGTCGGTAGCCTCCCTTAGGGCCTCGAACGCTCTCGATTACGTTACCTTTTCGAAGCCGTTGTAGGATCTGTTGAGTGTACTGGAGATCCAACCCCTGACCCTCAGCGATATCGGCAGCACCAACGGTCGGCAGATCATAACGTTGCGCAAGGTACAGCGCACACAGTATCCCACATTCTCCCCACTTCGTTACCCGCATAGGTCACTCATCCGAGCGTAATACCGACCCATCATACCCAGGTTGTTTCGGTGATTCCAAGGGTAGCTTTCTGGGGAGCGGAAGGGTAGCTCTTCCGCAAGGATTAGCCGAGGGCTTCCATCGTAAGGATCACACTCCATGGCAGGATGGCCGCCACAACATACAGGGCGATGATCCCTTGGAAGGCGGTTTTGAGCCAGCGGATCTTGGGGGCGTAAGTACAGAGGCCAAAGATCACACCGAGCGCGAGCGATTTCACTGCTATCAGCGCCGGTATGTACCCGACCTCGTTCATAAGGACCCTTAGGAGCGTATTCCCCTCCATATGAATCCCGAATTGAGCCATCCCGACCGCTGTAAGGAATCCATCAAGTATTTGCAGAAATGCCAGTGCTATTCCCAGCGTTGCAAGCTCGGATGAGAAGGTTCTGGCATGGGACTGAATGAGAACTGGACGTCGAATCGGTTGGCGGGCAACGTGCACACGAGCTCTTCCTTCAACTGAGCTCCAAACCCTTTGAGGTGATACAACTGCCTGATTCATAACTTTGTAAACCGCCATTTAGTTAACCGTTACTGTTCCCATATCCGGTTCTAGGGGAAAGTTGAATCAGGAAAAGAGCAGAGACGCTTTAAAAGGGGCGGAAGTTTGAAAACAGCAGTGATATCAATAGCTTAAGCCCATATGTTGAGTTACGCTTTCCTCGTGCAGACTCGGATACGGGTGGGAGGTCGAGGTAAACTCCTACTCACTTAGTGGGATGGCTCCGCCTCGCTTAGCTCCTCAAGTTCAGCTATCAAGGTGTTGATCTTCTCGCGGATATCTTCAGCCAGCACCGAGATCAAGGTGCCTGTCTGTGAGATGCCGTTATCGGTGTGCACGGTTTCGCGCGCGATCCACTCAGCGCAGGTGCCTAAGTGATCGAGTCTACTAGCGATTTCGAGTATCTGGCTCAGGGTATTAATCATAGTGTGCCCTTATGAAGGTCAACTTCATTCGCTGTCACATTATGATGTGCTGAGTCTGCCTGCCGCTTCAGCGGAGTTTTACTTTCCTGCCGGCTTTACGAGGGTCGACTCAATTACGAAGACACCGTCCTGATATCCGAGAGTGCTCGAACTAACTCCCATCTTTCGGAATTTGGCGGAATCAAGCGCCTTATCGATATCGCTCGCTCCGCCCGTGAACATGGCAAGGCTGCTCTTGACGCTATCGAGTACGTTGGCAACCTCAGTAAAGTTAAGATACAGCGAGCCCGTCTTGTTAGCATTCGTGGTAGCGGGTTGGAGCTTGGGGGCTCCAGAGCTCACATTCAACATGTCCTTTACCGCGCGCTCAGATGAGGTGACGAGTACCGAGTTTGAGCCGGAAGGCTTGCTGATGAAGAGACCTACACCGAGGAGTGTAGTGAAGTATCGCGTTGAACTACCGGCGATATCCTTCGACATCCAGGTAGCCTCTTGTCCTGCAGATTTCAAACCGGCGCCGAAAAGCTCCTCAAGTGTCGCTGCGAGCTCGTCACGTTTCTCTGATTCGAGAGCAACGACCAACTCGGGTATCGGTGACCCTGCATCGTTGTTGCGAATGCCAAGCGTGAGCCCTTTGAGAGCTTTGATCTGCGGCAGGGCCGGAACAGCGCCGCCGTTTTCGAGATCCTTGAGAAGCGACTCTACCTTCGCGATCGACCTGGTATCGAGGGCGAGTGCGAGGGCCATATCAGCTGGGAGATCCTTCGCAGCAGCGGGAAGGGCTCCCTCGTTTAACGCAGCAAAGATCGTGCGCTGACTATCTGTTTTCGCGGTTACTGCTACACCTCCGCGTGTGACGATCCCCTGATCGATACCTTGTGATACTACAACGCCATCGATCGGAACCTCTTGTGGGTTGAAATCCTCGGCTTGAGCCTCCTCTTGGTCTTCAGAGGAATCTGCCTCCGAGTCGTCTCCGCCGAGAGTGGCTCGTAGCTCTTTACCACTAACCCCATCCTTTTTTGTGACGGCTTTTGCAGCAGGTAATAGTTTAGCAGCTGAGACAAAACCCAAGAAGAGCGGCGCCTCGGTCCCACGCACGGCAACTTCGGCGCGCTTGAACTCAGGCAACTCTCGGATCTTTTGAATGCCGTTGATCTCGCTGGTAGCAAAGAGGTTTTCAACTAAGGTCTTGGCGTCTGAAATTCCCAGTAATTTTTCGGACGCCCCAACGTGTAGAGTGAACTCACCGGCCTCACTATCGTCATCGGAGGATTTCGGGAGTGAGGCGACAAAGGCATCAGCTCCCTGAACCGTATCCTCTTTGATTGAGGCGCCGAGCTCCTTGAGTGCATCACGCAACACGGGGAGTTTGTCTTTGAGGTTTGTAGTACCAGCTGCTGCGATGTAGGCAGCAAGGTCAAGCTCGTCAGTCTGGCTAACCGGCTGATCAGCAACAACCACGAGCGAGCTGATTACCTGGTCCACGTTGGTCTTCCCATCTGGCGTGATCGCTCCGAGCTTCTTGAGAAACTGCGTCAAGGCCTCAACGACCTTCTTCTGTTCAGGGTCTGCTCCTGCTCGCTCCAATTCACCCATAGCCGACTCGAGGGGCATGTCATTAAACCAGGGCGAAGTCTTAAACTTTTTGTAGCCCTCTCCGCTTAGGTCGGATACCAAAAATCCAACGGCGGAAGCGGGGATCTTTTTGAGCAGTGGAACCTCAAGCAGAGAGCTGCTCTGAGCCTCTTGGCTTGGGGTAGCCGTGGTTTTTGACTCCTTTGAGCAGGCTCCTAGGCAGGTGGCGAGGGAGGTTAGGACGATAACGATGATAGGGTTAACGAGTGAGCGCATGAAAAATTCCTCAAAAAAGCCCCGGGCGCAGCGAGCGTTCTAATCTTTGAGAGTGGTACTACAATTCCCTCCGGGTGTCATCCTCTCTATTGTAGGCAGGGGAAAAATCCCATTGCGGGGCTCGGGTTCGACGTTTAACCTTCTTTTGGGAGAGATCCTGGGCCTATCATTTAAGGTGCACGCGCATGGCTTTGACCCGTCTCGATTGCGACTTCTTCCGAGGTGAGAAGGCCCCGCCAGAGGTATCCTCGTTTGTAGCGCTTAATCCGGTATCCAAACCGGCTAAGATGGTTTTTGCGGGCTCCTCGGTGGTGCGAGAGGGGCTCGGCAGCCAGGTCGCGTACCGTCTTGCTCTCGATTACTTTGTGCACGGTGTTGAGGTGCACTATGCCGGGTTACCCAAGGATGCTTCACCAGTACGAGGCGAGGATGCCGTCCTTGGGGTCCTCGAGGATGCATTTCGGAGCGCTAACTCATCGGTGTACTCGTTTGGGCACAAGTTGGCTGCTGGTGGGCGCATGGCTGCCTCGTTACTCGGTGTGGTCGTGGAGGACGGTACGCTTGCAACTGGCCGAGTGGGAACTGGGAGCGTCTACCTCTTTCGAAACAATCAGCTCTTTCCCTTCTTCGAGGCGCCGGAGTCGGAGACTACCAGGGTGGGAGATGCACCGGAATTTCCTGAGGAGTCAGTCGCTCGTAGGAAGGGCTTCGTGGGCTCAAATTCGCTGGTCGATGTGGAGCTGGCTTCAGTTAATCTGCAAGGCGAGGATCTCGTGTGCGTTTTTTCTCGGCCATTGACCTCTCTGAATGAGACGCTCCTTTTTGAGTGCTTGGAGACACTGGTTTCGGAGGGCTTTCCCGTCCTTCAACAGCAGAGTGTGGCCACGCGGGTGTGTGGCGAGGTCTTTACCGAGCCTGACAGCCTCTCGTTTGCGATGGTGCTCTCCTTGGGGCCTGAAGCGCTATACTGCGCACAAGCGGTAGGAGCCTAGGGAAGCGAACCGTTGATGTTGGTGCGTTGTGCGGTTATGCTTCGCATGCCAGCCTTACAAAGCATGTGATGTATGAAACAATACCTTGATTTAGTAGCGGATGTCCTCGAGAACGGAAAGCCAGAAGAGGGTGTGGAGCGCAACGGAGATCTTGTGAGACCCGACCGGACCGGTGTCGGAACGTACTCGGTGTTTGGACGACAGCTCAGGTTTAATCTCGAGCACGGCTTTCCGCTTATCACCACCAAGAAGGTACACCTCAAATCGATTATTCATGAGCTGCTGTGGTTCCTCAAAGGGGATACAAATATCGAATACCTGCACGAGCACAAGGTGACGATCTGGGATGAGTGGGCGGATGCCAACGGAGATCTCGGGCCCGTCTACGGGAAACAGTGGCGTCGTTGGGAGGGCCCACGTGGTCAGGTCGACCAGATCCAGCGTGCGGTCGAAGCGATTAAGAGTAATCCTGCCAGCCGGCGCATCGTTGTTGTCTCCTTCAACCCCGCTGATCTGCCGGAGGTAGCACCTCCCGCCTGTCACACCCTTTTTCAGTTTTATGTCTCCGGTGAACGCTTAAGCTTACAGCTCTATCAACGCTCAGCAGACCTGATGCTGGGAGTGCCGTTTAACATCGCGAGTTATGCCCTGTTGCTAATGATGGTAGCGCAGGTGACCGGTCTCAAAGCTCACGAGTTTGTGCACACCTTCGGGGATGTTCACATCTATGCCAACCACGTTGAAGGGGCACTGTTACAGCTTCAGCGTGAGCCACGGCCTCTACCGCAGATGGTGATGAACCCGGAGGTCAAGGATCTCTTCGCTTTTAAGTACGAGGATTTTACCCTTCAGGGGTACGATCCGCACGAGCGCATAGTGTTTGAGATCGCGGTCTAAGATGACGCGCCCCACCGTAGCCGCTCTTGTAGCCATGGATGAAGCACGTGTGATTGGGCGTGATGGTCAACTACCGTGGCATCTCCCTGAGGATCTTGCACACTTTAAGAGCTTGACGATGGGTGGAGTCGTCATCATGGGGCGTAAGACCTGGGACTCGCTTCCCCCACGGTTTCGCCCACTGCCAGGTCGGACCAACATCGTTGTCACCCGAAATCCAGCGGCGGTCTCTGTCCCGCAGGGAGTACGTGTGGCTACCTCGCTTGATGAAGCTGTCGAGACGGCATGCGCTACGGTCGCCGCAGATCAGCGCATCTGGATCATCGGAGGGGCGGAGATCTACCGTTTGGCACTTCCGTTACTTACTGAGCTGCACCTTACACGTGTGCACGGCGTGCATGAGGGAGATGCTTACTTTGCCCCTTTTGAGGACGAATTCGATCTGATCGCACAGCGAGCGGGAGAGGCGTGTACGTTCGAAGTGTATCGACGAAGGTAAGTATTTCACTGCAGGCAACACTAAACTAACCGAATGCTAACAGCCCGTGTTTGAGAGAAAAAAAGCCGCTTGATACCGTGCACGTGTGGGCCGAGCGAGCTGTCTTTAGCTCTGATGATGTAGGTGCCCGAACACGGAGGTAGAGATGACATCGATCTCTAGCGCAGAAAAACAGGATTCCGTAGACGCGACTATGGCAGACAAGACTCTAGCTCTTAGACACAACGGGTATGTCCCGTGTGTGACATCGGATATCGCTCCTATTCTGGAAAAAGAGGCCTTTCTCTTCGATTTTGACGGAACGGTGTGGATGGGAGGCACCATGATCGAAGGTGTTGTTGATACCATCCAGGAGATCCGGGCTGCAGGGAAACAGCCGATCTACCTGACTAACAACTCTTCAAAATCGAGAAACGAGTATCTCTCGCGTCTCCAGGCTCTCAATTTGTGCGATGATCCGAGAGAGATTGTTATGTCGACGGATACGGTCACGACCTATCTCAAGGCGCGCGGTCATCGCAGTGCCTACATCATGGGCACTGAGGCGATGAAAGCGATGTGCGCTGATAACGGTGTAGTACACCAGGATGATCCGTCGAAGGTCGAGATCGTAGTAATAGGTTTTGATAAAACGGCTACGGCTGACAAGCTCACCTTCGTTGCACGCCTCGTGAAAAGAGGGATCCCCTACATCGTGGCGCATCCGGATCCCTTCTGTCCGAGTGATGAAGGGCCGATCGTCGATTGTGGGGCGTATCATGCTCTGATCCGAAAGTCTACTGGCGTTGATGCTCAGGCTGTGCTGGGTAAGCCTGCGGCCTGTATGATCGAGGAGGTCGAAAAGCGGTTTTCGATCGCCCGGGAGAAGATGGTGATCTTCGGAGATAGGCTCTACACCGATATAGCTCTCGGCACCGAGACACAGGTCTCTACGGTGCTAGTTCTGACAGGTGAAAACACCCTCGCGGATGCTGCGTTAAGCGAACAGACACCGACCTGGATACTCAATTCGGTGGCCGATCTGCGCGGAAAATTTTCGTAAGTTTAAGGTAGACAACATGAACAGTGGAGCACAGTCGTCGACTGAAGCGGGACTCTCTCAAAATTCGCTGTTGCAGGGGTTTAGTGAGAGTTTAAACCTTCCGACAGCACATGCGCGCAGGACATACCTCGAGCTTATAGCACGCGGAGAGATATCGCCGATGGTCGTGGTAAGCGGATTACCCGGGTCTGGCAAAACAACGGCGCTCTCTCTCTTGCAGGACGCTGGTACAGATTCCTACGCTCCCGTGATTCGTTTGATGCCGCGTGCGAGACGAGAGAGCGATCCAGAGACAGATCTGCCGTGGGCGCCGAACGTTCTTGATGTCAATGGCCAGGACTTGGGAGCGCCGAAAGCTGTGATCTTTTCGAATGTCAAATATCAAGGATACTACGGCTTCCCGGGTATGCCGATACTGCAGGCCGTTAATCGCGGGGATACCCCAGTGATGCTCGTAACGAGCTACGTGGAGATGGTACAGCTCGCTGAAGCGCTCCACAACCACATCCCATTAGCGCCTCTCGTTACCGTGCGCATCGAGGTCCCTCAGGATCTCCTTCCCGGAAGAATAAATCGTCGCGCAGGGGCTCATCCGGATGAGCATCGGGAGCGCATAGAGCGGCTCTCTGGTCTGGTGCGGGCCGACCTTCTTCAGGCTCCACTCCTGCATAAGGTGTACGGTACGCGAGTCATTCTCAATGTGAAGCAGCAGGAGATCGATGATTTTGGGTACTGTAGCGCACAGATAAAGCCGCTCACGCCAGACGTTTTGGCTGCGCTGGTCGTGGAGGCATCAGTGGCAGCACGAGAGCGGGCCACGTTGGAAGCGCGCGACATCCTGCAAACACGACAGCTTACCTACGGCAGTAGATCAGTACCTGACCCTATTATCGATGTGCTTGACCGGGTGCTGCTCCCGACCGCGGCTGAACGTTTGTCGCCGGAGGGAGTAACGGCGGGAGAGAGAGCCCTCGTGATTAAGGCGGGTCTTGCGGCTGCCATCTACCTCGGCGAGCAAGGGAGAGTGGTATCTCCTGATATCGACTACACCCTCGTGGAGTCTCCGAGCGCCAAGCGGCAGATGGAGCTGCTTATGGAGGCTCTGTGTAGTGAGCTCCCGCAGTGGTCGGATGGTAAGGACAAAGCGGTGTACCACTGCGAGGGATTAAAAGGTGTAGCAACCGCACAAGATGGGACCCAGGTAGAGCTCGATGCGATCTTAATAACGAGGGTTCAGCCGCATCCTTCAGGCTTCGTATTCGTATGCACGCATGACGAGCACGATCTCTTTCATCGACGAACGGTGCAGACCCCGGGCGGCCATCGTTTCGGCATGATACCGCCGGAGCAGCTGTGTATAGAGAAGCTCCTCGCAGGCCGTGGACCAGAGATACATAAATTTGATCTCTTCGACGCTAGTGGGCTGCTTGCGATGTATCAACTAAACCCCAACCTGATTAAGAAGATGGTTGAGATGCAGCGCTTTCGTAACGATCTTGACGAGGATGCCCGAGGGGTGCTGGAGCAGCATGCATGGAAGCTCTCCCCTGAAGTCCTCATGCAGCTCGGGATAGCGGACGCTGAGATCCAAAGTATAGCATTATCGATGGGTCAGTTAACCGGAGATGAGTGGGCTCCCTATCCCTCCGAGGATCGTAGCTTGAGCGCATCGGCACTAAAACAACTCGCCTTTTGTAGCGCTGTGGAAACATCGCTCAAGCGGATCGAGCAGATTATAGAACAGCCCATTTTCACCATCGGTGGCGATAAGGTGTCGATACATGAGCGCTTTGGAAAGGAGTCTGTGCTCATGGGCATATCGTATGTAAGGGCACAGATGAAGCTTCATGCTGGATACTATGTAGGCATGAATGACACCTTCGTGCGTCGTACCCTGACAACACGTGAGCAGGAAGATGCTTTTTTTGAACATCTGGAGAGCCAGCGAACGCGGCTTTCACGCGGCTGAAATAGCCGGGGGAAGCGAAGCAGAACCTAGCAAGGCTGACACTCTCTCATATACCTTCACGTATCAGCAACGACGTAAAGGCGCGCGTCGGCCCACGTTTACGACCTATACTTGATCATTTTAACGAAGCAGGTTTTGTATCTGAGCCATGCGCTCTCGATATGCGGCTAGCTCGGCATCAAAATTGATGTCCGGGCGCATCCTTCGAAAGACGTCCTGGATTATCGGTAGGAATCGTTCGCCATGATCTTCTGTGTACTCAAGCTCAAGTCGTCGACGCATAAGGTCCTCAAGACTCTCAACTTGCTCGGTGTCGAGCGCTATCATCGTTTCGAGCTCTACGATGCGCTCTGGTGCCTCGGCGACGAGCTCTAGATAGTTCTCTCCCAATCGTTTGCCGTATCGATTGAGGAGCCGTGCTTGATCGCCACCCCTGACACCTCGAGAATCAAGGGCACTCTGCAGCGTCGCTACCTCGCGTTCGGAGGCGCTACCAGGGAGCTTCTTGAGTTCGTCTGGATCCTCGGTTTGTAGTTTCATGAGTGGCTTCCCAAGAAGCTTAGCAGCCTCTTTGACACCTTCGAAGGCGGTCCATGATGCAGTTGTATATTTTCCCCCTAGCAACGTCAGTACGCCATTTGTGTGAGTCCAGATGTGCTTTCGGGAGAGAACGGTCGACTGTGCATCTTTTCCCCGGATAGGTAGTGTTCTGATCCCAGCAAAGGCATAGCACGCAGAGGCCCGATTGAGGCCGGCGTCTGGGATGTCTTTGTCCAGACGGTCGAAGATCTCGTTTATCTCATCCTTGGATGGTAGCGGATCTAATTCTACATCCGAAACCTCACGCTCCGTCGTTCCAACCAGGGTTCCGGCCTGGTGCGGCCACACGAAATAGTATCGTGCCTTTCCAGGCATCGGAAGGAACAAGCTCGGACCCTTCCACGGGTTGCGAAAGATGACGTGCGAACCGCGACTGAATTTGAGGGGGCGAGGTTCAGCACCCAAGGTTTGTGCGAGGCTTGAGGCCCAAGGGCCGGTGCAATTCACGACCAAGCGCGATCGGATCGCGATCTCTTTGCCCGATTGTGTGTCTCGAGCGGTGATCTGCGAGATACCGGTATCATCACGACGCATGGATAGAGCCTCGCAGTAGTTGAGACACAACGCCCCGTAGCGACGTGCTGCTATTACGTTATCTATCACCAAACGAGCGTCGCTCATGATCCCGTCTGTGTAGACGAAACACCCCATGAGGTCAGAGCGTCCGCCGTGAAAGCCGGGGAAGCTTAGCTTGGCGCGAGGAATCCACCGATGCCGTCGTTCACTCCTCTTGACGAGGAGGTCGTACAGGAAGAGTCCAATCCCTAGTTTCATGCGAAAGAACCAGGCCCCGGCAGGAACAGGAATTAAGAACTCAGCTGGTTTTACGAGGTTGCCCGTGTAGTCAAAGAGCTCCTCGCGTGCCTTTATGCCTTCGAAGACCTGTTCGAAATCCATCAGCTCAAGATAGCGCAGTCCTCCATGCGCCATCTTTGAACTACGACTTGAAGTCGCGGCAGCGTAGTCGGCTTTCTCAAGTAAAACGGTTTTGAAGCCGTGAGCGGCTGCCAGACGAGCTACGGCGGCGCCGTGGATGCCGCCTCCTAGCACGACTAGGTCAACGATCTCGTGAGCTTCTAATCTTTGGATTAGGTCAGCTCTGGATACTGAATCGCTCGTGGACTTAAGGGTAAGTGAAGGCGAATTTGAAGATGGGTTCTTTTCTGTGTTCACAAAGACTACTCATGTTGTCACATCGAGCTCGCTTCGAGCGTTTTCATGTGCCTTATGGATACGGTACCGCAGTAGTGTCGACAGGTCTACATGCGCGCCGATATGTTAGCTTTTTGTTAAGTTCTTGTGCGTTTCGCGGAGGGGCTTTCTCACTGATTACTAACACCATCTCACATGCCATCAGAGCTCAAGGTTGGTAGTGTCCTTGAGGAGAGTAAGCGCTGCGAGGATCAACCAGAACGATGGAATTGAAAAATGAAGAGATCAGTAGCCACCGAGGCTTCGCTCGAATTGCACCATGTGGGGCCCATGGATCCGACGCCGAACTCGATACTCTCTTTTCAAAGGCTCTCGGGGAACGGCACCGAATTGAGCATCCGGTCACCAATAAGGTGGGCGAGATAACGTCGGAGGACCGACAGGCATTTTATCAAAAAATAGCGATGATCGGATACGGAGCCTATGGTAGCGCGTTGCACTCGAGGCTCGACAAGTTCGACATCCTTCCGTGGGCGAGGCGATCGACTGAGCATGTCGATGATGGCAAGGTCACCACTGACCTCAACACAGCCATCGATGGAAGGGGTATCTTGATGCTTGCTGTGCCCTCGAACGCGTTTCCTACCGTTTTGGATTCGATTCGGCCACACAAAGAGAGCGTTATCATGAGCCTCGCTAAAGGGTTGATCGTGCCTGGATGGAATCCGCTCGAAACAGAGCGAGCGTTACGGGAGGGTCCACCAGAGGGATCGCGAGCACTCACTCCGACGGAGCTCATTACAGAGCACAAGAACTGGAGGCATGTCGCCGATAACGTTGTGTTCGTGGGTGGGCCAGGTTTTGCGAAAGACGTGCGCGGTGGAGGATACCTCGGACTTACGCTGGCAGGTAGGCGGAGTCGAGCAGGTGCTACCGATGCGCTTGCTAAGTCATTTTTTGTTTTAAGCGGAATGAGCGGCGATAAGAACATCGAGATATTCGATAATCCGATCGCGCTCGAGATCGCGGCATCCATGAAGAATGTGGCTGCTTTCGCGGCTGGTGTCATGCTCGGAGTACTCAGAAATCACGGAGCGCTTGAGGATATACAGGATGGAGGTTACAGGGTCACGAAACGTGTGGCGATCAGACACGGCGATCACTCAGTAATGCTCGATGCATACAGCTTGCATAGGCTCGTGCACGCAGCCGGAAAGGAGATCGTCAATATCGTCAAGTCTGAGGGCGCAGTTGGATCAAAGACTACTTCCCTGATGATGGCCGGTAGCCATGATCTGAATCTAACGGTACACAGCCTCACGAGTCGCAACGTGCAAGCTGGGATGCGGCTAGCATGTGGTGAGAATATATTTGATGTCCTCACAAAGAGGGATGCAAATGGACACGTACTCACAGCTGAAGGGGTGAGCGCGTCGCACGCGATGGCTCGTCGAATCCAAAATAACGCGGATTCCGAGGCACATGCGCCGTTGGTCTTTGCGATGCGTAATATACTGCTTGGCCGGGGACAACCGGAGGCGATCATTGCGCAGTACTTCGGGCAGTTGAATAACTGGCTTGAGGATGATGCCCTCGCCGTTCTCAACGGAACGTCGAAACCTTTGAGGCTACGTATCCATTCGGGCAATGCACATGGGCTTTCGCACTTTAACTGAGCAGCTCGGTGAGAAGGGCACTCGACTCGATGCTGTCAGCTCTCGGTTGAAGCGGGGTCGAGCCAGTAGTGCGTTTGACCACACCCTGAAGCCTGATTCAAGGCAAGCAAACAAGCCTACCGGGAGAGACGAAAGGACGTCTGGTTCTATCGCGAAGCGTCGCGTATTTTGGCGCGACATCGTGCGTTCGTGGAGATCTGTCGCCGACGCGGTGGCGTGGTTCAAAACGCAAGGGATTCGTGACGACGATGTCGGAGGTAAGGCGTGGTTTGTTACCGGAGAAGGCGAGCAAAAGCTCTCCATCTTTGGAGCTGGCTCGGGTGAATTACTTTATGACGAGATACTGAAGGATCCGCGTTTCCGTGGTCGATTCACGACCTTTCAGCTCTGGCTTCAACCCTGGCGAGATTACCCCAAGATCGTTGCATCGTGGCTAACCCCGGAACACGCAGCTCAGTGGGCAGAGAGCTATAAGCTTTCACCTCGTAAGCTCGTCGACAGTACCTGGATAAAACGTTCAAAGATGTTGACCTGTCGACAGGGTTGTAAAGGGCTCTATCAGGCGATCCTTGAGGATCCGCGTTTCAGAGGTGGATTTGCCGAGTTCTCGCGTTGGTGGAAGCGCGGGAGTAGCGATGCAGAGCTTGTCCGGGGTTGGCAGACGAAGCAAGATGTTCTTGTGTGGGCAGCAGAGGAACGCGTGGACACACGGTGTCTGTCAGACGAGACTGCATTTCGCAGCGCTCGGCGCCTCATCCACAAAGCGATCCTACAGGATCCCCGATTCTGCGGCAGCTTCAAGCAGTTCAAGATTTGGCTTGAGCTCAATACTGAAAGCGCATTGATCGTTTCGTCCTGGAAGGACCCTCTCGAGGCTACTCAATGGGCGGCGGAGTATGGGATCTCAAAGGCTGACATGTGCTCTCCGCAAGCTCTCAGCGAGCGAGGGTTATGGTCGATACTTGAAGGTGTTCTCACTGACCCTCGTTTTGGCGGAGATTTCGCGATCTTTCGGGCCTGGCTCGGTGTCAGCGAGGAACACGCGCAGGTACAGCGAAAAGGTACCTTTAGTGATCTCATAAGAAATTGGCGAGCGCCTGAGGATGCTATCTCCTGGGCAACCACGAAGGGTATCTCAGTTGCCGATCTCGGCAGACGCTCGTGGCTCATTCAGGTGAGTAAGCTACCGGCTGCCGAGGAGGGCATCGATGAGTCCTTAGAGGGGTTGGTAGAGGCGATCCTTGCTGACCCCCGCTTCGGAGGAGATTTCGCAGCGTTTCGACGTTGGATTGGGATTTCCAATCTAAGCGCTACGGTCCGTAGTTGGAAGACCCCTCGGGATGCTCATGCGTGGGCACGAGCTCGAGGAATATCGTGGGAAGCAGTGCTTGCCGGAGTCCGAAATTCGCGTCGTACATCGACCGGCAAGGTCAATCGTGAACTGGTCAAGGCTATTACGAGCGATCAGCGCTTTCTAGGCGATCTGAAAAGGTTCATCCGATGGCTCCAGGATCCTAACGTGGGAAGTTGATCTGAGCACGATCATGCCGGTTTGAGCAGGCCCAAGTCCAATCGTTTAGAGAGCTGTTCTAGTGTCCGTATAGCCCGGTGCTGCTTGCTGCCGAGGCCGTCACGCGCGAGTTTCCGATTGGAGAGCGGCGCAGTTACGTCCGCATGCAGGGCGTTCATCTGCGGACACGTCTCGAGAAAATCAAAGGTATGATTGCCCGCGCGGATCTCCCGTGCCCAGGATTCGTCCTGGAGTTCTACGTCGATGGTTGTAAGCGGCTTTGAGAAGGGCCTCATGTTGGTGCCTCCCGCCAGAAAACGGTCGATCTCAGCTACGCAGTCCTCTCGTAAGACCCCGGTGCCGAGGCTACCCTTGAGGCAGTATCGGTCCTTCATTACGGTCCCCGCCGTAGCTTCTCTGGCTAGGAGTTTGAATTGCCTCGTCGAAAGCTTGATAGGCTGTGGTAACACTAAGCGGGAGAGCTTACCCTCTTCACTCGGAAACTTTGGGGCCTTGAACTCCAGCTCGTACGTTATTCCGTTCCCGGGGGATTTTGATGAGCGTATCCGAGCATGCGAGAATTGTTCGGCATACTGGACCTGCTCGTGTACGCCGAAGCGTTCAAGCAGACTGCTTATTAGCTTCTCGGGGAAGTAGCTCTGGATTATTCGAGATGGTTTCTGACCCTCCACGATGCCTGCAAAGAGCTTGGCAGGTACAAAGAAACGCATCTCAGTCTCGATGGTTAGAGCCTGCAGTGGCCCAGCTGGGAGGTGTTGCCGCACGGAACCTGAAGGAGGACGGAGTTGGTCGAAATCTGCCAACGAGATAATGGGCTGGGAGGGTGCGGCTGCTAACGCTTGTGCTTTCATACGTACAAGGTAATCTTCTACACTGGCGATGGTATCGCAGCACAACAGCTCGGTCCCCTTAAAATCGGTTAGTCATAGGTCAGAATTTAGTGAGCGTTCGAGAGTGGATTGTAAGGAGGGTGTGTTAGTTTTGTGTGAGGGCTTCGGTCGGTCGTAGCTCGAACGCGATTCGAATACTAGAATCAGGGGCGTCTCAAGAGTCAATCAAAGCGCATTTACAAGGTAGTTCCGTCATTCATGGCAACCGCACGTACTCATTCTAAACGGGTCGGAAAGCGAAAGAGAAAGGACCCGTACCTCGTTACGGCGATATCAGACGAATTTTTCAATCGCGATCTGAGCTGGCTCGAGTTTAATCGTAGGGTTCTCCATCAAACGAGAGATGCCTCTAATCCGCTCCTCGAGCGCATGAAGTTCCTGTCGATCTTCCTCTCTAACCTGGACGAGTTCTTCATGAATCGGATCGGAGGGCTCAAGCACAAGTTGAGCGCTGGTATCAATCGCTCGAATGCATTCGCGGGGTCCTTCACGCAACACCTGGCTATCGTGCGGGAGCGAGTCGTTGAGATGTTGGCGCAGCTGTCGCACGCCTGCCATGCGGAGATCCTTCCTGCGCTGCGTGAGAAGGGCGTGTTCCTACTTGAATGGTCAGAGCTTACTCCAGGAGAGCGGCAGTATGCAGCGAGTTTCTTTCATTCGATGGTGTTCCCGATACTAACCCCCCAGGCGGTAGACCCAGGACATCCCTTTCCCTTTATCTCCAACCTCTCACTCTCTTTGGGGGTAGAGCTCGTGAACCCAACCCGCGAGGAGACCCTCTTTGCCCGAGTTAAGATTCCAAGCGTCTTGCCGCAGATCCTCAAGCTTGATTCCTCGCAAGGGGGAGGGTTACGGATAGTAAGCTTGAACTCAATTGTTGAGAACAACCTACTAAGCCTCTTCCCTGGCATGTTGGTTCAGAGCGTTATGCCATTTCGGGTGACTCGAAATGGTGATCTGGACCTCGATGATGAGGAGGCCGACGACATCGTTCAACTCATAAAAGAGGAGCTGCGCGAGCGCAAATTTGCGCGCGTCGTGAGGCTGGAACACGGGTCGGCTGAGAAACAGACGATCCTAAAGTTTCTCATGGATGAGCTGGAGCTCGTAGACGACGATGTGTATCAATCGGCGCCTGCCATGGACTATTTGGCGCTCAAGGAATTGAGTGAGCTCAACCTACCGGAGCTTAAACCCGAGCCGTGGACTCCGGTTGTGCCGCCGCAGCTCGCGGATGAAGAAGCGAATATATTTTCGGTTATCAGGAGCGCTGACGTCTTCGTACACCATCCGTATGAGGCGTTCTCGTCGAGTGTTGAGAGGTTTCTGCGGACAGCGGTCGATGACCCGAGGGTGCTGGCGATCAAGATGACGCTCTATCGAACGGGGGAGGGGAGTCCTCTGGTGCCACTCCTGATCCGAGCAGCGGAACAGGATAAGCAGGTTGTGTGCTTGATTGAGGTGAAGGCCAATTTTGACGAGGCGAGAAATATCCGCGTCGGTCAAACGCTCGAGGATGCAGGGGTACACGTCATGTACGGTATGGTCGGTCTCAAGACACACGCCAAGGTGATCTTGGTCGTACGTCGCGAGGTTGAAGGTATTCGGTGCTACTCGCATCTAGGAACGGGAAACTACAATGGGGCTACTGCGCGTCACTACACCGACTTTGGACTCTTTACGGCCGATCCGGAGATCTGTCAGGACGTCGTTGAGTTGTTTCACTATCTGACGGGCCGGTCTCTCAAGACCAACTACAATAAGCTTCTGGTGGCACCGTCTGGTCTCAAAGACAAGCTCTTTAAGCTGATTGAGCGGGAGATTCAGAATCACAAAGATGGGCTGCCGGCCCATATCATCATGAAGGTTAATGGGCTGGAGGACACCATGATGTGCCGCGCGCTTCAGTATGCTGCGCGAAAGGGGGTGAAGATAGATCTTCTCGTACGAGGGATCTGCTGCTTGAAGCCTGTTATAGATGAAAAATCCGGCACGATAGTCCCGCAGGTCCTCTCGGTGGTTTCGCGCTTCTTGGAGCACTCAAGGGTATTTTACTTCAGAAACGGTCGGGACAACCCGCCCGACGGCGAGATGTTCATAAGCTCAGCGGATCTGATGTATAGAAATCTTCACCGGCGCGTTGAGCTTGCGGTTCCGTTGATCGACCCGGCCGTGCGGGAGCGCTGCTGGGAGATCCTGGCAGTCATGTTGGATGATAGTGCAACGGCGTGGCAGCTGCAGCCAGACGGTAGCTATATCCTTAGAAATGCAGGCCCAAACGGCAGTAAGCAAGGTTCTCAGGAGCTCTTGATGAAGATGTACCGTGAGAAGAGTCGCCTCTTTGGAGCTGAGGAGTTGGTGCTCGAGTAGGTCTGGGTACCTGTTGGGAGGGGAGTTATGGCGTTCTCCCAAAGTCACTTGGCGAAATCTAGAGACTTCTGTTGCTATGCCGCTCTTGCTTTGAGCTGTCAAGCTATGACGATGTCTCGCTGAAGCCCCTTCTCAAGGAGCTGTTTGCGCCGCTCAGCACCCCAGCGCTCCACGAGCAATGGGCCCTTTCCGGATATCTGCACGATCACCGTCCGCTTGGTTATTCTCGTTGATACCGTCGATACACGTCGCAGGTGCTCCTTGTCGAGCTCCTCCACGATCCGCAGTATGCCTGAGAGTATCCTGACGGAGCGTCGTTGCGCCGTATCCAGAACGCACCATTGCGGGTGTTCTTCCGAGGGGAGGCTTCCGGTGTGATAACGCACGATAGCAGCCACGAGTTCTCTCTGGCTATCAGACAACCCGACAAGCAGGCTGTGTGAAACGATATAGCTTGAATGTTTATGGTGGTCGGTGCCGCTGATGAAATATCCGACATCGTGTAGCAGAGAGGCTACCTGGAGGACAACACGAAGGTCTGCACCGAGTCGGTGGATAGTGCGCAATCGATCAAAGAGTTGGAGGCTGAGTTTTGCTACGTGCTTTGCGTGTACCTCGTCGATCTGAAATCTTCGCCCTAGTTGCAGCGCAGAGCTGACGATAGAGGCGGCTTTCGCCGCGGTGCGTGTGGGCGAAGACTGTGCCGAGGAGCGTTCAAAGAGGTCGATCAGGGTACCTTCGCGCAGTCCAACCTTCGGTATCTTGAGGATTGAAACGCCGGACTCTCGTAGAATACCGATCAGGAGCGCTGTCGCGGGCACTATTACATCTGCTCGATCAGGCCGTAGCTGCAGGTCTTCGATACGCTCCTTGAGAGACTTTCCCTGAAAGATAGCAAGCAGCTTCTGAAGCTCGAGGCGCGTGATGAACTTGTCTGACCCCTCCCCAAGAACCCTGGTACGAAGCTCACCTAAGGTTTCGAGGTTGCCCCCAGTTCCGATCGCACACGTTATCTTAGTCCGACCGATACTGCGTTTTACCTGTCGCCGGATTCCTTTGGCATAGAGACGGATTAAGCGTTGTAACACGAGGGTAGGTTGTTTCCTGCCACGTAACATCTCTAGAAGTCTGACACTTCCGATCGGAATACTATCGGCAAAGACGACTTTACCGCGATGTAGGAGGGTTAACTCGACGCTGCCACCGCCGATATCGATCAGCAGTTTGGTGCCCGTCTTCAAATTGAGACACGAGCCTACGGCACGCTGAATAAGCCGCGCTTCATCGTCACCGGAGATAACCTCGAGCTTAATCCCTGTTGCTCGTGCAACTCGATCGGTAAACACCGCTGCGTTTGATGCATCTCGAAGGGCGCTCGTTCCGACAGCTCGAACGGCTTTCACCTTATGCTTCTTGAGTACCTGTTCGAACTTGAGAAAGCCCGCTACGGCGCGCTCCATCATAGCCGGAGTTATACGGCGGAGTCTGAAGACGTCGTGGCCGAGGCGCACCGGCTCACGGTGCGTTGCTAAAATCTCGAAGGTGCCGTTAGGAGAGAAGCGCGCAATCGCCAAACGCATCGCGTTTGATCCCATGTCTATCGCGCCAAATGTTTCCATCTCTCAGTAACTCGTTCCTTATCAGCGTGAATGTGTGAGCTCTGCCTTCAGCGATTGATAATCTACCTTGCCGGTTCCAAGCATCGGTATGGACTTCACGGCGCGTACCTCTGAGATGTGAACGAGGTGGGGGAATCCAGCAGCATGCAGGATCTCATTGGTCTTGTCCCGCGTGAGAGCTCCCGTGCAAAATAGAATGAGCAGAGGACGGGTTTCGCCCTCAGAGCCCTTCGAAAGCACTGCGAGGGTCGGGGTTCCGTCAAGTGAGGGCAGGTGCGGCTGCAGGGCCTCTTCAACAGCGCTCAGGCTGACCATCTCTCCAGCGATCTTAATGAAGCGTTTGAGGCGACCCGTTATAATGAGGGAGCCATCTTCAATCCGCCCTAGATCACCCGAATTGTACCAGCGCTTTTCATCGAGTTCTACGAACGGGTTGAGGTTCGGATTGAGATACCCGGGAAATACGTTTGCTCCTCTGATTAGGACCAGCCCTTGTGAACCGGCTGGAGTAGGTATGAGCGTTTGTGGATCGACTATGCGTATTGAAACGCCCGGGAGCGGTCTTCCAACACCGAGGCGCGGCTCCCCAGGCGGTGTCACCGAGACTACCGGTGCACACTCGGTGATTCCGTAACCTTCGAGGACCTGTGCACTGAGTCCGTACTGAGATACCATATCGAACAGCTCTTGAGGGGCTCGTTCTGCCCCGGATATCAGGGTCCGTAGGGTACCGAAGAGCGATGGGTCACCGGCTTTAAGAACGGAGCGCAGGAAGGTCGGTGTTCCCGCTGCGATAGTTGCACCCCATCTGTGAATTGATTTGGCAACCCGTCTGCTCTCGTTAGGATTGGGATAGTAGGCCACGCGTAAGCCGGTCATGAGTGGCAGAAGTGTGCAGATAGTGAGCCCAAAGGAGTGAAAGGGTGGTAGAAAGCCGAGCAGCACATCCCAGCGCGTCAGCTTGAACACCTCAAGGGCTCCGCCCACATTCGAGATGATATTTGCATGCGTCAGGGGAACACCCTTGGGGAGGGCCTCAGAGCCACTGGTAAACAGCACCACGGCCGTATCGCCCCCCTTTGTATCCTCAGTGCCGAACGCGGTGAGGATCTGGGAGGTTGATTCGCGCGCGAGCCGTTTCGCGGCGAACTTGTCGCGTAGTGAAAAGCTCCGCTTAACATCCTCGAGGCATGCGAAGCGGTCTTCGAGAAACTCAAGGTCGGTGGGAACGATATCGAGGAAGGAGCGAGCGGTCAGTATCACCGATACGCCCGTTTCAGAGCAGGCGTGCTCAAGCGATCGTTTACCAGCGGTCCAGTTAAGGAATACCGGGATCTTGCCGGCAAGCATAGCTGCCATGGCACTCATGGTTCCGGCAACTGAGGCTGGAAAGAGAAGTCCGATGTGTGAACCCTGGAGGGTGGAGATGTGTCGGGCGAGGAGTAGCACCCCGAGCCGCAGCTTGCTCCAGGAGAGAACCCCACTGCGCTCATCACCAACCGCTGGAAAATCCCCGAGCTGCGCCGACGTAAGCAGGAAGGCCTCCGGAATCGTAGTCGCAGGGGTCAATATGGGATCCGGTCTCGTCCCCGCAGACGCATTCCAGGAAGCAGGAATTGTGAACTCGCGCTGCTGCTCCCTTGATCCAAGCTGCCCGGCAGCAGCGCGTACAAGCGAACCAACTGTGACGAGTTCACCCAGCTCTACGTCGTGCGCCTCAAATTCGCGGTCAAGCCACATCAGGAGCTCTGCCATCGTGAGCGAATCGAGCCCTAGGTCGTCTCCTAGTTGAGTTTCAAGGGTAATCGATTTCGGATCAACTTCGGCGACCTTAGCTACATAGGCCTGAACTCGATCCACGATCTCTGGAGCAACCTCTTTTAGCGCTGCAGCTTCCGTTGGCCGCTCCTGCAGAAAAGGGAGCTCCGGCTTAAATCTGCTGTATGAGACTAAGGTAGCTCTCTCGGGCTCCGGCGTGTTGAAGAGTCGTTCCATGTATTTGTTCAGCGTCAGCGGGTCGGCGTTTCGCGGTAGTTCGGCTGGCTCAACACAGATCTCGATATGCACGGCGCGTTTTGGGACCCAGAAGATACCGTTCTTGAGCAGGATGATGGCGGCGCGGCGCAGGGTGGGGCCGAGCTGCGGAGTGATTCCAGCGGTCAGCGCCTTTGAGAAGATGCTGCCGTAGAGGCCCCTGATCCGCACCAGGGCTACTACGGCGTCTGGACACTCACGTAACAGCATCGCAGCCCCGGAGTTGCCCCCGATCCGTTCGGCACCGGTGGTCGAGAGCCTCCCGGAGGGATACAACAGGATGTTGTCTCCGCTCCGTAGCGCTTGAGCGATCTCCTTCATCCGTTTCTGGACCCGGCGGCGTTTGTACGGCCCCGCCTCGAAGTCCATGTCAGCCATCGGTATCGCTCGCACGAACCTCATGAGGGGGGTGAGGAGGGGGAGGTTAAAGAAGGTCTCAACCACTACCGGGCGGGGTCGCAAGAGATCCCACAGTATCGTCGATACTATCACCGGATCGATCTCTGCCGGGTGGTTCGGTAGGACCAAGACACCCTGACGACCGTGAAGCTGTTCCAGCCCTTCGACGGTTATGTCGTAGCGCAGGCCGAGCAGCTTCTTGACGATATTCGATAACATAGGTGGTAGGATGATATTCAAACTGCGGCCTGGCAAGGGAGAGAATACGGGGTGCCCCCATGGTAACGTCACTTTACGAACTCGTAACGAATGTTGTAGTCTCCCACCTTATTCCTTGTGCGCCTTTAGCTCAGTTGGATAGAGCATCTGGCTTCGAACCAGGGGGTCGGGGGTTCGAGTCCCTCAGGGCGCGTTTTTCCTCACGGGGTAAGGACGACGCACACGCCTTAGTGTACGGGTGCGTTTCCGCCAAAAGTTAAGGAAGTCATGGCAAAGGTACTCGTAACGGGGGGCGCCGGGTTCATCGGTTCCCATATCGCAGATCAACTGATGGCTCGGGGGCATGAGGTTCACGTTTTAGACGACCTCTCAGGTGGCAAGCGGGAGAACGTTTCCCCGGGGATCGCCCTGCACACAGTTGATATGCGAACGAAAGAGGCGCGTGAGCTCATCACCGCCCTGGCGCCTGAGATAGTGGTACACGCGGCAGCCCAGGCATCAGTTCGTATAAGTATGGAGGAGCCGTGGCTCGATACTGATCTCAACGTAACCGGACTCGTCAATGTGTTAGCCCCGTTCCGCGGTACATCCGGTACGCACGTCGTGTTTCTTTCATCGGGTGGTGCTTGTTACGGCGAGCAGGATTGTTTCCCGGCGCCGGAGAGTCATCCAATTAGGCCGGCGTGTGTCTACGGCCTTTCGAAACGCGTTGGCGAGATGTACCTCGAGTTCTGGGCTCGGGAGTGGGGGGTCACCAGCACCTCACTGCGTCTCTCGAATGTGTATGGCCCGCGCCAGAACCCCCACGGTGAGGCCGGCGTAATAGCGATATTCTGCGAGCGTTTGTTAAGGGGTGATTCGATTACCGTAAACGGCTCAGGGGAGCAGACGCGGGATTTCGTCTATGTGGGTGATGTTGCGCGAGCGGTTGTGCTGTCAGCTGAGTCTCGTGTCACGGGAGAGTTCAATATCGGTACCGCGCGTGAGACCCCAATCAATACGATAGCCCAACGGTTGCGGGATATGTCGGCTCCGGGTATCGCGATCGGGCATGCACCAGCCAAGGCAGGGGAGCAGATGCGCAGCTGTATCGATAACAGCCGTGCCGGACAGCAGCTTGGATGGGCCCCGGAAGTTGATCTGGATCAGGGGCTTTTAAGCACCCTCGAATGGTATAAGTCGGCACGTAGATAGCGACGATACCTTCGAACGATCCTATGCCCACACTTACTAGCACGGAGCGTGGTCCGTGTGTCTCAGTTTTCATCCCGAGTTTTCGAGGCGGAGGTGCCGAGAGAGCTATGCTCGTATTCGCGAGCGAAGCGCTCACGAGGGGCTATAGAGTTGATCTAGTTGTGTGCAGTAGCGCAGGGGTGCTGAAAGAGCTGGTGCCGACCGGCGCGCGCTTAATTGACCTAAAGTGTAGCCGGGTAAGCTTCGCATTGCCGGGATTGCTACAGTACCTGCGAAATGAGCGCCCAGCGGCGCTCTTCTCCACTATCATGCACACGAACGTGATCGCTGCTCTCGCAGCGCGACTTTCCGGCTCTGGGACGACCCTCGTAGTCAGGGAGTCTAACGCGCCGATATCCGAACCCAAGGGCAGTATATCTCGCATGTTGACCTACCGATTGCTGCCCTTTACGTATCGTTGGGCAGATGCAGTAATCGCTGTGTCTCACGGGGTCGCAGGAGAATTAAAGGCGATCAGGGCCACGCTTTCGCCGCTGATACAGGTGATCGGGACACCGGTCATCTCTGATCAGATGTTGCGACTAGGCGACGAGCAGCCCCTTCATCCCTGGTTCCAACCGGGGGAACTCCCGGTGATCTTGGGAGCAGCGCGCTTACAGGCACACAAGGGCTTTAGAACCCTGATTCAGGCCTTTGCAAAGTTTCGACGACGCCACACTGCGCGTCTGGTGATCCTCGGCGAGGGGCCTGAGCGTGAGAGGCTCGAAGCTGAGGTGATGAGACTCGGTCTCCATTCGGCGGTGTCTCTTCCCGGATTTACACCGAACCCGTTTGCATGCATGAGGAGAGCGCGGATCTTTGCGCTTTCGTCCGAGTACGAAGGGTTGCCCAACGTTCTGATTCAAGCCATGGCGTTTGGTACCCCCGTTGTTGCGACCGATTGTCGTTGTGGTCCCTCGGAGATCCTAGCCGGCGGTCGCTATGGGGAGCTTGTGCCGGTTGGTGATGTTGATGCCATGGCGGAGGCTCTGGAGCACGCCTTTCTACGAGCAGGCTCGGAAGAGGGGCGTCAGAGTGTACTGACGAGGTACAGTGTAGCATCTGTTACGACCGCGTATCTGAAGGCGGCGCGTTTACCGGAGCGATGCGCAACACCAACAACAACATTTGACCCTCCACGCTCGCGAGTCCTCGCGTAGCGATGATCCTCTCAACTCGTGAAGACATAGCGTTATTCCGCAGCCCTTAATAAGCACGCACATGACAGTCGCCCGTTAGGATCTCGCGAGAATGACCGGCTGGTCGACCCTCTCCGGTCGCTTCAGTGGATCTCCTGATCGGACCCCGCTTTTCTGATGGCTGCCACGAATGCATCTTTGGATTGCTCGTGGTCTCCTACGCCGAAGTCAGCAGAGCTTCCAGAGACCTTCAAGGAACCATCTGGTTTGACCGTGACAAATCCGCCCCCCAAACAGTGGACTGACCTATTGGAGCCTGCTGCCCTGTGAACCACTGACAGGATGTCGCGGTGATACTCAAACTCCTCAAGAGGTGCTGCCACGATGAAGGTATGTTCCGAGAGGTCTTGCGCGATGATGTACTTATGCCGACTTTCTGGTTTGAGATCGTGAATGAACACAACCGTCTTATCCGATTGATGGTGCTATACACCTGGTATTTACCTATCTGCCTGCTGCCATCGCCGCGAAGGCAGTTGAGCAGTAATTCGCGAGGATCAATGCGCAGCTACTCGTGCGCGAGGTTTTGTAATTCAGATGTGCCTGAAGGTTGTTGTGTCGGCTCAGCTGCTGGTTGGTTGATCGCTCTGGGATCCCCGTTTTGTTCTGGATTCATGATCTACATCTACCTCCCGCTGTCGTGTGCTACTCCTGAACGACGGAGGATACCGCACAGGTTTTGGCGATGATAGCCCAGAGAGTTGGGGGTATAGAGCGTTTAAGGCCCGCAGTGGATCGTTTTGGTCGCGAACTAAAACAAGGGTAGCATGTTCTCGCTCACGATGTGCCAATAAAGAGCTCCCCAAAAGTATTCCTAAAAGCATCAGAAACGGCCGCTGATCAAGGATATTGTGGCTGAATGCGGCACCGACTGCGGTGACGATGATGAAGGCCTGACCGTTACGGAAATTCCTGCGTTCGAAGGTGCGATATGAGAAGATCAGCAGGGCTATGAAGCTGAGGAGCCCCGGTATCCCGTTATTAACCCACTGTTGAAGATAGAGGTTGTGTGGAAGGTGCGGCATAGTTCGGGAGTATCCCGTGCCGTGTCCGACGAATGCTGATTCGTTTATGCGACGGAGTGAATCGCTTACCGCATAGAGACGCGTGGCTGCTGAACCATCATCGACCCGCTCATTATTGAGGAATTTTTCAAGACGAGTCGAGCGTTGAAGTCCGGCTATGTTCCCCGTGCAGAGAGGTAGAAGCGTTATGAGCAGAAAAACGGCAAGGGTAAGACCTACCCCTAGCCGCAGAGTTTCACGCACTCGAAAACCGCGATGAAGCAACCGAAAGTAGAGATACACACCGAGCAGGACAGAGAAGTTTACTAAACCACTGCGTGACATAGTACCGATCACCATCAGAGCAGTAAGCGAGAGTATTAAGAGGTCTCGCCATCCCTTACCAGCTCGGTCAAAGTCGAGGCTGGCTGCACACAACATGACGGCTACGAGAGCAGCGAAGTTGGCGTTCCCTGGAAACCCTGCGGCTCGCTGATCGAGTGAGGCATAGGTCCCCGGGACAGCTAAATCCTGCCAGAGCGACCATAGTAAGAGAGCAAGTGCAGCGACGATACACCACGGAATGAGCGGCTTTACGACCGGCACGGTTGGCACGAAGAGGGCAAGTACCGTGATTCCGAATCCGTAGGTGATAAGGAGGATCCATTTTCCATCTTCCTGCCAAAATGCGTCGGGTAGAACCGATAGAACTAGCGAACAGAATACGATTGATGCGAATGCAAGCAGGGCAGGCGCGTTATCACGAATCGGGTGTACCACATGTGTTGAGCTCCTTGCCCGCAGGTCCGACAGGAGTGCCGCCATGAAGAAGGGAACAAGAGAGAGCAGGGCGCTTAACGTCGGGCTCAAGGGGAGCGTGCCGGAGCGGCCAAGAGGTTGGTCAGCGACGCTCAAAAATAATGTGAATATAGCGAGGGCGTATGCTCGCCACACGATACAGGCTAGGGTTGTGAGAGATGTATGCACGGGTGGTCGTTGTCTACCTTGTTGAGGCACGCATAGCCGTGTGCCATGGGAAAGATAGCTGGTGCGGCGAGAGACGAACACCTGTGAGCAACCACAGCGTGATGTAGCTCATGGCTCATGGGTTACTTGAAGCTGTGCCGACATACACAGGGAGAGTAGCTGAGTTCAGCGAGCTTCCAAAAATTTCCTCCAAAAATTTCTCTCAGGCACCGCGCGCAAGCAACATTCTGCGGATTTTGCCGAATTAAACGGGGCATACTGAGTCTCGAGCTATGAAACAGTGCGCATACGCTCGAGGCATACTGCATTTCGGCTTTCGCCTGGGGAATGTGCATGTCGTATCATCCAAGAATCGAGTGTCAGGACGTCTCGTCGTTTCA
>Ga0169931_10001597_pt1 | contig 37281 bp, 28 predicted proteins | sample Kivu_15m_20L_FD_129675 | JGI IMG/M metagenome (GOLD analysis project Ga0169931, IMG submission 129675) | Freshwater microbial communities from Lake Kivu, Western Province, Rwanda to study Microbial Dark Matter (Phase II) - Kivu_15m_20L... | ecosystem: Environmental > Aquatic > Freshwater > Lake...
GCTTGACGAGAAAACCGAGATGAAGTCGGACTTCGTCAAACGCCAAGAAGAGCGCGTCTCGAAAGGGCTGCCGGATGAGATCTACGACGTAACCGCTTGGTCGTTGCCGTTGATGTTTAACGTGCCGGCTGTCGCCTGTAGCACCGATCCGGTGGTGCGCGGTGAATTGATCTCACGCGATTGGCAGGCTAGCGGTGTCGTGACTGGCGGGCCGACCAAGGTGGGCTACGTAGTCCCCTGGGGTAATACCGCGTCAGGGCGTTTTTTGACTGCGGCACTTAGAGCGGGCGTGCCCGTGAAGTCGTCTAACAAAGAATTTACGCTTGGTGGTGTGAAATATCCGGCAGGATCCTTATTCATAGATGCCGCTCGCGAATCGGAGAATCTGGCTACCCGTGTCGCTGTGCTTGCGAAGCAGAGCGGTGCTCGGGTGAGTGCCGTGGCGGATAGCTGGGTGACCGAGGGGCCGAGCTTAGGCTCGCCGAACATGTTGCATATGCCGCTGCCGCGCGTGGCGTTGGTATGGGATGAACCGACGGAGCGTTACTCAGCTGGGCATAGCCGTTTCGTGCTCGAGAGGCAGTTTGGTTATCCAGTGACCCTGATTCGTGCGCGTCGCATCAGCACCGCCAACCTCGACGGATTCGATGTGATCGTGCTTCCCGCCGAAGGTGGTAGCTACGCGTCGACCTTTGGGAAGCGCGGTGCCGAAAACTTGAAGAATTGGGTGCACCGAGGCGGTGTGCTGATCGGGCTCGGTAGCGGCACCCGCTACCTTGCCGAGAAGGGCGTCGAGTTGTTGCCCTTGAAGCTCGAGAACGCGTTGGAGCCCTCGACCAAGGACGAATCTAGCAGCAAAACGGCGTCGACCGCCAAGTCTGATTCATCCGATGACGCTGCAGACCAGCGAGTGGCAGGCAAAGAATTAGCATCGGAGACGGATCTAGCGAAAGCCGAACGTCCGCTAAAGGCGCCGCCGCGTCCGGTCGCGGGCATTCTGGCGCGCGCCGACGTCGAAGACGAACATTGGTTGACGGCAGGCGTCTCGCCGCGACTCCATGTTCTCGTCACGGGAAACGATATCTATGCGCCGGTTCGTTTGAACGACGCCGATACTGTGGTGCGTTTCGCGGCGCCGAACGAGGTGCTCGCATCCGGTGTGCTGTGGGAAGAAAATCGACGACAACTTGCGTTCAAGCCCTTTGTCGTCAGTAAGGCAACGGGTCGTGGAGTCGTCGTCGGTTTCACTGCGGACCCCAATTTCCGCGCTCACATGGCAGGCCTTAATCTCATTTTCCTGAATGCGATCTTCCGCGGCGCAGCGGTGACTTTCGATGCTAATAGTCGCTAAGAATCATTGAGCGCTGCTTGGCCCCACTGCGTTTAAGCGCCGCGCAACAACTGCCAGGTTGCGAGTCCGGCGAACGTGGCGAGGAGCGAGCTTGCGACATGCAGCGCGATGCCGCTCGCGGCCATGCCGAAACGGCCCTGTTGCATCAAGCCGACGATTTCGCCGGAGAACGTGGAGAACGTGGTAAGTCCCCCGCAAAACCCTGTGATGATCAAGAGCCGCCATTCAGCCGGCAGATCTTCTCGTTGCGCCAGGGCGGCCAGTGCTAATCCGACCACATAGCCGCCGATGATGTTGGCGGCGAGGGTGCCGGGTGGAATATCCGGAGAGAGTCGATTGAGCCGCTCGCCGAGCTGCCAACGCAGCAAAGCACCGAACGCCGCGCCGATCCCGACTGCTGCGACAGATGGCCACATGCTCGACATTCCTCTCGTGGATGACCCGCGCATCATAGCGTCTGTCACAATGCGTGCGTGATGAACGAGACAGATGACCAGCCGCGCCTCTCCAAGCGCATGAGTGAATTGGGTTTGTGTTCTCGGCGTGAGGCCGAGCAGTGGATCCTCAACGGCTGGGTGCGCGTCGATGGTCGCATTGTCGATGTGCTCGGCACTCGGATCCGTCGCGAGGCTACGATCGAAATCGATCCTCGTGCGCGAGCTCAGCAGGACGAACTCGTAACGGTCATCCTCAATAAGCCGATCGGTTACGTCTCAGGGCAAGCCGAGGATGGTTACGAACCGGCCACGGTGTTGATCCGCCCCGAGAATCGTTGGAGCGGCGATGATTCGGGCAAACGGTTTGATCTGAAACACCTGCAAGGCCTCGCGCCGGCGGGTCGACTCGATATCGATTCGACCGGATTGATGGTGTACACCCAAGATGGTCGCATCGCTAAGCAACTGATTGGCGGTAACGACATCGAGAAGGAATATCTCGTACGTGTGCAGGGTGTGCTCTCGGACGAAGGTCTTGCTCGTTTGCGATATGGATTGACGCTCGATGGCGTGAAACTCAAGCCGGCGCGAGTGGCTTGGCAAAATGAAGATCAACTACGCTTCGGCCTGCGAGAAGGTCGCAAGCGACAGATTCGTCGGATGTGCGAAATTGTTGGACTAAAGGTGGTCGGTTTGAAGCGCATCCGCACGGGGCGCGTAATGCTCGGTGCCTTGCCGGTAGGGCAGTGGCGGTACTTGCGCGCTGACGAAGGGTTTTGATTTCACAGGACATAATGATGATCAACGGCATGCGGATGCGGCGATGTTTGCTTTGGGCTATCACTATGCTGAGTTCGGTCATCGGCCTCGCAAAAGCCGCTGTGTTGCCGGGTCCTTTGGTGACACCGGAGTGGCTCGCGGCCAACCAGTCGGCTGTGACGATTCTCGAGATTCGAGAAGATCCGAACGACTATGTCGCTTCGCACATCCCGGGATCGCGGTTGGTTGTCGCCGGCAAGATTCGTCAAACTCGACACATCGAAGGCCGAGATATTCCGGCTATGCTGCCGGATGCAGCAGCCATCGAAGCGCTAATGCGCTCGATCGGCGTGAAAGCCACGCATCCGCTCGTCATCGTGTCGGCCGGCCGAACGGTGGAAGACTTCGATGGTGCGGCTCGCCTTTATTGGACGCTCAAATATTACGGTGCCGATGAGCTGGCGATTCTAAATGGTGGCCACGCTCAGTGGGTCGCTGAAGGGCGTGCGACCGAGAGTGCGATGTTGGAGCAGACCGTCGGTGATTGGTCAGCAGACGAGCCGAGATTGCACTTGCTCGCTGACACAAAGGCCGTGATGCAGGCGTCGGCGTCAGGTGTTCAGTTGGTTGATGCGCGTCCGCTGGCCTTCTTTCACGGGCTCGCTAAGCGACCGGTTGTCGCCGCTTATGGGCATATTCCGGGGTCGCGAGTGTTCCCAACCGAGTTGCGTGCCAAGCCAGAGGGCAACGCTCAGCGCTACCTAACCGTCGAAGACTATCAGTCAATTTTGCAGAGTCTGCAGATCGCCGAGGATCGCCCCACGATCACTTACTGCAACACGGGGCACATGGGTGCAGGCGCTTGGTTTATTTTGTCGGAGCTCCTCGGTAATCCGCAGGTCTCGTTGTATGACGGCTCAATGGCCGAGTGGGCGGATGGCTTGCGTCCGGTGGCGCGTTATTGAGTCTTTACGGAGTTGCGCGCATGCACATGACGGATATCCCCTTTGCGACCACCGATTGGTCTGCGGTGACCGAAACTCGACACCCCGGGGAGTCGGGTGAGGCGTTTTGGCGCACGCAGCAATTTGGCGATATCCGAGTGCGTCTCGTGCGATACAGCGCGGGCTATAGAGCCGATCACTGGTGTGCCAAGGGGCATGTGCTCTTTTGTATGCACGGCGATTTGAGGACGGAGTTACAAGATGGTCGCGTCGTCGAGTTGCGAGCGGGCATGAGTTATCAAGTTGCCGATGACACGATGCCGCATCGATCCTCGTCGAAGCAGGGCGCCACTCTTTTTATCGTCGATTGACCGAGTCGGTCAGCCAGCGAAAAACGTTGATGATGAACGCCCGATTGTCGCGAGCAGCCGGAGCATCAAAGCCGATGGAGGTCTGCCCATCGGGTGCCGATTGACTCGTGAACATGGCCGCCTCGGCAAAAACTGCAACGCGACCTTTGCCATGTGAATGGGTGGCGCCCTGCAGCAAGCCGCTCGCCGACTTTCTCGGCGTATCGGCTCGAAACTCCCATGCGCGTGGCGTCAGCCAAAGCTCATAGCCCTCGCCGAGCACCATCAGCGGTTGCGCCCTTGTTGGAGCTGCAAAGGCGCTGCCGGTGAAGGCCGCGATTCGCGTCACGGGTGCCTGCAGATCGGCGCCCGTAATCTGCTTGTGAGGCTTAAGCGAGCCGAGGTCAATGTCGAAGATATCTTCCGCTGCCATGTCCGCGCGTATGGCGAAACCGTTGAAGAGTCGAAAGCCGAAGTTCGCAGCGAGATCGGCGATGGCGCCGGGAAAGGGAAAGTGATCGGCAATCAGCAACAGTGAGCCGCCATTTTCAACCCACGCGGTGAGTAATGCCGTTTCTTCCGCCGTGAATGCCGGTGCGACTGGCAATTCCCAGCGATCGACATTCGTTGCATGCAGGGCGTTGGCGATGACCATGACATCGGTCGTTTTTAGCAACTGCGGCGTGACCGGGCTGGTTGCGGAGTGCACTGCAAACCCCGACTCTTGTAGGAATCTTGCCAAGGGCGCGTAACGACCCTCGGCAGTATGGAAGTTATGGTGCGCCGCGTCGATCAATACGCGCGGTCGCCGTGTCTCGGCGGCGATCGTCGCTGGCAATGTGCTCAGAAGAGAGATGAAGAGTAGCGATATCAGGGTGAGCCGTCGCGCAGGTAGTCGCACCACGGCGGACTCGGTTTGCCGTTTCATAGGGCCTCCAGCAGTGGCCTGAGGTGATGCTCGTAACGTTGCCAGCGACCGATACCATGGCGATTGATTGGCTGACGGACTTGCTGGGCACTGGCCGTGGTGACAATGCGCTCAGCCGTATGAAATTCGAGACATCCGGCATGCCAACTCACACCCAGGAAGTTCAGTAGTTGGCTTATCACTTGCTCGGGATGCTCGACCATCTCTTCGTATTGGATGCGCATGACGGTGCTCTCGGGAAGGTGTCGGCACGCGGCGTCGAGCAGCTGATCATGTGCTGATACGTATCTGCCGAGCTCAGCCAAATCATAAGCGTACGGGTGCCCAGAACTGAATCGCTTAGAGAAGCAGGACAGGGCGAGGTCGCGTTTATCGCGAAAAAGCACAATGATTTTGGCAGCGGGCAGCGCCTTCTGAATGACATCCAAGTACAGCGAATTAGCGAGAAACTTATCGACGATCAGCGATACGTCGGATTTCGTCTCGAGATAAGAGTGGGTGGTCTTGGTGTAACGCTCTGCGATTCTGTCGAGTTGTTCGGCGGAGTAAGCTAGCCAAGCCTCAGCAGGTTCATTGCTTTGTCGTGATTCCGCCAAGAGGGCTTGCTCAAAGAAATCTCGCTCGCCGATTCCGCGAATGGCCGGATGACTAGTCAGGATTTGTTCTAGAAGAGTGGATCCGCAGCGAGGGGCGCCCACGATGAAGACATGATTCGGTGTCGGCGGTTTTGCGTGAGTCGTGGGTGTGCGATGACGGTGCTCTTTGAGTGTCATGCGTAATTGCTCGAGTCGCGTCAGTGTCTGGGCTTCATCGTAGCCATTGTGTCGACGAATCAAGCGATTGGCTTCTCTCCAGCTTGCGAAAGCATCGTCCGCTCGGCCCACGTCATCGAAAGCCTTGCCGCGCGCGAACAGCAACAAAGGGACGTTCGCGGGATTTTCGGGTAGCGGCGTCTGCGCGAGACGGGTGAACTCGGCATCATCAGGCTGGTATCGATGTAGATCCGCGAAATTGAACTCGGCCTCGGTGAGAGTGGGTTTCAACTTCAGAGCTTTAAGGTAGTGCTGTTTTGCCTCGGAAAACTGTCCGCAGTCGCGTTTTGCGTTACCCAGATTGTTATGTGCCTCGGCAAAACCGGACTTGATCGCGATCGCCTGTTCGAGGGCAACGATGGCTTTGTCACTGCGACCAGTCTGCAGTAATGCATGACCCAAGTTGTTCCAGATCTCGGCGTCTTGGGGGTCGCGTTGGATGGCGTTGGCATGATGCCGGCTAGCCTCCGCCCACCGTTGCTGACGTCCCGTCAGCACGCCGAGTGCATCGTGGATACGCGCACCCGTGTCATTGAGACGAAGGGCGGCTTGTAAGGCGCCGGTGGCGACATCCCACCGCCGTAATTCTGTCGCGACGATCCCGAGGGCTGCCTGCGCCTCGAATAGCTCGGGCGCGAAATGGACGGCGTCGGTGAGGACGGCGAATGCCGATTCGAAGTCGTGCGCGTCCGCGTGCAAGGCGGCACGGGCGCAAAGGGCGCTGGCGAGGTTATGGCGATAGTGTGGTTGCGGGTTCCGATCCATCGAGCGACGCCAGTAATCGATCGCCTCATCGAGTCGATCCTGCTGGTAGGCCACGAGTGCCCGGATGTGCCACCAATCCGAATCCTCGGTTACCCACCCGTTCTCGATCGCCTGAGTGAGTTGGGCAGCCGCAACATCGAGGCGACCTGCGACGAGCGCCGACTGTATCGCGGACAGCACTGCGGCAGATTCGGGCTTTATGGTCACCGTTTGGGTCACCTTAGGCGGAGTGATGACGCCGCTATCGGAAATAACGCATGGTTATGATGCGTCCCGATTATTTCATTCGCGTCGAAAAGCATCGAGGCGTAGTTTAGTCCCGGTACCGTAGTCGGCAATCCCGGAGGTGGCTGGCGTGTGGGGACGAAACGGGGGTTTCAGGGGGCGAACTAGTTTGCGGCGCGGCGCGGCGCTTGGCATCGCGCTGTCGTTGCTCACGGTGACACCAGCGAGTTTCGCTGCGGGCGCTCAAAGTCGAACTTTCGTGGTGAGCTTCCTCGCGCAGCAGTTCACCAATAACCCCGGGGACTGTCCCGGCGGCGTCAACCCGGAAGATGAGCGCGGCCAGATCGCTGTCGCACTTCGGACGATGGGGTATTCGAGCGGCGAAGTCCGTCGTCTCATGGTCGGCTGGGATCAGGGCGGCGACGGGGAGCGCAAAGTTAATGAAATCCTCGAGCGTCGGGCGCTCATCAATGGGGAGCCCGTTAACCCGATGACGCACCCCGAGGCTGTCCCTGACCCGCAACTGAAATTCGTCAATGCCAAGCAGTCGGTCGGGTTCGATCTGGACGGTAAGCAGTCAGCCGACGATTTCGTCGATCTGGTTACGGGTAAGCCGGGTATCGACAACCAGCTGTTCCGCGCGCTCGGTTGCAATCAGAACTTCAGAGGTACCTGGACGAGTCCCTCCGCGTACGGTGAATGGGTTTGGGTTCAGCTGCGAGATTCGCAGCCTGCTTGGCTGATGACCATCACCGATGTGCCAACTGGCAAACCCGGTGAGGTCATCGTTCGGATTCAGCGATCACTCGATCACTTGCGTTCGAACATGGATGGCTCGCCTCGCTGGCACGCGACCTACCGAGCCGACCCGGATCCTCGATCGATCAATGAATACCGGGGTTATTTGCGCGACGGGGAGCTCACGATATCGCGCCAACCGCGTTTCAGTGTTCTTTGGAATGGTCTCAGTGCACCGGTGCTGAACCTCAGCCAATTTCAGCTGCGCCTGAAGCAGGATGCGCGGGGCCAGTGGGATGGTCTGATCGGCGGATTCCAACCGTGGCGTGAGCTGTATTTCGCGTTTTCTCACAACGGCATCGTCGGTGATCGTCCAGGCTTGTGGCACGCGATGAAGAAAGCCGCGGACGCCGAGCCGGATCCAACCACAGGCCAGAATCTGGCGATTTCCGCAGCGTACCGATTTACCGCTATACCGGCATTCGTGACGGTTCCCGCGTCGCAGGTGAGAACCGCCATGCGAGAGAGACCGAAGTCATGAATAAGTCGTCCCGGCGTCTGATCAGCATCGCCGCCTCGCTTCTCGTCGTCGCCGTCGGTGCTTTTTTCCTGTGGCCGGATTCCACGCCGCGCTCGGCCAAAGTGTTTCAACCGCCCGAGGTGAAAGCGCCACGCTTGACGCCGGAGCAATATCGATTGGCTATCACCGATGTGTTCGGTGCGCATATTGATCTCGGCGGTCGTCTGGAGCCCGTCATGCGCGAAGGGGGATTGCTGGTGGTTGGCGCCTCCAGCGTGAGTGTGTCGCCGGCGGGCATGGAACAGTTCGATGCCATGGCCGAAGCCATTTCCGAGCAGGTCTTGTTGCGTGAGGAGAATCGTCGGGTCTTTTTGTCTTGTACGCCTGCCAAGCCTGATGCGCCGGATGATCGCTGCGCGAGCGAGTTTCTGACGCCCGTCGGTGAGCGTTTGTTCCGCCGGCCACTAACGGAAGTGGAGTTGCGCAGCTTCGTTGCCGCTGCGGCCGCTGCCACCAAAGCGTTGGGAGACTTCCACGCAGGACTCGCGATGAGTCTCTCGGCGATGCTGACATCGCCGCAGTTCCTGTTTCGGATCCCGGTCATCGAGGAGGATCCGGATCGTTCTGACGGGTATCGACTCGATGCGTACTCGCGCGCATCTCGGCTCAGTTTCTTTTTATGGAATACAGGACCCGATGCCGAGTTACTGCGTGCGGCTCGCGATGGCGAGCTCGACAGTGATCGAGGCTTCCGCCGCCAAGTCGACCGGATGATGGCGTCCCCACGTCTCGAAGAGGGCGTTCGCGCTTTTTTCTACGACATGCTGCGCTTTGACACCTTCGAAACCTTGAGCAAGGACCCGGCGCTGTTTCCGAAGTTCAGTCGACGCGAGATGGTCGATGCGCAAGAGCAGACGCTGCGCACCTTGGTGCATCTGTTGCTTGATCAGCAGGGCGACTACCGGGATGTCTTCACCACCAAAAAGACATTTCTGACTCCGTCGCTGGCTGCGATCTATCAGGTGCCTCTGGCTCACGATGGGCCCAATGGTGGCGTGGAGGGATGGGAGCCGTTTGAATTCTCTGCGGAGGATCCACGCGCGGGTATTTTGAGTCACGCGAGCTTTACGGCGTTGCACTCACCCCCGGGCAGAACATCTCCAACGGATCGAGGCAAAGCGTTACGCGAAGTGCTGATGTGTCAGAGCGTGCCCGCGCCGCCGCCCGATGTGCAATTCACGGTTGTGCAGAACGCGGCGGATCCAATCCACAAGACGGTTCGTCAAAGATTGATCGCCCATTCGACGGTGCCTTCCTGTGCCGGCTGTCATCGCATCATGGATCCAATGGGTCTAGCGCTCGAGAATTTCGATGGGGCCGGTGAGTTCCGCTTGGTAGAAAACGGCCAGCCGATCGACACTTCTGGCGATCTCGATGGCGTCGAGTTCTCGAACTCGCTAGAGCTCGCTCAAGTGGTGCGGGATAACCCGGCCATTCCGTCCTGTCTCGTCAAGCGTATGACGGCCTATGCATTCGGTCAGGATCTCACGCAGGACCAGCGAGTTTTTCTGAAGCAGATGCGCGTTCAATTCCGCGAAAGCGGTTTTAAAGTGCCCGACCTGATGCGGGCGATCGTGACGAGCCCCGAGTTTTTTCAGGCAGCACCCGCGCGAGCTGCCGTTCCCGTTGACACCATAACGGCCTCGGTGGGCCGGTGAGGTACCGAAAATGAGTACGACGCGTCGTGGCTTTTTGCGAGGCACTTTCGCAGGCTCAGCAGTCGCGGTTGGTTTGCCTTTTCTCGATTGTTTTTTGAACGAGTCAGGAACGGCTTTGGCGGGCACGGGTCAGGCGCTGCCGAGTGTTTTCGGCAACTGGTTTCAATACCTCGGTTTGAATCCCGGTCGATGGGTGCCCGATCAAACCGGTAGCAACTATCGCAACAAGGTCGAGCTTGCCATGTTCGATCCGTGGAAGGATCGAATCAACCTGATCAGTGGTGGCTACTACCACCTTGATGGGCGGCCCGTGGAGACGCACCGGACAGGTGTGCAAATCGCCACTCTCGGTGGCATTCCGAGTGGGCGCGAGAGTGGCGCGAGTCTCGATAGCGACATCGCCGATGTGATCGGCAAGCAAACGCGCTTTCAGACACTGGATGTGATCGGCACGGGCGGTCGCTTTGGGGTCAGCAAGCGTGCGGGTGCCGCTTATAAACCGGTAGAGGCTTCGCCTGCTGCGCTGTATCGGAGAATTTTCGGCGCGGACTTCCAGGATCCGAACGCCGCCGAATTTGTCCCTTCCACTAAGGCCTTGGCCAAGGCCAGCGTGCTCTCGCAGGTGGCGGATCAGCGTAGGGCGGTCTTGAAAGCGGTTGGCGCGAGTGATCGGGCCCGACTCGATGAGTACTTCACCTCGCTGCGACAACTCGAGAAGCAGATCGCGATGCAGCTCGAGCCACCCGAGCCGCTACCCGCCTGTAAGCCGCCGCCGAGTATCGGTGTCGAGGCTGAACCTGGCGGAGAAGTGACGGCCGTTGAACGCAACATTGATCTTTTCACCTCCTTGTTGATCCATGCGGTGACTTGTGGGCAAACGCGCGTCTTCAACGTGACGATGAACACGCAAGGTTGTCGCAAGGCCGGCTCGACGCAAACGTGGCACGGCTATACCCACGAGGAACCGATCGACGACGAGTTGGGTTATCAGCCCGAGACAACCTGGTTCATCATGTGGGCCAATCAATTGTTCGCCAATTTCTTGGGCAAACTTGAGGCGACGCCGGAGGGCGCAGGCTCCGTACTCGATCGCATGCTCGTGTTGTGGCAGACCGATCATGGTTATGCGCGTACGCATACGATGGATAACGTCACGACCATGACCGTCGGCAACGCCGGTGGTTTGTTCCGCACCGGACGACACATTGCGCTCGCGGGTGATCCTGTCACGCGCGTCGGTCTGACCGTGCAGCAGGGCTTCGGTGTTCGCACCAGCGCTTGGGGCAGTCAGTCCAATCGTGCGACCCGTCCGATTACCGATATGTTGAGCTGAGCGTAGGGGAGCAGGAGCAATGTCCCGAGAACGTCGAATCCGTTTACTGGCTCCGGTTGTTCTGATAGCCGCAATCGGTGGTGTTTTCGCGGCAACTCAAGCACAGGCGATTTCCTGGTGGCCGTGGGGCAAAACGTCGCAGGCCCAGTCGACGGCCGTTCTCTCGACGCCACCTGGCATCACACTGCAGGCGGTGGGTCGCGGTCAGGGTTGGGATCTTGGCAAGGAAACCGCATCGATGGTGTACCGCGATGAGGTCGCCTTTGCCGACGCCAAAGGAAAGACACTCTATTTCCGCGAAGCAGGCGCAAGTCCATGCAAACAAGATTGCGATTCGCGTTTCAAGGCTGTGCAGACAGCCAAGAATAGTCAGCCGATCGGCGATTGGACGATCGTGCGCGGTGAAGATGGCTCATCGCAATGGGCTTGGAAGGGGCGTGTTGCGTACACCTTTGCTGAAGACGCCGATCCTGGCTCCGTGTTCGGCAACAGTGCCGCGCGCTTCGGCGCCAAGCGTCGTGATGGCTTCGGCAATATGGTCGGTGGCGGTCGGCGCGGTAGCGGTGTGCGCGGGGCGGGTGGCGATAAGCCAAAGCTAGAGGGCTGGGAGACAGCGCTGGTTCAGCCCATGCGCGGCGGTGTGATCACGCCTCCTGGCTTGAAGGTCGCCGAAGTGTTGGATGCTGCTGCAATCACGCTCGTCGATCATCGCGGCATGACGGTCTATGTTCATGACGGGGACGAGGAGCCGCCGTTGCTCGAGGGTGATCTGGCGTCGGGTAAGCGACGCCTCCCCGTGCCGGCGCCAGCCGTCGCTGTCGCGATCGGGGACTTTTCGATCGTCTCCCGAGAAGACGGACGCTCACAGTGGGCGTGGAAGGGTCGCCCGCTCTACACCTATTCTGGTGATAACCGCACTGGCGATGCCTATGGCGTGGGTGGCGCTTGGAGTGTCGCTGCGATTTACCGTCACTTCATGCCTGCGGGGGTGCGTACCGAATTGACCGCTAGCCAAGGTCTCGTTCTGGCCACCCAGGCCGGCAAAACGCTCTACAAGCGCGATGGCCACATCTACCAATCTGGCGGCGGCCGCAGTCTGCATCGCGGTGCGCCGCAGCGCCCCGCGGTCGGGCGCGATCTTGGTGTCAATGCACGCTGCTTGCGCGACTGTGAAAAATGGACGCCATTCCTCGCGCCGGATGATGCGGTGGCGCGTGGTTACTGGGATGTCTACGTTCGCGCCGATGGCAAAAAGCAGTGGGCCTATCAAGGCTATGCGCTTTGGACGTTTGCCGATGATAAGCAGCCCGGCGATATGTTTGGACACGATAGTTACGACATGTTCTACGCGATGAATCCGCAAAGCAAAGTGGATGTCGGTACGCCGATGGATGGCGTGGCCACATTGGTCTGGGCGGTCGCGTTTCCGTGACGAACACAGTGCAACCAATGGATCGGGCTGACTTCGTCAAACGAGGTCGAGCAGTCTTTATCGGCTCTGTCGGTAATCTGGTCGAATGGTACGACTTCTACGCCTACGCGGCGTTCGCGTTGTACTTTGCGCACCAATTCTTTCCGGGTGATGACGTCGTGGTGCAGCAGCTCAATGCGGCTCTGCTGTTTGCCTTCGGATTTTTGGTAAGGCCACTCGGTAGCATCATTTTCGGGCACATCGCTGATCGTCGTGGACGGCGTACGGCTTTGACGCTTTCGGTCGCCTTGATGTGCTTCGGCTCGTTGCTCATTGCGATCACACCGACCTACGAATCGATCGGGATCGCCGCGCCGATCATGTTGTTTGTTGCGCGTCTGCTGCAGGGCTTGAGCTTGGGCGGCGAATACGGCGCGAGTGCCACTTATCTCAGTGAAGTGGCTCATCCGAATCATCGAGGATTTTTCTCGAGCTTTCAGTACGTCACACTGATTGGTGGCCAGCTTTGTGCGGTGATGGTGCTACTGCTTCTGCAGAAAGTGTTTTTGACCGAAGAGCAACTGATGGATTGGGGCTGGCGTATCCCCTTCGTCATCGGTGCATTGCTCGCGGTCGTGGCGGCTCTGATGCGCCGCAATCTGCACGAGACCGAATCTTTCGTTGCCGCCAAAAGCGTTGAGCGAAAGGAGAGTTCGCTGCGTGCCCTGATGCGCTATCCGCGCGAGTTGATGTTGGTGGTTGGATTGACGATGGGTGGAACGGCTGCGTTCTACACGTACACTACTTACATGCAAAAGTACTTGAAGCTCACAGTGCAGTTGACGAGCGAACAGACGACTTTGGTGACCGCCGGTTCGCTTTTGTTCGCGATGTGTCTGCAACCGATCTACGGCGCTTTGTCAGATGTCATCGGGCGCAAGTGGTTGTTGATCGGGTTCGGTGTGGCAGGAACCTTGTTCACGATTCCGTTATTGACAGCGCTGCAGAGTGCCTCCAGCGCACTCGAGGCATTCTTCCTGATTGCCTTGGCTTGGATCATCGTGTCTGGTTACACCTCCATCAACGCTGTGGTCAAAGCTGAATTGTTTCCGACCACGGTGAGAGCGACGGGGGTCGCACTGCCGTATGCATTGACCGTCTCGCTATTTGGCGGAACGGCTGAGCCGGTGGCTCTGTGGTTCAAATCCATCGGTCAAGAAGAGTGGTTCTACTACTACTTGACGATGTGTATTGCGACGTCACTTTTGGTATACGTGTTCATGCGGGACACACGACGAGAGTCGGCGATGAATCGCCACGAATAATCATCCGGGGAACAGGAGCGGAGGGAAACTATGAATAACTTAATCAAAACCGCCAGCGTCGCTGACACGGTCCGACACATTGTCGGCTCGCGACAGCGCGTCGGCATGGCCTGGGGCAGTGGTGCCATGGCGCTCGTCGCATCGATGGCGCTGACATCAGTGCCTGTTGTCGCGCAGGAGGCAGCCGTTGCCGATTTGCTAGATGAAGTCGTCGATGCCGGCACACGCATCGAGCGCGCCGGTGTGGAGGCGCCGACACCGTTGACGGTGATCGGTATCGAGGAATTGAAGGCAGCGCCGGTCTCGAATCTGGCCGAGTTCGTGAATACCTTGCCGTCGGTCGTTGGTAGCTCGACGCCGCAAAACTCCAACACGAGCATCAGTGCCGGTACGGCGGGCGTCAATGCGCTCAACCTTCGCGGCCTTGGCACGGTGCGTACGCTCGTGCTGGTCGACGGTCAGCGTTCGGTCGGATCGATCCTCACCGGCGTGGTCGACGTCAACAACATTCCGCAATCCTTGGTGCAGCGCGTTGAAGTCGTCACCGGCGGTGCCTCGGCAGCTTACGGATCCGACGCCGTCTCCGGTGTCGTCAACTTCATCCTCGACAAAGACTACACCGGCTTCAAGGGCGAGTTCGATGCCAATGAATCGGGCGAGGGCGATAACCAATCGACCCGTGGGTCATTGACCTTCGGCACGCCGTTCGCAGGCGATCGTGGTCACTTCATCGCCAACGTCGAAGCTGTCGACGACGACGGTGTGATGGGTGTGCCGCGCGACTGGAACCAGAACGGCTGGTACACCATTCCGAATCCCGCCTACACCGCAACCAATGGTCAGCCTGAGTACCTCGTCACGCCGAATGCGGCGCTGATGCAGGCATCCGCCGGCGGTTTGATCACGAACACCGTGCTGCGTGGTACGGCCTTCGGTGTAGGCGGTGCGCCCTATCAATTTAACTACGGTGCATTCAAGCCACCTACGAGTGCAACGGCTCCACAGACTGCAGGCCCTTGGATGGTGGGTGGTGGTTGGGCTGACAACCAGTTCAATAGCGCCCAATCTTTGAAGGCCGAAGAGGAACGCAACGGTGTCTTTGCACGAGTAAGCTTTGACTTGACCGATAACACGACAGCCTTTCTTCAAGCGTCGCGCAATAACACTAAAACGACCAACATCACGGGTTATCAGTTCAATCAAGCGAACGTGGTGATCCGCTCTGATAACGCCTTCATCCCTGCATCGGTCAAAGCGGCGCTGCAAGCGAACAATATTGCGAGCTTTACGATGGGTACGATGAACGCTGATCTACCGCTTCGCTTAGCAGCAAATGATCGTACGGTACAGCGCTTCGTTGTTGGCTTGGACGGCAAGGTCAACTTGTTTGGTTCAGATTGGCGGTGGAATGCGTACTATCAGCAAGGAGAGTCTGATTCCGTCGAAACGGCGCGGGACATCACTAACAACGCGCGCCTCGCGCTTGCGCAAGATGCGGTGTTCCGTCCGGGTACCACGCAGATCGTGTGCCGATCTACGCTTACCACTCCGGACAATGGATGCGTGCCTCTGAACCGTATGGGTATCGGCGTGGCTTCTAAAGAGGCGTTGGCCTATGTTCTTGGCAATCCGCAGCGTGAGCAGACTCTTGAGCAACGCGTGGCTGCCATCTCTATCAACGGCGAGCCGTTCTCGGTTGCCGCGGGTCCCGTCTCGCTCGCGACCGGTGTGGAGTGGCGCGAGGAAGAGGTCAGCGGCTTCGTCGACCCGATCTATCGCTCAGGTTGGTTCGTAGGTAACTATCTGCCGAACTTCGGCAAGTACGACGTCAAGGAAGCTTTCCTCGAAACGGTCGTGCCGCTCGCAGCTGGTAAGCCGATGGCGGAGGCGCTCGATTTGAACGCTGCCGTTCGTCGAACCGACTACAGCACCTCGGGCGCGGTGACAACTTGGAAGGTGGGTCTCACGTACTCGCCGAACGACGACGTGCGATTCCGCTTGACTCGTTCACGCGACATTCGTGCACCGAACCTCGGAGAGTTGTTCGCCGCAGGCACGTCGAACACCAACAACGTTTTGGATCCGTTTAACGGCAATGCGAATACGCAGTATCGCGGCGTCAATCGAGGTAACCCGAACCTGCTGCCGGAAGAGGCCGATCAGTGGGGCTTTGGTGTGGTATTGCAGCCGGGTGCGTTGCTCGGGTTCAACGCGTCGGTTGACTACTACGAGATCAATCTTGCGGGTGCGATCGGGTCGTTGCCTGCACAGGAGATCGTCGAGCGTTGCTTCGAGGGTAACCAGGTCTACTGCGCAGCGATTACGCGCGGCGTGGCAGCGGGCGGCACGAATATCATCACGGAAATCGCCATCTCGCCATTCAACTTGGCCGAGCGCATCAATCGGGGTGTTGATCTCGAGTTGAGCTATCAGATGGATGTTCCTGGTCTTGCTGGTAACGATGGCAACTTGCAGCTGCGCGGTCTCGTGACCCATTACCTGGAGAACTTCCAGGACGATGGCATCGTCACGCCGACCGACTCGGTGGGTAGCAACACGGGTGATGGTCCGCCGGACTACATGTACCGCCTCACGGCGCGCTATAAGTCAGGTCCTTACTCCATGACCGTGACCGGTCGCGGCATCAGCTCGGGTGTCTACAACACGGCTTGGGTTGAGTGCACCACGGGGTGCCCGGCATCGAACTCGTTCAACCGTACGATCAATGACAACAGCATCGATGGTCAGTTCGTCGTGGATGCCAACCTCACCTATACGCTCGAGCGTGCGAATGACTCGTCCTACGAGTTCTTCCTGAATATTCGCAATCTGCTCGACAAAGATCCGCCGATCGTGGCGCCGGGCCCCGCCGGTAGTGCTTATGGCACGCCGGCAACCAACCCGACGCTGTTCGATCAGCTGGGTCGTAACTTCCGGGTTGGAGTGCGGTTCAAGCTGTAAGCGTTTGGCCGCGTGCGGAGCGTCACGCTTCGCACGCGGTCTCTTTCTGGGGGTTGCATGTCGATTCGGGTAAAAATCGTTGGCCTCGCGCTCGCTGCCCTCTCGCTTTGGATGCCGGCGCTCGCCGCCGATGTGCCGAAGACGCTTCGCTACGAAGTCGAGGCGAATTGGCCGAAGCTTCCGCTGCCGAATAACTGGGTGATCGGCGAGATCGGTGGCTTATTCGTCGATGCCGACGGGCTGATCTGGATCGTCAATCGACCGCGAACTTTGAACATGCGCGAGTTGAGTGCGTCGCGCAATCCGCCCGCGTCGCGTTGCTGCGTTGCCGCGCCACCGGTGATCGCATTCGATCGTGCAGGCAATGTCGTTCACGCCTGGGGTGGTCCGGGCGAGGGCTATGATTGGCCGTCGGTCGAACATGGCGTCACTGTCGATCATCTTGGTCACGTCTGGATTGGTGGCAGCTCGACACGAGTGACCCCCGAAGGGCTCAAGCCTGATGGGATGGTTTTGAAATTCACGCGTGAGGGAAAGTTCCTCATGCAAATCGGCCGCGCGGGTGGCAAGCGTGATAGCCGTGATACCAGTCAGCTGTTCGGCGCCGCCGCTATCGCGGTGGATCCGAAAACCAACGAGGCCTATGTCGCCGACGGCTACGGCAATCACCGGGTCATCGTCTTTGAGGCGACCACTGGCGCCTACAAGCGCTTGTGGGGCGCCTACGGCAAACCGCCGACGGATGACGAGGTGCCGCGCTATTCGCCAAACAATCCGATCTCTCAGCAGTTTCGCAATGTGCATTGCATCGCCGTATCACGAGACTCTTTAGTCTACGTTTGTGATCGCGACAACAATCGCATGCAAGTATTCAAGACGGATGGCAGCTTTGTCGTCGAGCATCGCATCGGCACCGAGACTTTGCCGCCGGGTACCGTCGGAGACATCAGTTTCTGGCCGGATGCGTCACAGACTCTGATGGCAGTGACCGACATCGGTAACTTTCAGATCCGCATCCTACGGCGCAGCGATGGGACAGAGATTCATCGTTTTGGTGAGTACGGCCCTTGGGCCGGTCAACTTAAGCAAGTCCATCAAGCCGCCTTTGATTCCGAAGGCAACATCTACGCCGCAGAGTCTGCGGGCAAGCGCATCCAGAAATTTCGATTGGTGACGACAGACTGATGAGCGATTCTTTGTTGCAGCCTAGGCGCCTGTGTCATGCAGGTGTCGCTATTCTCATCGCGTTTTCTTGGATCTCGATGGCGAATGCATCAACGAGTTCCGCGGTAGAGCGGGGGCGTTATCTTGCGATCGCCGGTAACTGTGTTGCCTGTCATACCAAGCCCGGTGGTAAGCCGCATGCCGGTGGATTGAAGTTCGATACACCGTTCGGTGTGCTCTATTCCACTAACATCACACCGGATCGAGCGACAGGGATCGGCAGTTGGTCGCTAGCGCAGTTTTCTAAGGCGTTGCGCAGCGGAACTCGTCCGAATGGCGAGCATCTGTATCCCGTTTTTCCTTACACCGCCTACACCAAGTTGACGGATGCTGACGTCGCCGCTCTGTACGCCTATTTCAAAAGCCTGAAACCGGTGTCGCAGCGTCCACCGGCCAACGAGATGCGTTTTCCCTTCGGCGAGAGGGCTCTGCTCGGACCATGGAAGTCTTTGTTCTTCGAGGACGCGCGTTTCGTGCGTCAAGCGGATCGGAGCGCTGAGTGGAATCGCGGTGCTTATCTTGTCGAAGCACTGGGACATTGCAGTGCTTGCCACAGCCCTCGGAATGCGTTGGGTGCAGAGGATTCGAAACTTCTGATGACAGGAGGTGTTCACGCGCACACCGACGCGGATGGTCGGACGCGCCAATGGGCTGCGAGTAACTTGACCAATAGCCCAAGCGGATTGGCAGCGTGGACCGTCGATGATCTGAGCGGATATTTGCATCGCGGCATCAGCCCGCGAGCCGCTGTGTTCGGCCCTATGAATGAAGTGGTGGCGAGTCTGAGTCAGCTACCGTCTGCGGATGTACGTGCCATGGCGGTGTACTTGAAATCGTTACCGGCCAATCAACAGAAAGTGAAGTCCGATACGCTGGATGTCGACACGATGAGCGAGGGACGGATTCTCTACAACATCCACTGTGGCACCTGTCACCAACCCGAAGGAACCGGTGGAGCGGATACGGGCCCGCCTTCGGCAGGTAGCGCGGTCGTCAATGCGCCGAGCCACGAATCGCTGGTCAATATCATCCTTCGTGGACCGGATCGACCCAAAGTCGCACCCTCGGTCGAGTGGCAAAAGCGGCGTTGGAAGATGATGGAGGCCTTCGGCGACGAGCTGGGTGACGATGAGGTTGCAGCGATTGCGACCTACGTTCGCAACTCCTGGGGTCATACCGGAACCGCGGTGACCGAAGAGTCGGTTGCGCGTCAGCGATAATCGAACGGTAGTCAGATCATGCGGCTCAGATATATCGAGATGTTTCAGGCGATGTTGCAAGCGGAGTCCGTCACGGGCGCCGCTCGCCTGCTGAATATCTCGCAGCCCGCCGCGACTAAACTCTTGCAGCAAGCCGAGCGACAGCTTGTGTATCCGTTATTCATCCGCGTGATGGGACGGGTGCGTTTGACCCGCGAGGGTGAAGTGCTGCGCCCTAAGATTGAACGCATCGCCGACGAGCTGGCCGAACTGCAGCAGTTGGCGGTCAACTTGAAGCCGAGCGATGCGGAGATGCTGCGCGTGGTCAGCACGCCGACGCTGGCGAACACGCTCATTCCGAACGTCGTGACGCGGATGCGTAAAACGTTTCGCAAGGTTGAGATCAATCTCTTCACGCAGCACACGCGCGAGATGCTCAACTCCGTGCTTCTGCACGAGTGTGACGTCGGTCTGACTTTGCAGCAGATCGAGCATCCGCGTATTCGCTGTCAATTGATCTCCGAAGGGCAGGTCATGGTGATTGCGCCGATTGGCCATTGGAACGCCAGTGATTTGGCGCGCCCTTTGCCTCTGTCGAGCCTCGCCGGCGCCAAAGTCGTCGGCTTGACGCTGCAGGATGATCTCGGCCGCAAGATCAACACGCGAATTCGTGCGCTATCGCCGCCGGTGAAGGTCTCGACCTGGGTGCAGACCTATCAGGTGGCCCGCTCTCTCGTGGCGTCGGGGCAGGGAATCGCCATGGTCGATCCGTTCACCGCGGGTGCACCAACCGAAACGTCGATTCAAAGTCGCGTACTCGAGCCGCAGATTCCGGTTTCCCTTTATGCCGTACACCGGATCGACTCGCCTTTGACGACCTTGCAATCGGCTTTTCTCGAAAACGTTCGTGATGTTGCTGGACAAATCTTGTCGGCTGAGACCTAGGAGATGACCACCATGTTGAAGAGGCTCTTGAAACTCGCACTGTTGGCCGCTGCCGGCTTGGCGATCGTTTTGCCATCCACTGCGGTACAAGCGGCAGAGGCTGCGTCGTTCGACGTGATCATTCGCGATAGTCGGGTTCTCGATGGCACCGGCATGCCTTGGCGCAAGGCGGATATCGGTATCTCTGGTGATCGTATCGTCGCAGTGGGGCATATCCCGCAAGATGCCAAGGCCGCGCGGATCATCAACGCGACCGGCAAGTACGTGACGCCCGGTTTCATCGATGCGCACTCGCACTCGGTGCCCGGTCTGTCGATGGCGCCCTTGGCGGGTGCCGTGCCTATTTTGTACCAGGGCATCACTACCGTGCTCATCAATCCGGACGGTGGCGGACCGGCTGATCTTGCGCCGTTGCTCAGCGCGATCGAAAAGCACACACCTGGAGTCAACGTGATTCCGACCATCGGGCACAACGGAGTTCGCAGTGCCGTAATGGGCCGTGACGACCGTGCTCCGACGCCTGCCGAGCTGCAACGCATGAAAGATTTCGTGCGCAAGGCGATGGACGAGGGTGCCTTCGGATTTTCCAGCGGGCCCTTTTATATTCCGGGTAAGTATTCCAAGACCGACGAGTTGGTTGCGCTCGCCAAGGTGGCGGCTGCTTATCCCGGTGCGTTCCATACGAGTCATATCCGCGACGAGGCGAGTTACGATGTTGGTGTCGTCAACGCCACCAAAGAATTGATCGAGGTTTCTCGTCAGGCGAAGTTGCCCGGCATCGTGACGCACATCAAGACTTTGGGCCCGAGCGTCTGGGGCAAGTCCAAGGATGTCATCGAGGTCATCAATGCGGCTCGCGCGGAAGGTCTGGAGATCTGGGCGGACCAGTACGCCTACGCCGCATCCGGTTCGGGCTTGCAGCCGTCGTTGGTGCCGGGATGGGCGCAGGCGGGCGGTCAGGCCGAGATGGCCAAGCGCTTGAAGGATCCTGAGCAGCGTGCTCAGATCCGCAAGGAGATGATCAATAACATGGAGCGTCGCGGTGGCGCGAATGCGATGATGATTCGCAGCTTTCCGCCGGATCCGTCGTTACAGGGAAAGCGCCTCGACGAGATTGCTCGAATGAAGCTGCAAGACCCCGTCGACACGGCCATCGACATGCTTATTCAAGGTGGCGCACCGATCGTGTCGTTCAACATGAACGAGAAGGACGTCGAAGCCTTCATGAAGCAACCGTGGACCATGACCTGCACGGACGGCGGCTTGTCCGAGTTCGGTTCGGGCGAGGAGCATCCTCGGGCCTACGGCGCATTTCCGCGCAAGATCAGTCGCTATGTGTTCGAACGCAATGTGATCTCGCTTGAACAGGCGATCCACTCATCGACGGGTCTGACTGCAACGGTACTCGGTGTGCGCGACCGCGGTTTCCTGCGCGAAGGCGCCTATGCAGATGTTCTGGTTTTCGATGCCGCGAAGTTCCGTGACGTAGCAACCTACGAAGCACCGGATGCATACTCCGAGGGCGTCGATTATCTGCTCGTCAACGGCAAGTTGGCGATCGATGGCGGCAAAGTTACCTCCGATCGGCATGGACGAGTGCTGCGCCGAGGTCAGTAGGGCGGAGTTAAGTCGGAGAGAGTGGAATGTCAGGCAGAGGTCCCGAGTGGTCCGAACGAGTTCGTAACGAGCTCGGCAAGGCCGTGCTTGGCAAGACGGAGATCATCGAGCGATTGCAGATCGCGTTGCTGGTCGGTGGGCATGTCCTCCTCGAGGGCATGCCCGGTCTCGCCAAGACGCTCTTGGTCAAATCGCTAGGCAAGGTGCTCGAGCTCAAGTTCGAGCGTATCCAGTTCACACCTGATCTGTTGCCGAGCGATGTGGTCGGCACCATGGTGTACATGCCGAACACCGCCACGTTCAGTCCGCATCTCGGTCCTGTTTTTGCGAATCTGGTCTTGGCAGACGAAATCAACCGATCGCCTGCCAAGGTGCAAAGCGCCTTGTTGGAGGCGATGGGTGAGCGTCAAGTGACCATCGGCGGCAAGACTCACGCTTTACCCGAGCCCTTCTTCGTCATGGCGACGCAGAATCCGCTCGAGCAAGAGGGAACCTATCCATTACCGGAAGCACAGACCGATCGCTTCCTGTTCAAGCTCGTGCTCGGTTATCCCGGTGTCGATGAAGAGGTTGAAATGTTGCATCGCTGGGGCGGCGTCTCGAAGACGCCGGCTTTGGTAGCGGTATCTAGCGGTGCAGAGTTGTTGGAGCGACGCGGTGACATCGACTCTATTTATGTTGCGCCCGCGATCGAACGATACATCGTCGATCTCATTCAACGCAGTCGTGAGTTAGCCAGTGGCGACGTCGATTCGCGCGTACTCGATTATGGTTCGTCGCCGCGTGGTACGTTGGCTTTGTACCAGTCCGCGCGCGCGCTAGCGTGGCTGCGAGGTATGGATCATGTGGCACCGTCGATCGTGCAGGAGTTGCTGCCGGACGTATTACGCCATCGCATCGCGTTGACTTACGAGTCGCAGGCAGCCGGCTCGACGGTAGAAAAGGTCATTTCGGAGATCATCGACTCCGTCGCTGTTCCTTAAGCGGAACGCGCCTGTGAGCGGGTCCGTCAATCACTTGCTCGATGCGAAAACCCGAGAGGCACTGCAACGCCTCATCTGGCGCTTGCGAGGTCGTCGTGCCGTCTCCACGGCCACCGGTTCCGAGCGGTCGATCTTTCGGGGTCGAGGCATGGAATTTGATCAAGTGGTCAAGTACGCCTTCGGCGATGACATTCGCGATGTCGACTGGAACGTCACGGCCAAGCTCGGCGATCTGTACCGGAAGTGTTTCGTCGAAGAGCGCGAGGTGGTCGTATTCATCGTTTTCCATGATGATCCTGCTTTGCAGTTTGGCAGTGGACTGCGCAGCAAGCGCGAGGTGGCGATCGAACTCGTTTGTTACGCATTGCTGTTGGCAGCGACTAAACGAGAACGGGTAGGACTGCTGCACCGATCGGGTTCGACTGAGCATCGACTGCAACCCACTCGCGACCGGCGGCGCATTCTGGCGGAGGTGGTCAGACTGTTGGAGTCAGCATCGCCGCCGTTGCGTCAGCCGTGTGAGCGTTGTCGTCACCCAACCATCGTTACTGGAATCCCGCGCGGATCACTGGTGCTTTGGTTTGCCGAAATTCCTGAGGGCAGCCCGTCGCCGCAGTGGCGCGCGTGGAGCCGTCACTACGATCTGCGTGGTCTGCGTATCGAAGATGCTTGGGAGCGAGGTGCTCCGGCCGGCGTAAGTGCACCGATCTTCGATCCGATCGCCGACGAAATCGTGCGTGTGAAGCCCGATGCCGCAGTCCGTGCTGCACACGAGCAATGGCGAGCCGAGCGCGAGCGGCGCTGGATCAATTGGTGGCCTGATTCTCGACGGCGCAACGTCATGGATGTCGCCGCCGATCCACTCAATCAGTTCATCAAGATGCTCAAGGCAGGTGAGAAGCACCGATGAGTGCGTATCTCGATCTGCAGTTCGCGCCCGCGTTGCTCGGCTTGTTGTTGATCCCGATCGCAATGGCTCTGCGCTATCGCTTCGGTCGCTTGCGAGTGGGTGTGGTTCCCTATGCCGCTGCATGGCGTTCGCATGCCGATCGGTGGGCTACAGCGCGAGTCGTCGCGTGGTGGTACCTGTCGTTAATCTTGCTCATCTTTGCGGCTGCAGAGCCGGTGCGAGTGGCGGAGTCGACGGTCAGTCGGTCTCTCGGTGCCGACGTCGTGATCGCCATCGATGTGTCTACCTCGATGTTGGCTGAGGATCTAGCGCCGTCGTCGACGCCGAAAGATCGCTTGGCCGTGTTGAAGCCTGCGCTGGTCGAGTTCATCAAAGATGACTCGATCGGACGAGTAGGGCTTGTCCTTTTCGCGGGACGTGCATACACCTTGGTGCCCTTATCGGCGGATCGATCTTGGTTACGACAGCAGATCGAAACGCTCGAAATCGGCGACATCGAAGATGGTACGGCGATCGGTGATGGGCTGGGTCTGGCGATCACCCAGTTCAATATTGGTGAGCCGGCGGATCGGTCTCGCATGATCGTCTTGCTGACCGATGGATCGAACACCAGTGGTGTCATGACGCCACCGCAGGCTGCCGCCATCGCCAAAAAGTTTTCCATCCCGATCTACTCGGTGGCCATGGGCAGAGATGGCTTAGCGCCATATCCCATACTCGATTCTAGTGGGCGTCGGGTCGGCTCACGCCAGCAACCCTCGTCGGTCGATCGCGATACCCTGACGACGATTGCTCGGGAGACGGGGGGCGTCCATCAGGATGCATCAGACGGCGCGCAACTGACGGCGGCACTGGCGGCGATTGCCTCGCGACTCATCGTTGTTCAGAAATCGGAGAAGACGGTTACCCAAGATGATCTTGCGACGTGGTTCCTGTTGGCCGCGCTCATAACGCTGACGGTTTTGCTGCTGCTGTTTCGCAACAGTGGGTGGCGCCAGAGCGGTGGGATATCGCAGGAGGCATCGAGAATACTCGACGGGATCGTCGCAGGCGGGCAATTCAAGATTCAGTCGGCAGCGGGTTGGCTACAGCGATTACCTTTGCTACTGATTGCGTCGGTCGTGGGCGTGTTGATCGCTCTGGTGCTTTCCGAAAAGAGCGATTCGTCACCTTCGTCATCGCAGCAGCAGGTCCTGTTTGCGTTGGATGCTTCACGCAGCATGGATATCGTCGATGAATCGGGAGTGTCTCGAATGGATCGCGCGCGGCGCTTGGCGTCGCGCGCACTCGGCGAGTTGGAGGCAAACGTAGCGGCTGGCGTACTCGTGTTCGCCGGCTCTGCGCATGTGGTCTCACCGATGACATCGGAGCGCACCCTTGCCGCACGGGCGCTGGCGTCCTTCGGTTCGACTCACATCCCTCAGCAAGGCAGCAGCTATCTCGAGTTGCTCAACACCGCGATTAGCGCATTTGATGTTTCGGCGTCCGATAAGGTGTTGGTGCTGCTCTCGGACGGCGAGGCCAATCCAGAAGCATGGGCGGCGGATGTCAGTCGCTTGAAGGCGATGGGAATACGGGTGATCGCAGTGGGCTTCGGGCAACAGAAGACTGCGCCTATTCCGGATGTCGAGGGAGGGTGGCTTCGCGATTCGCGCGGCATCTTTGTCTATGCGAAGCCGCAACCGGAGAATCTGCGTCGTTTGGCAGCGGCGACCGGTGGCGTGATGTTGATGTCACACGAAAACCCGGTGTTGCTGCGAGAGCTTCTACAAAGTTTGTCTGCTTCGAGCAGTGCGGCAGCTCAAAGCGGATCGCGTGAGTGGGTGATGCGTGAGGCACGGCGCATCCTGTCGGGCATTGTGCTCGTCTTGTTACTGATGGCAGCTTGGCGCGAGGTTCCGGCGAGAGCGAGGCTAGCAGCCTTTGATGCGGGCTCGAGCCGAGTGGCGACGACGAGCAGTGTTGTCGTCTTCGCCGTGGTCATGCTCGCTGGCTTGTTGTCCCTGCGGGTCGAGGCACAGTTCCCACGTCCGCTGCAGACGATCCAATCGGCCGAAGAACGCGATGCGCTCAATGAGGTCAACGCGGTCGTACGCGAAATCTTGTCGCGTTCAACAGTGAGTGCAGCGGATTATCGAAGTCTGGCGCGTGCTGCAGCCAATTACGGTGCGATTCATCGATTGCACGCGCATCCGATTTCCGAGGGTGTGCTGCGGGATGGTTTGACTGCCGTGCAGCTTGGAAGACAAACAGACCCGACGGCATCGGACTGGGATGCTCTCGAGCGACAACTGAGACGCCTGCTTGAGCCGTCGCCACCGATCGTGGCCGATGATGGTGAGCTCGATCCAGCCAACGAGCCGCTCGAAGGCAAACTCGCCATGGGTTCCTCTGGCGTGACAGAGCCGCAGCCGACTGAGAGTCCGCCGGGATCTGATACCTCCGATGCCGATGACGTGCAGAGTCCAGGTGGCGGAGCGGCGGATGAGTTCGGCGCTGCGGATTGGCGCGATGCGAGTGTCGCCGTGCCCTTGTATTTGCTGCGGGAAGTCGAGAGGGGCGACTCCTATGCAGAGTTGTTTCGTCGTATGCAGGGCCGTAGCGGTGGTCGAGAGCTTGTGATCCCGCGGCCCATTCAGGCTTGGTGATATGACCTTGCGTACGATTTTCGCCGGGATACTAATCGCGATCACGCCGGTGGCGATCGCTGCGCCTCCGGTAGAAGGGTCGTATGTCTTGCCTGATCGCCCTGTGTGGGCAGGTGAAGTGTTCGAGTTGGGTTTGCAGTGGCGTGTCGATCGTGAATCGTTTCGGGCTTTGAGTGGCGAGTTGGTGTGGGGCGTTGAGCCGTTGGCAACAGAGGCGTGGGACAAGCCGGTACTGACCGATCTTCGCTCGCCAGCGACCAGCATCATCACTTTCAAGCGCGCAGCCATGGCGTCGCAGTCCGGTCGGGTCGATTTGCCGCCGGCGAGTTTGGGGTTTTTGATGCAGACCGGGAGTGTGTCCAACGGGGACTACACTCGTGCAATCCTCGAGCCGATCCAAGCTCGAAGTCAGTCAGCGACTTTAGTCGTGCGTCCGTTGCCTGCGGCACCATCGGGCTTTCGCGGCGCCGTCGGTCAATTTCAGCTCACCGCCAGCCTCGATCGCGCTCAGGTTGAAACCGGTGAATTGGTGACGTGGACGCTCTCGCTCAGTGGGCGTGGCAACTGGCCGATGTTGGCAGCGTTACCGACGCGAGCTCTGCCCTCAGGATTGCAGCTGCGCGATACGGAGCGTGAGGATGTGAAGGTCAACGGTGAGTTTGAGCGCACGCGCCGTGAATCTTTGAGCTTTGTCGTTGCCGAGCCCGGAACCTATCGTTTGCCCTCGGTCGAGTTGCCGGTCTTCGACCCGATCTCGGGGCGGTACGTGACGGTCGAATCGCCGGAGATCACACTCGTGGCGAGCGGTGTCTCGGCCAATGCCATGGAGTTCACCGATGAACTGCTCGATGACAACATCGATGTGATCAAGCCGCTGAGCGGCAGTCTGCGAGCAATCGCTCCGCTATCAGCTGATCGATTCGAGCGATGGCCAATCCTCGGCGCACTCGGGGTTGCGTTGTTGTGGGTGAGTCTCGCGTGTCTGCGCGCCTGGCTACTGGATCCCGAGCGCCGAGTGCGAGCCGCTCATCGGCGTCTTCGTCATCTCATTCCGCGCTTGACGCGTATCGATGCGGGGATACCACTGTCGGCTGCGTCAGTACTGGAGCTACGCCGGTGGCAGCTTGCGGTAGCCGAGCGTTGGCGCGTATCGGGATGTGCTCCGACCGCCGTCGACCTCTTGGGTCGTGACCCGTGGTATGCGCTCTGGGTGGAGAGCGATGCAGCGCTTTATGGGCCAGCCGCTCGTCTGCCACCCGATTGGACGACTCGCGCGTCTCACGCCGTGGCGAGTTTGACGGCACCACCGCCATTTGAATTGCGGAGTGTGTTGCGGGGGGAGTGCTGGTGGCCTCGGTTCTTACTCCTGCTCATGGCGATCGTCAGCTGTGGATTGCTGCCGAGCCAGCTGTTGCAGGCGAAGACGGCGATAGAGCGCGGTATCGAGCAAGTCCAGCAAGAACCTTTGGATGTGATCGCGCGCTACAACTTGGCGATCGCTCTGGAGGCCGACGGTCGATTATCCGAGGCGGCCGTTCATAGCGGCATCGCCTGGTTGCAGGAGCCACGTTTCGAGCAAGGTGCAGAGTTATGGATACGGCTTCGCTCTCAAGCCGGTCTGTTATCCGCATCAGACGGTGGACTGCCCGAATCGGCTGGTGCGGTCGGTCGAGTGAGGTCAGCTTTACCGCCGGGCGTATGGCAGCGGCTGTTTCTGCTGGTATTGTTCTCGGTCGTGTCGCTGGCCGCGCTCCTACTCGCCTGCGCGTATTGGCAACGCCTGCGCCCGGCATTGCGTGCAACCACCTTCGGTCTGGTTATTGCGCTGGCGGGCGGCGTTGTGACGTTCCTGGTGACATCGAGTTATGCGGGGTCGCTCGATCCTGCAGCCGTAGTCGTCCATCAACAGTGCACCTTGCGTGAAATTCCGGTGGAAAATCGTCTCGACGAGGGCAACTGGGTATTGCCTGGCGCGGTTGGCATCGTCGAGCGACGCTTCCTAGGCTGGGTTCGCCTGCAGCTGTCGGATGGTCGTCGCGGATGGTTGCGGGAGGAGGCGATTATTGCTCTATGGGGGCAGGAATAACCTCAGGCTATGGGTCGATGGGTTTTTCGATTGGAGCCACCGCGCCGCGCCGGAAATAATTCGGACAGCGAGATTTAACCAAGTAAGAGGAATGGCGCATGAGCGTCCCGATGACGAAACTGGCAAGCAGCCCCGCCAAAGATCACTGGGGCCCGCCGTACCTGCTGTACCTCGGTAACGCCAAGGACAGACTCAGCATTAAGACCGCCCGCGGTTTGGCGTTTTGGCGACCGGAATGGTGTGTTGCGCAATATGCGGGGCCGAACTGCGCGGAGAAACTCGATTTACCCATGATGGACTTCAACGCTGCCAAGGCGGCGGGCGTCGACACGATGGTGCTCGGTGTCGCCAATGCGGGCGGCGTGATGGGGGATGACATTCGGTCCGATGTTGTCGCGGCGCTGCGCGCGGGTTTGAATGTCGCCTCGGGTTTACATCAAAGATTATCGTCGGATGCGCAGATTGAATCGGTCGCACGCGAGTGCGGCCGTGTACTGTTCGATGCGCGTTTCTTCCCGCATTCCATTCCGGTCGGTAACGGAAAGCCTCGCGCCGGTCTGCGTATGCTGACAGTCGGTACCGATTGTTCGGTCGGCAAGATGTATACGACGCTTGCGATGGAGCGCGAGATGCGCCATCGCGGAATCAAAGCGGATTTTCGCGCGACGGGGCAGACGGGCATCTTGATCGCGGGATCCGGTGTGCCGATCGATGCGTTGGTGGCCGACTTCATTTCTGGCGGTGCCGAGTGGGTATCGCCGGCACGCGAGGATGGTGGTTGGGATCTCATCGAAGGGCAGGGCTCGCTGTTCCACCCGTCCTTCGCCGGCGTTTCGCTCGGTCTACTGCATGGCTCTCAGCCCGATGTGATCGTGATGTGTCACGAAGCGGGACGTCAGCAGATGCGCGGCTTGCCACATTACTCCCTACCTTCACTGAAAGATTGTATCGAGGCGAATCTGACGGCAGCTCGACTCACCAATGCCAAGGTCTCGATCGCCGGGGTGGCGTTGAATACGTCGTTGATGCCAGTCGAGGCCGGTATCGAGTTATGTGATCAGATTGAGCGAGAGCTCGGTTTGCCGTGTCAGGATCCTGTCACGATGGGGACCTCGAAAATCGTCGACCGGATGTTGGAATGCGTCGCCAAGTAAGCGTCGGCATCGAATCTTGGCCGCTGGAGCGGCCGTTTCGTATTTCGCGCGGTGTCAAAACCGCAGCGGACGTCGTGGTCGTCGAGCTCAACGACGGCAATCACGTCGGACGCGGGGAATGTGTTCCGTACCCGCGCTACGGTGAGAGCGTGGATTCGGTCTCCGCCCAGATTCGCTCGATCGTCTCATCGCTCGAACAGGGTGCAAGTCGTGCCGATTGTCGCCAGCTGCTTCCCTCCGGTGCGGCATTGAATGCCATCGACTGCGCGCTGTGGGATCTTGAGGCTCGCGCGTCGGGTCATGCGGTCGATCAGCTGTTGGGCTTGGCGCGCCCAACTAGTTTGACGACCGCTTTGACGGTTGGACTCGATACGCCCGAGCAGATGGGATTGGTTGCGGCGCAGATGAGCTCGGCACCGGTGATCAAAGTGAAGGTCGATGGTCATTCGCCTGATCGGCAATTGCAGGCAGTGCATGATGCCGCCCCAAACGCAAAGCTCATCGTCGATGCGAACGAAGCTTGGAACATCGAGATACTCACCGAGTTGAACTCGTTCCTCAAAAAAATCGGTGCCGTGCTGATCGAGCAGCCGCTGCCCGTCGGAAAAGACGATGCACTCGAAGGCTTTCGATCCGAGGTGCCGCTCTGTGCTGACGAGGCCTGCCATACCGTCGATGATCTGCCGGGTTTGTTGAGTCGCTATCAGGCAGTGAATATCAAGCTCGATAAGACCGGCGGTTTGACGGGTGCAGTCGCGCTCTTGGCCGCGGCTCGTCGTAGCAATATGGTTGTCATGACCGGTTGCATGGTGTGTACGTCGCTCGCCATCGCACCCGCATGGCTGGTGGCTGCTGCTTCTGATTTCATCGATCTCGATGGGCCCTTGATGCTGCGTGCCGACCGCGAGGGAGGAGTGCGTGGCGATGCCGGGCAGTTATCCGCCCCAGACCGTAGACTATGGGGTGGCTAACAAAAACGGGGGTGGGGCGTGACGATCACTTTGGATATGGTGCAAACGCTGGCAGCGGGCGCACTCGCATTGTTTGTCGGTTTCCAGTTGGTCGATCGGGTGCCATTTCTGCGCCGTTACAACATTCCGGCGCCTGTCGTCGGTGGCTTGATCGTCGCGATTCTCGTATTGGTGTTGCGTCAGCAGAATGTCGCGACGATCACTTTCGATACGACGCTGCAGACGCCGTTGATGAACGCGTTCTTCACGGCTATCGGCTTTAGTGCCAGCTTGAGTTTGCTGCGCGCGGGGAGCGGGCAGGCATTGGTATTTCTCGTCTTGGCGGCTTTCCTCGCCGTAGTGCAAAGCCTGATCGGCATTTTCTCCGCTGTGCTGTTCGATCAGTCGCCGCTACTCGGTGTGTTGATCGGCCCAGCGGCTTTGGCGGGAGGACCTGCGACGGCGCTGGCATTCGCGCCGCAATTTGCCGCGGCCGGTGTGCCATCGGCTGAAACGGTGGCGATTGCTGCGGCGATGTCGGGGATCGTGCTTGGCGGTCTTGTCGGCGGTCCGATCGCGACGCGATTGTTGGAGCGAAATGCGCTGCGTGCCGGGTCGGCCGTGGGTGTGGAGCAGCCCGGTAAGCAACCCAACGTGGCCCCTGAATCGGCGACCACTTCGCCCGAGGACGAGGAGGGTAGCGCGCGTCAATCTTTGAAGGCGCTGACGGTCATCTTGGTTGCCATGGGTATCGGCTCTTGGCTCAGCGGTGTAATGAAAGATGCCGGTCTGACATTGCCGGGCTACGTCGGTGCCATGATCGTTGGTGCGATGATCCGAAACGTGGACGACTTCTCCGGTCGCATCGGTATTCCCCATGACATCACCGATCGAATCGGTACCGTGTCGCTCACGCTCTTCTTGGCGGTCGCCTTGATGAACGTCAAGTTGTGGGAGTTGACGGCGGTAGCCTGGCCGTTACTCGTCAACTTGGCTCTGCAGGTCGTCGTGATTGCCTTGTTTTGCTGGGCGGTGGTGTTTCGGGCCATGGGTCGCGATTACGATGCCGCCGTCATGAGCGGTGGATTCACCGGATTCATGCTGGGTACCACTGCCAACGCGATGGCCGTGATGCGCACCATCGTCGAGAAATTCGGGCCGGCACCGAGGGCCTTTTTGATTGCGCCCATCGTCGGCGCGTTTTTCATCGACTTCACGAATGCCATCGTGATCACGACCTTCCTGAATCTGCTGGGATAACAACATGAAGCGGCACTTTTGGCCCGAAAGTCTGGTGGGACGTGAGGGATCGCGATACGAAATCGTGACCCCGGCGTTGATTCTCGATCTCGATGCCGCAGAGAAGAACTTCAAACTCCTGTTAGATACGTTGCAAGTTCGCGATTTGGGTCTGCGCGTCAACGTCAAAACTCACAAGTGTCTGTCACTCGCTCAGTGGCAGATGAAGTTGGGGGCGACGGGTGTCTGTTGCGCGACGCTGGGCGAGGCTGCCGTCATGATCGATGGCGGTGTAAAGCGGGTGCTGATTGCGACGCCGATGACGACGCCGCAAAAGATCGCTGAGGTCGTTCGACTGGCGAGCAGGTCCGAGTTGCTGTTGGCGGTTGACCACCCTGATAACGTGGCGGCGTTATCCAAAGCCGCCGCGGCGGCGGGTGTCACGATCGGCATCCTGGTCGATGTGGATCCCGGCAGCAAGCGAACGGGCGTCGCTTCGGACGATGCCGCCGTCGCACTGGTGCAGCAGGTGTCTGAATCGGCGGGGCTGCGTTATTGCGGCTTGCAATGCTATGCCGGGTTCATTCAACACATCGAGAATCTCATCGAGCGTCGTGAGAAGAACGCGCAGGTAACCAATCGATTACAGGGGCTGGTCGAGCGATTGCGTGCAATGAATCTGGCGCCACAAATCGTCTCAGGTGGTGGTACCGGTACCTTCGATTTCGACGCGATGGCGGCGGTGTTTACCGAGAGTCAGGCCGGATCGTTCATGTTCATGGACGTGCAGTACGAAGACGTCTGGACCAAAGACGGCTTGAATCCGCCGTTTGAGCCTGCGATGTACGTGCAAACAGCCGTGCACAGCGCTTCACACGAGGGTGTGGTGACGACGGATGCGGGCAGCAAGCGTTTCGCAACCGACGGCGGTCGCGTCATCGTGCAGACGCCGATGCCGGTGCCGGTGGAGTACAAATTCCATGGCGACGAGCACGGCAAGATTTTTTTCGCCGACGGCAGGACGCATCTTGCGGTCGGTGATCGAGTTGAGTGTCGATTGCCCCATTGTGATCCGACCATCAATCTCTACGATCGGATCCACTGTGTGCGTGGTGACATGCTCGTTGCGGTATGGCCGATCGACGCGCGCGGAATTTGATCACGCTCTATTGAGCTCAGCTGCGCAAATTCGCTAGATGATGGTCGACCAGCGCTGAAATCGCGGTATCCATCGTATGCAGATCCTTCTCGCTGCTCGCCACCAACGCGCAGACTGCATCGACGTTCTTTCGATCGATGCCCCCGTTACTTTGTAGGGCCTCGTGCAGCAAGTGCAGCACGCCGCGAACCCGCAGGGCGCAGTGGTGCAGTGTCATCAACCGCTCCTCTACCTCGGGCTCTGAGCTGGTGGGTGCCGTACGCTGGCCTTTGACCAAAAAGTCGTCCGAGTATTCGTTGGGGTTCAAGTTAACCGGTTTTTTTCATCTGTCATTCCTGACGATCAGTTCGCCAAAGATTAGTCCCAACGGCTTGCCTAGATCATTCCGCGCGAGGTAGAAACCATTCCTTGCCGCACTTTGGTGCATCAAAATGCATCCATTATGGAATGATTCATTTTAACCACCATTTCTGGGTTGCCTTCGCATCGCTGCTGTTGCTGACGGGTAGCGGACCCTCGCTAGCCGGTCCGATGCCGCAGGCGGTCGATGTGGCCACTGCTGGGCACCGCATTAGCCTCAACGAGTCGATGGTTTGGTGCCGAGCCGACCCAGTGGCAACGCCCTCCACCGTGCTCGGCGGGAGATGTCGCTGGCAATCGATGTCCCCGCGCGACGTGCTCGGCGGTGCGTGGGATGACGTGATCTGGATGCGGCTTGCGTTGGTCAACTCCTCGACGACGTCGGTCGAGCGATGGATCAAACTCGGTCATTCGCGCACGGCTGAAAGATCGTTATTCGTTCGTGAGGGAGAGCAGTGGCAACGCCAGGACGCTGGCATGTCGACACCGCTCGATCGTCGTGTCGACGGCCCCGCGGCGGTGCGCGGTTATCTGTCCGTGCAAGTTCCCGCAGGGCAGCGAGTCGATGTCTTGTTGCGGGTGCGTAGTGGTGCGTGGGTCGATTTACGCGCCAACTTATTGATCCCGAAAAATGCTGCGGCAGAGGTCGAACGGCGCGAATTGCTCGTCATCCTCGCAGCCGGTGGCTTATTGCTGAGTCTTATTTTCGGCTTGCTGCTTTTCGTCCGAACGCGCCGCGTCGCCTATCTGTGTTTTGCGGTGGCCCTGTCCGGCGAGACGATCGTCGAACTGCATCGATCGGGTATGTTGCAACAACGTTTTTGGCCAAGTCATCTCGCGGTGCCCGACTACGTGATGTCGATCGGCGGGCTTCTGGCGCTCGTTGGATGGATGAGTTTTCTGTTCTTTTTCTTTCCGGCGCTGCAACGCCACCGTCGTTCGCTGATCGTCGGCGCCATCTTGATCGGCTCGTCCGTGATGGCTTTGCTGTGGTCTATCTTCATCGACTATCCGAGTGGTTTGCGTTGGTGGGGATACCTATTCGTTCCCGCTCATCTTTATGGCGTCTACTTATGCGGGATGGGACTTGGCGACGTCGATCGTTTCCGGAAGCTTTCGCTCTGGTTGCTGATGGCTATTTTCCTATTCGCGGTTTTGCGAGTTTTATTTGCGCAAGTCGTTGATGCATCCAACTCGATCGCCCTCGGTTTGACGCCGTTCATATTGATGTTAAGCATGCCGCTCGTGCTGTTCGTGTTGCTCGAGAGTGCTTTCGAGTTGCAGATGCAACTCTCTCGTGCAGAAGCGCGTAGCGCAGGCCAAGTGCAGTTTCTTGCGCAGATGAGCCATGAGCTTCGTACACCGCTCGATACCGTGCTCGGTAATGCGCAGTTGCTGCTGCGGGGTGGGGCCAAGATGTCGGAGACGGTCGTTCGCGATGGTTTGAGTAGCATCATCGAAAGCGCTCGGCATTTGCTCGGGATGATCGATGAAATTCTCGGCTATGCCCGGGGTCTATCGGGAGCGCTCCCATTGCGTCCGGAGCCCGTTTTGCTCGGTGATTTCATCCATGCCGTCGACTCGACTGGTCGGATTTTGAGTTCTAGAAATCGTAATCGCTTCGTGCTTCGGCGCCGCACCGGCAGTATGGATATCACTCAACTGGTGTTGATGATCGATGCGAGTCGATTGCGGCAGGTGCTCGATAATCTTCTCGTGAATGCTTCACGCCATACCCGTGAGGGCTTGATCACGTTGGAGTATGGTGTCGCCGATCTGGGCGACGCCCGCGTTCAGCTGAGTTTTTCCGTGACCGACACGGGCGAGGGAATCGCGCCCGAGGATCACCAGCGGATCTTTCTGCCCTTCGAGCGAGCCGGTCGAAACGCCCACACCAGCGGTAAGGGCACCGGCATGGGGCTACCGACCGCCCGACAACTCGTCAACGTGATGGGTGGTGATATATCGGTACAGAGCCAACTGGGTGAGGGTGCCTCTTTCACTTTCGATATCGTGGTGCCTGTTGGTGCAATCGACGACACGGTTCGTCTCGTCGAAACCGATCGCGAGCCGATTGAGGCGACGGGCTATTTGGGGGGACGTCGCACCGTTTTGTTAGTCGACGATGAACAAGTGACGCGGCGCCTATTGGCAGCGCTGCTGATACGGCTCGGCTTCCGTGTGATCGAGGCAGATAGCGGTCGGGGAGCCGCCGAGTTGATGCGCAGTTCGCCGCAGATCGATTTGATCATCACGGATCAGTTCATGGCCGATGGTGACGGTTGGGATGTGCTCGAGACAGCGCAACAGACCCATCCCGATGTTGCTACCGTGCTGCTGTCGGCGGCGCCACCGAGTCCGCCGGACGGGTGGCCACTGAATCGCGGCTTTTCATTGAGTTTGCTCAAACCAGTCGATCATGATGTGTTATTGCGGCGAATCGGTGAGTTGCTGGACTTAAAGTGGGTCCGGGAAAAAGCGGCACCGGAAGCGGCCTCTGCTGCGCTCGTTCGTCCCCCTGTGCCCGAGTTACAAACACTGTCGCGGATGGTCGATCTCGGTGAGGTCACGGCGATCCGCGAGTGGTCGACGCAGTTGCGCCGCGATTATCCGCAGTGTGCGGGTTTTGCCGACGAAGTGGAGAAGGCGATTACCATGCTCGATTTCAAGGCACTTGAATCTATGCTCGGACGCGCCAGCTCATGATGACGTCGGGCGTCGTCTCTTCGCGGGTCGACGTGTTGTTGGTCGATGATTCGGCGACGGATTTGCGCCTGTTGATGGAGCTCATGCCGTTGAAGGATCTGCGCTTCAGCGTAGCCTTGGATGGTGAACGCGGATACCAGCAGGCTGTCGCGCTGGAGCCGAGCTTGGTATTACTCGATGTCAAACTGCCTGACATAGACGGCTTCACGGTGTCGCGTCGTCTCAAAGCCAATCCGAAGACGGCGACAATCCCCGTCATTTTTCTCTCTGCGTCCACGGATCTCTCGCATCGATTGCAAGGTTTTGCGGCCGGTGGAGTGGACTACATTTCCAAGCCGTTCGAGCCGGAGGAGGTGTTGGCGCGCGTGGGTGTGCACTTGCAGCTGGCGGCGAGACGCGCCATCGATACACACGAGGTGTCAACGGACCCATCCGCGCCCGAACTGCTGAGCGGCTCTCTCGATGTCGTGTTGGTGAACGGCGCACAAAAAATTCTTTTCGATCGTTTGTCCGATCCGCCGTCTCTAGACGAGTTGACACGACTAATGGGTAGCAATCGCCGTCGTCTCAATGAGGCCTTTCAATCGCTTTGTGGGCAGCCCGTGTTCTCCTGGTTACGAGAGGAGAGGCTGCGTCGCGCTTATGCGATTGTGGTGAACACCGACACCTCGGTCACCGTCATTGGCGATATGCTCGGCTATTCTTCAGCGGCCAACTTCACCAAAGCTTTTCGCGATCGGTTTGGTTATTCACCAAGGGAGTTGCGAGCCGGCATCCGCGGAGGGGCCATTCCGTTATAGTCACCCGCATGAAAGCCCCCACGGTGCCCACGGGTCGACGTTTATTTCTCGCGCCGCTTTGGTTAGCGGCCGCAGCGGTCTTGATCACCAGCGTCGTGCTCTTTTTCGTGGTGCGTTTCAGTATCAGCGCGCTCGGTGAAACCACGAGCGTGATCGTTTTGCGTCACGCCGAAAAGGCGCTCTCCGTAGACGAAGATCCGGTTCTCAGTGAGGCCGGGCAGCAGCGTGCGTTGCGACTGGCGACGATGTTGGGTTCGCAGAAGATCGATGCGATATACGTGAGTGATACGCGTCGCTCCCAGTTGACGGCGGCCCCGTTGGCCGCGCGCCTTGGGGTTCCCGTCACCATTCGCAGTGGCAAGGATATTGATGGTCTGCTTGCCGATATCGGCGAGCGGCATGTGGGCGGGCGAGTCGTCGTAGTGGGGCATTCCAACACCGTGCCTGTGATCATCGACAAATTGACTCGCGGTTCGACTGCGGTTTCGCTGGCGGACGAGGAGTACGACGCCTTGTTTGTGCTGACCGTCACCCGCTTTGGGCCACCCGCCGTCGTGACGCTGCGCTACTGACCGTCTGGCGGTTACCGGCCTTCTGAGTCAGAAGGTATCGGTATTGGCGGGCGTCGGTGCTAGAATCCGCGCCCTCGTGTGGGGCGGTAGCTCAGCTGGGAGAGCGTCGCGTTCGCAATGCGAAGGTCGGGAGTTCGATCCTCCTCCGCTCC